>Ga0209025_1002387_pt1 | contig 20089 bp, 14 predicted proteins | sample AraplaMF_Col_mLB_FD_184256 | JGI IMG/M metagenome (GOLD analysis project Ga0209025, IMG submission 184256) | Arabidopsis root microbial communities from the University of North Carolina, USA - plate scrape MF_Col_mLB (SPAdes) (version 2) | ecosystem: Host-associated > Plants > Roots > Endosphere... | reverse complement strand
ACGGTTACAACATCGTCGCGGTGCTGCCGGCCGACACCTTTCTGGACGAACGCCTGGCGCAGCTGCAGCCCGACATGATCATCGTGGACGCCGAAAGCGAGGCCCGTGATTCCCTGGAGCATGTGGTGATGGCGACGCGGGATGCGCGGCGGCCCATCGTGCTGTTCACCAACGACAACGACACCAGCCACGTCAGGGACGCCGTCGCGGCCGGTGTGTCGGCCTATGTGGTGGCCGGGCTTTCGCCGGACCGCATACGCCCCATCCTGGACGTGGCCATGGCGCGCTTTGAGCACGAGCAAGGCCTGCGAAAGGAACTGGCGCACGCCAAAACCGAGCTGCACGAGCGAAAAGTCATAGACCGGGCCAAAGGCATGCTGATGCAGCGCCAAGGACTGTCCGAGCAGGCCGCTTACGAAAAACTGCGCAAGGCCGCCATGGACAAGGGCCTGCGCCTGGGTGAGGTGGCCCAGCGCATGCTGGACGCTCTGGACCTGCTGGGCTGATCCGCCGGCCGGGCCACCCACCCCCAATTGGTGCAGCGCACAAATTAGGTGCGAACAACAAGCCGCGCCGTTTTGGCGCCCCGCCCCGCAACTCCTGGCCCTGGGGGGCGTACAAAGGGAGTTTTCCCGCGCGCCCCCTCTCTAGAACAAGGCTTTCGTCAACTTTCAGAGCCCCTGGCACAGCTTTTGCAATGCACTAAGCACTGGCCAAGGATGGCCATACGGCACAGCACTTCAACGACGAAGTGTGTGGTGCCCCAAGGAACAAAGGCGTTCGCACCCTGCATCACGTTCAACGTGTTGCCCGGGTCGAGCGCCTTTTTTGTTTTTGTCTTTTGTTTTTTTTAGCTGGAGCCGACCACATGACTGAACTGCTGAAATCTTCGCTGACACGCCGCACCGTTCTGCAAGCCGCGGCCGTGGGCGCCGTGGGCATCAACCCTGCCCTGCGCGCCGCCGTATACGCCCAGGGATCGGACGCACCGGAGAAAAAAGAGGTCAAGATCGGCTTCATTCCCCTGACCGACTGCGCCTCGGTGGTGATGGCCTCGGTGCTGGGCATAGACCAGAAGTACGGCGTCAAGATCATCCCGACCAAGGAAGCCAGCTGGGCCGGCGTGCGCGACAAGCTGGTCAACGGCGAACTGGACTTCGCCCACGTGCTCTATGGCCTGGTCTACGGCGTGCACATGGGCACGGCCGGCCCCAAGAAGGACATGGCCGTGCTGATGACGCTCAACAACAACGGCCAGGCGATCACGCTGTCCAAGAAGCTCGCCGACAAGGGCGCGGTGGACGGCGCCGGCCTGGCCAAGCTGATGGCCAGCGACAAGCGCGAATACACCTTCGCCCAGACCTTCCCGACCGGCACGCACGCCATGTGGCTTTACTACTGGCTCGCCGCCAACGGCATCAACCCGATGAAGGACGCCAAGGTCATCACCGTGCCGCCGCCGCAAATGGTGGCCAATATGCGCGTTGGCAATATGGACGGCTTCTGCGTCGGCGAGCCCTGGGGCCACCGCGCCATCATCGACGGCATAGGCGTGACCGCCGTCACTACACAGGATGTGTGGAAAGACCACCCCGAAAAAGTGCTGGGCACCACCGCCGACTTCGTCAAGAAATACCCCAACACGGCGCGCGCCGTGACCGCCGCCATCATCGAGGCCGGCAAGTGGATTGACGCCAGCCTCTCCAACAAGAACAAGATGGCCGAGACCGTGGCCGACAAGAGCTACGTCAATACCAGCGTCGACGCCATCAACCAGCGCATCCTGGGCCGCTACCAGAACGGCATGGGCAAGACCTGGGACGACCCCAACTACATGAAGTTCTACAACGACGGCGCGGTCAGCTTCCCTTACCTCTCCGACGGCATGTGGTTCCTCACGCAGCACAAGCGCTGGGGCCTGGTCAAGGACCACCCGGACTACCTGGGCATCGCCAAACAGATCAACCAGATCGACATCTACAAGCAGGCCGCCACGGCCGCCAAGGCCAGCGTGCCCAAGGAGGTGATGCGCAGCAGCAAGCTGATGGACGGCACGGTCTGGGACGGCAAGGACCCGAAAAAGTACGCCGACAGTTTCAAGGTCCACGCCTAGGCCCGCGCCCCGCCACCCGCCCACCGAACCTTCCACCCCACGCAAAGAGATCACGCCATGGTCAGTGCCGTATTCCACAGCCCGCTTGAGGCCGCACCCGCGGCCCGCGGCGGCGACAAACCCAAAGCCAGGGATGCCGGCCCCGCTCCATCGGCGACTACCCACAACATGACAAACCCCTCCACCATTCCCCCCGCGGCGCAGGCGGCCGCCCCCGCCGCACCGACGCGCGCGCCCTGGGATGCCTCGTTTCTCTGGCTGGCGGTGCTGCCGCCGCTGCTGGGCCTGGGCCTGCTGGCGCTGGTCTGGGAGCTGGTGTTCATGGGCACGGGCGGCAGCATTCCGTCTCCCAAGGACACCCTCGCCCAGGCGGTGCAGATTTTCAGCGACCCCTTCTATAGCAAGGGGCCCAACGACCAGGGCGTGGGCTGGAACGTGCTGTCCTCGCTCAAGCGCGTGGCCATGGGCTTCGGCATGGCGGCCGTCGTCGGCATACCGGTCGGCTTCATGATAGGCCGCTTCAACTTCCTGAGCCGCATGTTCAACCCGCTGATCAGCCTGCTGCGCCCGGTCTCGCCGCTGGCCTGGCTGCCGATAGGCCTGCTGGTCTTCAAGGGTGCCAACCCAGCCGCCATCTGGACCATCTTCATCTGCTCGATCTGGCCCATGATCATCAACACCGCCGTCGGCGTGCAGCGTGTGCCGCAGGACTACATGAACGTGGCGCGCGTGCTCAAGCTCAGCGAATGGAAGATCGTCACCAAGATCCTCTTCCCCGCCGTGCTGCCCTACATGCTGACCGGTGTGCGCCTGGCCGTCGGTACCGCCTGGCTGGTGATCGTCGCGGCCGAAATGCTGACCGGCGGCGTCGGCATAGGCTTCTGGGTCTGGGACGAGTGGAACAACCTCAACGTCAAGAACATCATCATCGCAATCTTCGTGATCGGCATCGTCGGCCTGGTGCTGGAATTCGCGCTGATCAAGCTGGCCACGGCCTTCACCTTCGAAGAAGTCAAGAACTGAACACGGGGAATACGCCATGACATCCTTCACCACCAAGTACATCGAAATCCAGGGCGTAGCGCAGACCTTCAAGACCCGCAAGGGGCCGTTCCGCGCGCTGCAGAACATCAACCTGACGGTCGCCAAGGGCGAGTTCGTCGCCCTGATCGGCCACTCGGGCTGCGGCAAGTCCACCCTGCTGAACCTGATCGCCGGCCTGACAACGCCTACCGAAGGCAGCCTGCTGTGCGCCAACCGCGAAATCGCCGGGCCCGGCCCGGAGCGCGCCGTGGTGTTCCAGAACCATTCGCTGCTGCCCTGGCTGACCTGTTTTGAGAACGTCTACCTCGCGGTCGAGCGCGTGTTCTCGGAGACTGAAAACAAGGCGCAACTCAAAGCCCGCACCGATGCGGCGCTGGCCATGGTCGGGCTGACGGCGGCGGCGCAAAAACGCCCCGGCGAAATCTCTGGCGGCATGAAGCAGCGCGTCGGCATCGCGCGCGCGCTGTCCATGGAGCCCAAGGTGCTGCTGCTCGACGAACCCTTCGGTGCGCTGGACGCGCTGACCCGCGCCAAGCTGCAGGACGAGCTGCTGCAGATCGTGGCCACCACGCAAAGCACAGTGGTCATGGTGACCCATGACGTCGATGAGGCGGTTCTGCTCTCCGACCGCATCGTGATGATGACCAACGGCCCCTCGGCCACGATAGGCGAGGTGCTGCAGGTCGAGTTGCCGCGGCCCCGCTCGCGCGTGGCGCTGGCCGAGGACATCCGCTACCTGGGCTACCGCAAGGCCGTGATCGACTTTCTTTATACGCGCCAGGGCCACGTCGAAAAAGCGGCCTGAGGCAGGCCAGAACAAACCAGCAGGGGCCGCGGAACCGGCTTTGCCGGGCCGCAGGCGCAGCGCCCCCTTGGGGGGCAGCGACCCGCGCAGCGGCGGAGCGTGGGGGCCCGCGTCTTTCCGCAAGTTCGCACAAGGGAGGTTTTCTATGTCCGCAGTTTTGCCAGTCCATGGCGCCGACAGGATCGCGGCCGCCCGGCCCACACGCAAAGCCGGTCCGGGCCTGTTCGGCAAGTACCGCGAAATCATCATCGCAGTGGCCTTCTTCCTGCTGTTCGACCTCGGGGTGCTGGTGCTGAACTTCTACACCTCGTTCAAGATCGACCAGGACACCGTGACCATCAACCTGTCAGGGCGCCAGCGTTATGTGTCGCAGCGCGTCGCGCGCACCCTGCTGGAGCTTGACGCCACGCGCGCCGCCGGGCTTTTCTACAAGCCCGAGACCCTGGCGGAGCTGCGCTCGGGCGCCAAGATCTTCCAGATCTCGCAGGTGGCTTTTCGCGAAGGCGGAACGATTCCCGGCGGCGACGGCAAGCCGGTCTACCTGCATCCCGTGACATCCAGCCGCGGCCGCGAACTCGAAGAAAAGGTGGAAGTCCTGTGGAAACCCTACTTCGCCCTGCTCCAGCCCTTGCTGACCGGTGACAACTTCACGCAGCAGGAACTGGCCGCCGCGCTGGCCTACAGCCAGGCCCACAACAGCGAACTGCTGGGCGCGGCCAATGATTTCGTGACCGAGACACAGCAGATAGGCGCGTCGCGCGCCAGCGTGCTGCGCATGGTGCAAACCGGCGGCATCGTGCTGGCCCTGCTGAACTTCGCCTTCATCCTGTTCAAGTTTTTGCGCCGCCTGAAAACCTCCGACGCCGCGATTGAAGCGGCGACCGAGGAAAACCGCGAAATCCTTGCGAGCGTGCGCGAAGGCCTGTTCCTGCTCACGCCGGGGCACCAGTTGGGCTCCCAGCTGTCCCGCTCCACCCATGTGCTGTTCGGCAAGACGCTGGCGCCGGGGCAGAATTTTTTCGAGGTGCTGTCAACGATGGTGTCCCTCAAGGCCCTCACCGACGCGCGCGACTATGTCGAGCTGCTGTTCTCCCCGCATGTAAAGGAACAGCTGGTCCAGGGCATCAACCCGCTGTCGGAAGTGGAACTCACCGTTGCCAACCGCCTGGGCCAGCAGACCACCCGTTACCTGTCCTTCCATTTCAACCGGGTGCAGGACGGCGCCACCGTGCGGCACCTGCTGGTCACCGTGCAGGACATCACGCAAAAGGTCGAACTGCAGGCCAGGCTCGCCGGCGAACGCCAGCGTTCGCAAAAAGAGCTGTCCATGATGCTCAAGGCCTTCGAGACCGAGCCGGCCATGATGCGGGCCTTCGTCGAGCGCGCCGAGGCTTCGCTGCTGGAAGTCAACGATCTGCTGCGCAGCACCTCCTCGGCCGCCTCCGAGATCCAGGTGCTCAAGGCGGTGGACGGCGCCTACCGCCGCATCCACGCCTTCAAGGGCGACGCCGCCTCGCTGGGCCTGGAAATCCTGGCCACGCTGGCCCACCAGTTCGAGAGTGAATTGCAAAAGCTCAAGGACAGCGGCGCGGCCACCGGCGACGCCTTGCTTGCCCTGCCCTTGCCGCTGGAGGACCTGCTCTCCAAGGTGGGGGCTTTCAAGGCCTTGGGCCAGAAACGCTCCGGTGAGGACGCGCCGTCCCGGCAAGCGAACTCGCCGGAAAGCCTGCATACCGCGCTGTCGCAACTAGCGGCCGAGGTGGCGGCCGACTGCGGCAAGCGCGTGAAGGCCGATGTTCGCATGGCCGGCGCGCCGGAAATGCCGCCGGCCAAGATGAACCTGGTGCGTGAAATCGCCATCCAGCTGCTGCGCAATGCCGTGGTGCACGGCGTGGAAACCCCGGCCTCGCGGCAGGCCGTAGGCAAACCCGCCGAAGGCCAGCTCAGCGTGGTGCTGGGCCCTGACGAAGCCGGCCAATGGCAGCTCACGGTTCGCGACGACGGTGCCGGCCTGAACGCTGCCGACGTGCGCCGCCGCCTGCTGGAACTGGGCTGGTACAACGCCGAGCAGTTGCAGAGTTTCAGCGACAAGCAGATCGTCGCGAACATCTTCAAGCCCGGCTTTTCGACCGCCGGCACGGCGTCGCGGCATGCCGGCCGCGGTGTCGGCCTGGACCTGGTGCAGGCCAATGTGCAAAGCCTGGGCGCGCGCCTGCTGCTGTCGAGCACGCCCGGCCAGCACACCGAGTTCCGGGTCGTGTTTTCCTGAAGCCGCCCGACATGACCCCATCCCAGACATCCCAAACATCCAAAACCCCCAAGGAGGCTCACCATGCGATTGCTGATTGTTGACGACTCCAACATGATCCGCACCCGCATCTCGCGTGTGGTGCAAAACGGCGGCATCAAGGGCATCGTGCTCGCAGGCCTGGCCAGAAACGGCAACGAGGCCGTGCGGCTGGCCCGGGCGACCCGGCCCGAAGTCGTCACCATGGACCTGACCATGCCCGAGATGGACGGCATCGAATGCATTTCCGCGCTGCTCAAGCTGGACCCGGCCGTCAAGATCCTCGTGGTCAGCGCGCTCAGCGACAAGTCGACGGCCATCCAGGCGCTCAAGCTGGGCGCGCGCGGCTTCGTCGCCAAACCCTTCACCGATGACGAGCTGCAAATGGCATTGCTCGACATCGCCGACATGCGCTAAGGAGGGCTGCTATGGCCACACTCAACGAAAACGACCTCAAGCTGTTTGTCGACTCGATCCGGCATTACCTCAAGGTCACCACGCGGCAGGAGCCGCAGATCACCTCGGCCTACCTCGGCTCGGGCGATATCGAGGGCTTTGAATTCAACGGCATCGTGGCCTTTTCGGGCAGCCACAACGGCCATGTGATGGTCTCCATGCCGGGCAAGCTGGTGCGTGAAATTTTGCTGCTGCAGCATGAAACCGACCTCAGCGACGGCAACCTGCTGGACGCCGTGGGCGAAATCGCCAACACGCTGGCCGGCAACGCGCGCAAGGCCCTGGGCTCCGAGCTGCAGATTTCGGTGCCCGTCAAGATGCAGGGCACGCAGGGCATGAAAGCCCGGGTGCGCACCCGCCCTTACGTCATCACGCTGCGCTGGAACCACTATTCGGCCATGGTCTGCGTCGACATGGACCGCAAGAACTGAGCTGAATTCCCACCAGGGCGCACGCATTTTGTGCGGCGCACCAAAAGAAACCGGAAAACGGGCTGAAATCGCGCCGTGAGGGTGCGTTTTGTGCGCCCCAAGGTGGCACGCTTTTCGCACTGAATCTGTGAATCAACCATCTCACAGAAAGAGCTTGCACCATGGCGGGGTTCCGTAATTTTCTCAAGGCTGGTCACGCACCCACGCTGGGCGCGGCGTTTTTTTACTTCGCCTTCTCATGTTGCATCTGGGTCATGAACGGGGCCATGGCCCCTTTTATCTCGGAGACCTACAACCTTTCGCCCACCCAGAAGGGCGTGATGCTCTCGGTGCCCATCTTCGCCGGCGCGCTGATGCGCTTTCCGCTGGGCGTGCTGGCCCAGTACATAGGCCGCAAGAACGCCACCCTGGTGGAAATGGGCCTGATCATGGTGGCCCTGCTGTTCGGCTATTTCATCGTCGACTCCTACAGCAGCCTGCTGGCCATGGGCGTGCTGCTGGGTATTGCCGGCGCCAGCTTCGGCGTCGCGCTGAGCCTGGGTTCAGGCTCCTTTCCGCCGCGCTACAAGGGTTTGGCCATGGGCCTGGTCGGTGCCGGCAATGTGGGCACCGCCGTTTCCGTGCTCGTCGCGCCGGCGCTGGCCCAGCGCTTCGGCTGGCAGTCGGTCTACGGCATTGCCGCTGTGGCCATGCTGCTGCCCATGATCGCGATGATTCTTTTTGCCAAAGAGCCCGATGACGTGGACAGCCACGCCACGCTGCGTGAGCATGTCGCCTGCCTGTTCGAGAAAGACGGCTGGGCCTTCAGCCTGATCTACGCCGTGAGTTTCGGCGGCTTCATAGGCCTGGCCACATTTTTGCCCTCCTACTACTACGACCAGTTCGGCGTCAGCAAAGTGCAGGCGGGCCAGCTGTCCATGCTGGCGGCCTTTATGGGCGCGGCGCTGCGCATCTTCGGCGGCTGGATTTCCGACCGCTGGGGCGGCGTCAACACCCTGAGCGTGGTGCTGCTCACCATCGCCGGCACCTTGATCGCCTGCGGCCTGGCCGGCGGCTCCCTGGCCGCCACCACGCTGCTGGTGATGCTGTGCTTTGCCGCCCTGGGCGCAGGCAACGGCGCCCTCTTCCAGCTCGTGCCCCTGCGCTGGCCCCTGGCCACCGCGGTCGCCGGCTCCATGATCGGCGAAATAGGCGCCCTGGGCGGCGGCCTGGTGCCCAACGCCATGGGTATCTCCAAACAATATGCCGGGACCTATATGTGGGGGTTCTTCTTTTTTGCGGCTTTGGCTTTGGGGATGTTGGTGATGCTTCGGGTCATGCAGATTCGCTGGACTCGAACATGGGCTGAGAAAGGTGGGAGGGCGCGTAGCGCCTAAGCACCTTTTCAGCGAAGGCCCACCTTTTCAGCAAAGTTAAGCGAAGCGTGCCGTCGCTAGAAGGGGGCGGGCGCGCAGTGCTTGATCGGCGTGCGCTGCTCCTCAAAAAAATGAGGGTGGCTGGCATTATGATGCCGCCAAAGCGAGGGGGCCATCCATCATTCGACACCGACGCTACGCGCCGGTGAACTTGGCCGGTTAGGCATCGTTCCAAATCGCAAGGAGCAAACATGATCAAAATACTTCGCTGTTCCGCAGCTGTATTGTTGGCCCTTCTGGCCTCCCTCTCCCTGTTACCCACATCACTTCAAGCGGCACCCCCGGCGTCAGAGATTGGAGTGGTGGTCATGCACGGCAAGGGCGGCCGTCCCGGAAAATTTGTTGATGAACTGGCTACTGCATTCGAACGTGAGGGCTTTCAGGTTGCAAATCTGGAGATGCCCTGGTCCGGCAGGCGCCAGTACGACGTAGACATGAATGGCGGGGTTGATGAAATAAGCCGCGCACTGGATGCAATGCGTGCCAAAGGTGCGCGTAAGGTGTTTGTAACCGGACACAGCCAAGGCGGGTTGTTCGCGTTGCACTACGGCGGACTCAAGCGTGTTGACGGTCTTGTTCTCATTGCGCCAGGCGGACAGGTGGATGCTGGTTCATTTGTCACCGCGCTGGGGCAATATGTGACCAAGGCTAAACAAATGGTCGATGAAGGACGCGGTAACGAGAAAGCTGATTTTGCCGACTACGAAGGATCACGCGGCACCAATGTCATCACAACGACAGCAGCCATCTACCTGAACTGGTTTGATCCCAACGGCGCGCATACCACGCGCGCTTTCCGCAATGTCAAAGAAGGTACGCCGGTGTTATATGTCGCACCCAAACGAGACTATCCCGGCCTCCAACAAAGCAAACATCAAAATTTCCAGGCGCTTGCGCCGCATCCGCTGACCCGACTGTACGAACCCAATTCGGATCACCTGAATGCCCCAGCTGCCGCTGCCAGCGAGGCTATTCTTTGGATACGTCAGGTTTCGGCCCAGTAGCATTACCGTACCGCACGAAGTCCTCATTCGCGTTAGGCATTTCGGGCCACTGCTGCAGCGGCCTTGTTGAACTGAATGTGCTGAACAGTCAGGCCGCCATATTGAATTGGTGAGACCCCAGAGAGAGGAATCCAATCGGGCGGCCACGATGTCTGATTCTGATCATCGGCTGCGGCGCTGCTTTTTCTTGTCTTTCGCATTCGGTTCCCGCTCCCGCCTGGCCCATGCTGACTGGGCCGAGGAGCGCAGCGTCGGGCGGGTCAGGGCTCGTGCCTGCCTGAGCGAAGCGAGTTTGCAAAGAGGTCGCTACCCATTCACTCGCTGCTCGCGCTCATCCCCATTGCCCCAGAAGCAACTCAATACTCAATCACCCTACCTGGGCAAAAACAGCAGCCAGTAAATCAGCAACATATTCACCAGCACGCTCACCCCCAACAACAACTTCCACAACACCACCGGATCCCGCTGGATCAGCGGCGTCGCCTGTGGGGCGGTCAGCGGGCGCGAGGCGCCGCGTTCCAGCGCCAGCAGCAGTTCTTCGGCGGTCTCAAAGCGGCGGCGCTTGTCGCGGGCCACGGCCTTGAGCACCACGTGGTCCAGCCAGATCGGCACCTCGGGGTTGATGCGGCTGGGTGCCACCGGGTCGCGGTAGTAGCGGCCGGCCTGGTAAGGCAGCACCTCGCCATAAGGCAGCCTGGCGGTCAGCAGCTGGTACAGGGTGACGCCCAGCGCGAACAGGTCGCTTTGCGCGTCGGGCAATTCCTCGGGCCCGTCGCTGCCTGTGGCGCTGAAGCCCCATTGTTCGGGATTGATGAAGCTGGGGGTGCCGGCGTGCAGCTTGCGCATGGCTTCGGGCTCTCGCCCGCTGAGTGCCACGCCCAGGTCCAGCAGGCGCAACACGCCGTCTTCGCCCTGGTGCAGGTTGGCGGGCTTGATGTCGCGGTGGATCACGCACTGGCGGTGCAGCCGGCCCAGCGCGCGCGCCGCCTGGGTGGCCGCGCCCAGCACCTGTTCCACGCTGAATTTGTGGCCGCGCTCCAGCAGCTGCTGCAGCGTCTCGCCGCTGTGCCAGTCGTACAGCAGGTAAAAAGCGCTGCGCTCCTGCCCGGCCGGCGGGCTTTCGTGAAGCCTGACCAGGTGCCCCGCCGCCGGGCCCGACTGCATGCGCAGGGCCAGCCAGGCCTCGTGCGCCAGCATGGCGCGTTCCTCGCCATCGTGGGACCTCGCGGGGTTCAGCGCCTTGAGGGCGTAAAGCACCCGCGTGCCGGGGTCGCGCACCTGGTACAGCACATGGATTTCGTTGTCGGCCACTTTCGCGGTCACGACCAGGCCGTCGATCACGTCGCCGACCTTGAGCCTGGGCGGCACCGGCAGGGTTTGCGCAATGCGGCTCACGTCCTGCAGGGTCGCGTCGAGCAGGCCGCGCACGCGCACCACGACGGCCGTCAGGTTGTCATTGCTGCCGGCGGCCAGGGCAGCGTCGACCAGGCCCTGGCTGGCCAGCTGGGAGCCGCCCTCTTCCTGCAGGCCGGCAAAATCCCGCAGCCGCGCGTCGCGTAAAACGCCGTGCACGCCGTCGGTGACGAGCACAAACACATCGCCCACCTGCAGGTCGCCTTGCATGTAGTCGACCACCACATGGTCTTCGGCGCCCACCGAGCGCAGCAACTGATGCCTGAAGTCGGGATGGTTGACCGCATGGTCGTGCGTGAGCTGCTGCAGCGCGCCGCCGCGCAGCAGGTAAGCCCGTGAATCGCCCACATGCGCCAGGGTGTAGGACTGCCCGCGCAGCACCAGCGCCGTGAGGGTGGTCAGGCCCACGGCCGGCTGGCGCCGGCGGTTGATGCCGGCCAGCCAGGCGTTCTGCGCGCCGATGATGCGGTCCAGGGCCACCGTGGTGTCCCAGGTTTCGGGCGTGCCGTAGTAGTCGCGGACCAGGCTGGTGACCGTGGTTTGCGCCGCTTCCCGGCCCATGCCGCCCGTGCTCACGCCGTCGGCCACCGCCACGATGGAGCCCATGCCCTCCTGCCCCGGCTCGGGCAGCATGGCTGCGCAGAAGTCCTCGTTGCTGTTTTTGCGGCCCGCCAGCGTGGCGAAGCCAATGTCCAGATCAAATGCCATGCACCAATGTAAGCAAGTTCAATGCCCGATATTGGTGCATTGCAACAATGCACCGGCCTGGCGCCCTAACCGACGAGCATCTGCATGCTGCGCTCGTACTGCACCGAGAGCTGCTCAAACACGTCCAGCAGGTCTTCGCTGGCGGTGGCCAGACCCTCCAGCCGCTTCACATCCTTACCCTTGGCGATGCCGGCGGCGCCAGTGCGCATCTGCGCCCAGCCCGCGGCGGCCTTGTCCAGGGACTCGCGGATTTCCTTGCTGGTCAGCGGGATGTCGTTGAGGTATTGCAGCGCTTTCTCAAAAGCCGCCTGCGACTCGGCCATGCCCACTTCGCTGCGCTGGGAGGCCGTGCCACCCAGGACTTGCAGCAAGGCGTATTTCGCGAAGCGCTGGCTCAGCATGCGCTGGCGGCCGGCCAGGTTGAGCATCTGCAGCGGCGGCATGGCACCGGCGCTTTCGAGGATGGCGGTCATGCGCTCGGCTTCCTGCAGCAGCAACTCGGCCAGTTCGTCCAGGTGCGCCATCTCGCCGGCCGCCCGGCTTTCCTCCAGGGCGGGCTTCAGGCGCGCCCAGGTCAGGCTCACCTGCCCCAGCAGGTCGCCAAACGTGGGCTTGGACAGGCTTTTGCCGAGGGCGGCAATGTTGGCGTCTATGCGTTGCACCGACTCCTGGAGCAACTGCGCCACGCGCTCGGGTTGCACGCCCGCCAGCCGCAGCAACGCCAGCTTGACCAGGCGCTGCGACAGCATGCGCAGCTGGCCCGAGCGGTTGACGTCTTCGGCGAAGCGGGCCGAATGGATGATGTGCTGCGACACCTGGCCCAGGCGCTGGTTGGTGTGCATGGAAGCGGTGCGCAGAATCTGGAAGGCGTCGTCGTCAGACATCTGGCGGGCGCGCATCAGGATGCCCTTGGCGCGGTCCACCACCTTGCGCTCCTCGAGGCGGCCGGCGATGTCCCGCATCTCGCCCTGCAGGGCCTGCTCGCGCCTGAAGCGGGCCTGGGCCAGGTGGATCAGCGGCCGCAGGCGCTGCGGGCTGTAGCCGTTGACCACATAGGCATGCACACCCACCTCGGTGGCGCGCGTGATTTTTTCCGCATCGCTGTCGCTGGTGAACACCATGACGGGGCAAGGCGCGGTCTCGCCGACCACCTGCAGGAGCTTGAACAAGGCCTCATCGGGCAGCGCATCGTGGCAAACCAGCACGTCGGGCGCCTGGCGCAGCACTTCCTGCACCAGTTTGCTGCGTTCATGGAGTACCCCCAGGACCTGGATGCCGGCCGCCTCCAGGTCGGAGACCAGCGGGTGGATGCCGGCGGGGCCGTTCAGGTTTACCAATGCGGAAGTCATATAAATCAATAGCTTGGGAGGGAAACAAGGCTGGCCAGGATGCAAGTCGCGCGCCACACGCCGGCTGCGGATTCAGGGCTCAGCTTGCAGGCCAATGATATGGCACAAGTTTTGCATTAGCTATCGCGGGCGTAACGACGCGCCCGACCTTAGCGAATGCACTGCGGGTCCTGCGCACAACGACGTGCGTAATGGTGTGCCTCATACCGGGTCAACGGCCCGGATCCCTGTTGACCGGGAGAGAGCATCATGAATTTCATCCTGTTTCCCGCAAGCCAGCCCGGCTTGCACCCTCTGACAAGCCGCGTGGACGCGTGCCTGCGCGACCTGCGCGGCACGGCCGTGGCATGACGTTTGCACCTAGACACATTGAATCCCTGGAGTAGCCCCATGAAAAAATCAAAACTGGTAATGGTCGGAAACGGCATGGCCGGCGTGCGCACCCTGGAAGAGTTGCTCAAGGTCGCGCCCGACCTGTACGACATCACGGTCTTCGGGGCCGAGCCCCATCCCAACTACAACCGCATCCTGCTGTCGCCCGTGCTGGCCGGGGAGCAGACGCTGGATGAGATCGTGCTGAACTCCTGGGACTGGTACAAGGACAACCACATCACGCTGCATGCCGGCAAAAAAGTGGTGGAAGTCGACCGCGTCAAGCGCATCGTGCGCGCCGAGGACGGCACCGAAGAGGAATACGACCGCCTGCTGATGTGCACCGGCTCCAACCCCTTCATCCTGCCGGTACCGGGCAAGGACTTGGCAGGCGTGATCGCCTATCGCGACATCGCCGACACCAACGCCATGATCGAAGCCTCCGAGAAATACAAGAAGGCGGTCGTCATCGGCGGCGGCCTGCTGGGCCTGGAAGCGGCCAACGGCCTGATGCTGCGCGGCATGGAAGTCACCGTGGTGCACGTCATGCCCTGGCTGATGGAGCGCCAGCTCGACGACGTGGCGGGCAAGCTGCTGCAGAAATCGCTGGAAGACCGCGGCCTCAAGTTCCTGATAGGCGCGCAGACCCAGGAGCTCACCGGCAACGAGGAAGGCCGCGTGAAGTCCATCAAGTTCAAGGACGGCAGCGAAGTGGCCACCGACCTCGTGGTCATGGCGGTGGGCATACGCCCCAACACCCAGCTGGCCGAATCCATGCGCCTGCACTGCAACAGGGGCATCGTCGTCAACGACACCATGCAGACCGTCACCGACGCGCGCATCTACTCGGTGGGCGAATGCGCGGCGCACCGCGGCATCGCCTACGGCCTGGTCGCGCCGCTGTTCGAGCAGGCCAAGGTGGCGGCCAACCACCTGGCGCAGTTCGGCATAGGCCGCTATTCGGGTTCGCTGACCTCCACCAAGCTCAAGGTCACGGGCATTGACCTCTTCAGCGCCGGCGAATTCATGGGCGGCGAGGGCACCGAGGAAATCGTGATGAGCGACCCCTTCGGCGGCGTCTACAAAAAGCTGGTGATCAAGGACGACAAGCTGGTCGGCGCCTGCCTCTACGGCGACACGGTGGACGGCAGCTACTACTTCAAGCTGCTGCGCGACGGCCGCAGCGTCAGCGACATCCGCGACAAGCTGATCTTCGGCGAATCCAACCTCGGCGACGCGGGCCACGAAGGCCAGAACAAGGCCGCGCTGATGGCCGACGACGCGGAAGTCTGCGGCTGCAACGGCGTCAACAAGGGCACCATCTGCAAGGCCATCAAGGAAAAAGGCCTGTTCACGCTTGACGAAGTGCGCAAGCACACCAAGGCCAGCGCCTCCTGCGGCTCCTGCACCGGCCTGGTCGAGCAGATCCTGATGTTCACGGCCGGCGGCGACTACTCGGCCACGCCCAAGCTCAAGGCCATGTGCGCTTGCACCGACCACGGCCACCAGGCGGTGCGCGACGCCATCCGCGCCAACAAGCTGCTGTCCATTTCCGACGTCTTCAAATTCATGGAGTGGAAGACACCCAACGGCTGCGCCAGCTGCCGCCCGGCCGTCAACTATTACCTAATCAGCACCTGGCCCAAACAGGCCAAGGACGACCCGCAAAGCCGCTTCATCAACGAGCGCAGCCACGCCAACATCCAGAAAGACGGCACCTACAGCGTCATTCCACGCATGTGGGGCGGCGAGACCACGGCCAGCGAACTGCGCCGCATCGCCGACGCGGTGGACAAATACAAGATACCGACCGTCAAGGTCACCGGCGGCCAGCGCATCGATTTGCTGGGCGTGAAAAAAGAGGACCTGCAAAACGTCTGGAAGGACATCGGCATGCCCTCCGGCCACGCCTATGCCAAGGCCTTGCGCACGGTGAAAACCTGCGTGGGCAGCGAATGGTGCCGCATGGGCACGCAGGACAGCACGCAGATGGGCAAGGACCTGGAGCGCGCGATGTGGCGCATGTACGCGCCGCACAAGGTGAAATTCGCCGTCAGCGGCTGCCCGCGCAACTGCGCTGAATCCGGCATCAAGGACGTCGGCATCATAGGCGTCGATTCGGGCTGGGAGATGTACATCGCCGGCAACGGCGGCATCAAGACGGAAGTGGCCCACTTCTTCACCAAGCTCAAGACCGCGGCGGAGGTGCTTGAATACACCGGCGCCTTCTGCGAGCTCTACCGCCAGGAAGGCTGGTACCTGGAGCGCACGGTGCACTACGTCAACCGTGTCGGCCTCGACTATGTGAAGAAAAAAATCCTGGAAGACCACGAAGGCCGCAAGGCGCTGTGGGAGCAGCTCCAGTTCGCGCTCGACGGCGAACCGGACCCCTGGTTCGACTTCAAGGAAGCCGCGGTCGACACCCGGCAATTTGAAAAACTCACGCCCGCCTGAATTGAGAGATCACTATGTCTGAATGGAAAAAAATCTGCCTGGTCACCGACATCCCGGTGCTGGGTTCGCGCCGCGTGGCGCGTGAGCGCGGCATCGACGTCGCGGTGTTCCGCAACGATGAAGACGGCGTCTTCGCGCTGCTGGACCGCTGCCCGCACAAGGGCGGCCCGCTAAGCCAGGGCATCGTGTTCGGCACCAGCGTGGCCTGCCCGCTGCACAACTGGACCATAGACCTGGAAGGCGGCTGCGCCAAGGCACCGGACGAAGGCTGCACGCAGAAATTCAGCGTGCGCGTCGAAGGCGGGGCCGTGCACCTTGATGCCACCGAACTGGCGACACTGGCACTGGACTTGCAACCCGTGGTGGCCGGCCCCGCGGCCAAAGAACTGACCAACGCCTGAACGCCCAATGACCCTTGTTGATGCAGGATTGAAGGAAACCCGCTCGACCTGCCCTTATTGCGGTGTCGGCTGCGGCGTAGTGATCGAATCGCAAGGCGAGCAGATCACCGGCGTGCGCGGCGACCCCGACCACCCCGCCAACTTCGGCCGGCTCTGCACCAAGGGTTCCACGCTGGCGCTCACCGCCTCTGCCGCCGTCACGCGGCAAACGCGGCTGCTGCAGCCCATGCGGCGCGAGCACCGCCACGAAGCGGCCAAGCCGGTGTCCTGGGACAGCGCGCTGGGTTTTGCCAGCGAAAGCTTTGCGCAGATCATCCGCGACCACGGCCCCGACGCGGTGGGTTTTTACATTTCAGGCCAGTTGCTGACCGAGGACTATTACGTCTTCAACAAGCTGGCCAAGGGCCTGATAGGCACCAACAACGTCGACACCAATTCGCGCCTGTGCATGAGCAGCGCGGTGGCCGGCTACAAGCAGACGCTGGGCGCCGACGCGCCGCCGGCCTGCTACGACGACGTCAACCATGCGCAGTGCATCTTCATCGTCGGCAGCAACACAGCCTACGCGCATCCCATCCTGTTCCGGCGCATCGAGGACGCCAAGGCCGCCAACCCGGCGCTCAAGATCATTTTTTGCGACCCGCGCCGCACCGATACGGCCGAGATCGCCGACCTCTACCTGCCCCTGCAGCCGGGCACCGACGTGTCGCTGTTCAACGGCATGCTGCACATCATGCTGTGGGAAGGCTGGACGGACGCGGCCTACATCGCCGCGCACACCACGGGCTTTGACGCGCTCAAGGCCACGGTGCGCGACTACACGCCCGACCTGGTGGCCGAGACCTGCGGCATCAAAAAGGAAGACCTGCTGGCCGCGGCCAGGATGTTTGCGACCTCGGCCGCCACACTGAGCCTGTACTGCCAGGGCCTGAACCAGTCCAGCAGCGGCACGGCCAAGAACGCCGCCCTCATCAACCTGCACCTGGCCACCGGCCAGATCGGCAAGCCCGGCGCCGGGCCGTTTTCGCTGACCGGCCAGCCCAATGCCATGGGCGGGCGCGAAGTGGGCGGCCTGGCCAACCTGCTGAGCGCGCACCGCGACCTGGCCAACCCCGCGCACCGCGCGGAAATCGCCGCCCTGTGGGGCCTGCCCTCGGTGCCGGAAAAGCCCGGCAAGACCGCGGTCGAGATGTTCCAGGCCGCCGCCGACGGCGAGATCAAGGCCTTGTGGATTGCCTGCACCAACCCGGCCCAGTCCATGCCCGACCAGGCCACGGTGCGCCGCGCGCTGGAGCGCGCCGAACTGGTGATCGTGCAGGAAGCCTTTGCCACCACCTCGAGCTGCGACTATGCCGACCTGCTGTTGCCGGCCACCACCTGGGGCGAAAAAACCGGCACGGTGACCAACAGCGAGCGCCGCATCAGCCGCGTGCGCCCGGCCGTGGCCGCGCCCGGCGAAACGCGCCATGACTGGGCCATCGTGGTGGACTTCGCGCAGCGGCTGGAAAAGCTGCTGAAGGCGGGCAGCCAGGCCTCTGCCCCCGAGGCAGCCATACCTGAGGGCCCACCCGCCCTCCCCCGTGCCACGCTCTTCCCCTACCCCCTGGGCGACGCCGCCCTGGGCGTGGAAGTCATCTGGAACGAACACCGCGAATCCACACGCGGCCGCGACCTGGACATCACCGGCCTGAGCTACGAATTGCTCGAGGAAGCGCCGCGGCAGTGGCCCTTCAAGCCCGGCGAGAGCGCGGGCAAGGCCCGGCTTTATGAAGACGGCGTGTTCCCCACCGCCGACGGCAAGGCGCGCTTTGCCAACACCGTCTACAAGCCGGTGGCCGAGCCGCGCGAGTCGCGCTTCCCGTTTTCGCTGACCACCGGCCGGCTGCGCGACCAGTGGCACGGCATGAGCCGCACCGGCACCCTGGGCCGGCTGTTCGGCCATGTGGCCGAGCCGTCCGTGCAGATGAATGCCCAGGACATGGCGCGCCGCCTGCTGAAAGACGGCGACCTGGTCCACGTGACCTCCAAGCGCGGCTCCATCATCGTGCCGCTGCAGGCTTCACCCGAGGTAGCGGTGAGCCAGGCTTTTATCGCCATGCACTGGGGCGAGGAATACCTGAGCGGGCAATCCACCAACGGCGCCACACTGGCCGGCGTCAATGCGATCACCACCTCGGCCTACTGCCCCACGTCCAAGCAGCCCGAACTCAAACATGCCGCGGTCAAGATCCTCAAGGCCGACATGCCCTGGACGCTGCTGGCCATGGCCTGGCTGCCAGGCGGCGAAGTGCTGGCCGCGCGCGAGCAGCTCAAGCCGCTGATGGCGGCTTTCCCGTTCACCAGCTGCGTGCCTTTTTCCAACAACACCGCGCTGGCCGACCAGGGCCGTGAGCGCTCCGGCCTGCTGTTCCGCGCGGCCGGCCACGAAGCCCCGCCCGATGAATTACTGGCCAGGCTGGAGGCCATCCTCGGCCTGGACGGTGCCGAGGTGCTGCGCTACGCCGACCGCAAAAAAGGCCAGCGGCGTACCGTGCGGCTGCTGCGCAAGGATGACGCGGCCGAGCTCGCCGGCTTTGTGCTGGCCGGCGACACCAGCGCCCAGGCCTGGATCAAGACCTTGCTGCAGGACGAGCTGCCGGCGCAGGCCTACGGCCGGCTGCTGCTGCTGCCCGGCGCCAAGCCGCCGGTGGCGGTGCAGTCGCGCGGCAAGCTGGTCTGCACCTGCCTCAACGTCAGCGACACGGCCATCGACGAACACCTGGCACTGGTGGCCGGTGGCGGGGGCGGCGGCGGCCACCTGCACACCGACGAGGAGCGGCTGGCATCGCTGCAGGCGACGCTCAAATGCGGCACCAATTGCGGCTCCTGCGTGCCCGAACTCAAGCGCCGCGTGCGCTCGGCGCGCAGCGATGCCGGGGCGCCAGCGCCGCGCCCTGTCATTCCAATACGCCAGGTGGCTTGATGACGAGCGGTTTATGCAAGCAGCACCTCTTTTTTCCTCCGGGCCGCCCCAAGGAAAAAACGGCCCCCTCGGGGGGCAGCGCCTTACACGCAGTGAAAAGCGTGGGGGCTATACATTTAAGCTCATAACAAGAAGTTATCTGCATTCGCAGACAATCACGCTTATGGGCATTAGCCAATACATCAAGGAAATCGGCCGCGGCAAGGACGGCGCCCGCGCCCTCACGCGCGAGCAGGCCGCCGACCTGCTGGGCCAGGTGCTGGACGGCAGCGTGACCGACCTGGAAATCGGCGGCTTTTGCCTGGCCATGCGCATCAAGGGCGAAACGCCCGAAGAAATGGCGGGCTTCCTCGAGGCGCTGCAGCAGCGCCTGGCGCATTTCCCCGCCGGCGAAACCCCCACCGTGGTGCTGCCCAGCTACAACGGCGCGCGCAAGCTGCCGGTGCTCACGCCCCTGCTGGCCCTGTTGCTGGCGCGCGAGGGCGTGCCCGTCCTGGTGCACGGCACGCCCACCGAAACCAGCCGGGTGTTTGCCTCGGAAGTGCTACAGGCCCTGGGCATCCATGCGCTGGCGGCGGTGCGCAAGATCGGGAGCGGCGAAGCCGTTTTCGCGCCCACCGAGCTGCTGCTGCCGTCGCTGAAACGCCTGCTCGACGTGCGCCGCGCCGTGGGCCTGCGCAACCCGGCGCACAGCCTGGTCAAGATCATGAGCCCCTGCCTGGGCAAAAGCCTGGTGGTGAGCAGCTACACACACCCGGAATACGCCATCTCGATGGCGCAGACCTTCGAGTTGACAGGCGCCAATGCGATGCTGCTGCGCGGCACCGAAGGCGAAGGCGTCGCCGATGCGCGCCGCATGCCGCAAATGGAGGCTT
>Ga0209025_1002383_pt1 | contig 20111 bp, 18 predicted proteins | sample AraplaMF_Col_mLB_FD_184256 | JGI IMG/M metagenome (GOLD analysis project Ga0209025, IMG submission 184256) | Arabidopsis root microbial communities from the University of North Carolina, USA - plate scrape MF_Col_mLB (SPAdes) (version 2) | ecosystem: Host-associated > Plants > Roots > Endosphere... | reverse complement strand
TTGTGTTAAAGCCATCCTATTTCACCTCCTAATAATTAAACCCCCAATTACCTAGCAAGCGTCGGTGAGTCGCAATGCCAAGCAATGGTTGTCATAAAGTACATAACATAGAATACTACTTTTCATTGGAAAAAGCAAGTATATTCTTTGTTGTGCTAAAATATTCTTGTGCTGTTTTTTTATCTTTGGCAATTTGAGCAACTAACTCATCGATGCCATTAAACTTTTTCTCTTCTCGAATACGCATGTGCCATTCAACAGTAACAACCTGATCATATATATCCTCATTAAAATGGAATAGATGTACTTCAATAGACAGATTACGCTCATCATCTTTAAAAGTTGGTTTATAACCGATATTACATACACCATCATGCCACTCACCATGAACTTTTAATCTTACTGCATACACACCAACAGGCGGCAGAAGATACTCCTCACTTAAAGCTACATTAGCTGTTGGAAAACCAATTTGACGTCCACGTTTATCTCCGTGAACAACCATTCCTTCTACTGTATAAGCTCTACCTAAAATAGATGGGATTTGTTCCATTTCTCCATTTCGAATCAATTTTCGTAATGCTGTGGAACTTACTTTTTCTTCTTGAAATTCAACTTTTTCAATCACGGTCTGTGTAAACTCCCCTCTTGCATGAAATGGTAAAGTCTCCATCGTCCCTTTTCCTAAACGTCCATATGAATAATCAAATCCTGCTACTACATGCTTTACATTTAGCCCAATAATATATTCATCTACAAACTGTTGTGGTAACAATCCAGCAAATGATTCATCGAATTTCACCACATATAACATATCAATCCCTAGGCTTGCAATTACTTTTTCTTTAATACGTAGCGGTGTAATATACTCCACATGCGCTTCCTTTTTCCCTAAGACAACAGATGGATGTGGATGAAACGTTATGACAGCACTTTTACATCCTCTTTCATCCGCTATTTTTTTTGCTGTGCGAATCACACGTTGATGCCCTAAATGAATGCCATCAAAAAATCCTAATGCCATTACAGTAGGTGGTAATTCTATTTTATTTTGTTCATGTGGATGAGTTAAATGAATGAGTTTCACGCTTGAATTCACCTTTTTCTGTAATAATCCTTCCAATAATTCATTATAGCTTTAGTTCCTGATTATTCACAAGTACTTTCATTGGCTTTAACATGCCAGGGTGTTTTGGATGATGTTCGTAAATTGCTAAGCAACGTTCATTTTTATCAAATACTGTAATAAACGGCGCTGTCACTTGCAGTTCATTCTTTAAAAACATACCATTTTTTATTTTTTCCGCTTGTTTTTCATCTACAACCATTTTTGGAAATTTACTTAACGCTTCATCGATTGAGATAAAAATAGACTCTACTGTTCCATTTTGCATGTTTTCTTCAATTTCTTCAAATGATATGCAATCTTCTAACAAAAATTCTCCTGAAGCTGTTCTCACAAGATGTGACATATGTGCTGGGAATCCTAACTTTTCTCCAATCATAACCGCTAATGTTCTCACATACGTTCCTTTGCTACATGTAACGCGGAAGCGAAATGAAATATTCTTCCCTTCAAATACCTCACGATCATCAAGTAACACAAATTCATGAATTGTTATTACACGAACTGGACGTTCAACTTCTTGCCCCGCTCTTGCGTATTCGTATAGTTTCTTTCCGTTTACTTTTACAGCTGAATACATAGGAGGTACTTGCTCAATTGTACCCGTTAGTTCCGCTAATACAGTTTCCACTTCCGCACGTGTAATTACACGATTTACATCCTGTTTTTCCACTACTTCACCAGAAGCATCTTCAGTCGTTGTCGAAAATCCTAGTGTAACTTCACCTTCATATGTTTTTGTTTCACTTGTTAAAAATTGCGCAATCTTTGTAGCGCGCCCTACACAAATTGGTAATACTCCTGTTACATCTGGGTCTAATGTCCCTGTATGGCCAATTCGCTTTTCACGCAATATCTTTCTTAACTTAAATACACAATCGTGTGATGTCATTCCTTTTGGTTTATGTAACAATAATACACCTTCCATATGTTCACCTCATCGTTATACTTTTGTAGATGATGTTCAAAAAATCCGGTAAAGGTAGCTATCGCATTTCTTCGCCTGCGTCGCCAGTCCGGTACTGATGTAGGCCCCCCTAGCTTCTGTTCCTCAAAATGGTGGACTCTCTTTATCCTCCTTTTTGAACATGCACTTGTATGCAAAACTTACTTTCCATTGAAAAAATGGATAGACAAATGTCTATCCATTATTCTTCACGTTTACCGTCTTTATTAATTTCATGTAAAAGCGTATCAATTCTATGTCCATAAGCGATAGACTCATCAAATTCAAAGGTAATTTCAGGTGTTTTACGAAGACGAATACGCTGCCCAATTTCAGCACGAATAAATCCTTTTGCCTTCGCTAAGCCTTTTAATGTATTTTCTTTCTGTTGTTCGTCTCCTAAAACAGAAATATATACTTTGGCAATCTGTAAATCCCCACTTACTTGCACATCTGTTACCGTCACAAAACCAATACGTGGATCTTTAATTTTGCGACTGATAATTTCGCCTAGTTCTTTTTTCATTTGCTCGCCCACGCGATTTGCACGTAGCTTCATAACTAATCACCTCATTCAATACCATTCCAATTGTGTTATCGTACGTTCAATCTCAGGAAACGAGTCAACATACGCAAGTACACGATTCATTTCTTTTTCGCAGACAACACGATTTGAGGATACGGAAACGATTGCAATTTCTGTACGTTGCCATACATCCTGGTGTCCAACTTCTGAAACAGATACATTGTACCTTTGTTTCACACGAGTTAAAATACGCTGTAAAATTGCTCGTTTCTCTTTTAAAGAATGCACATCATAAATCATACACTCAAATGAGAGTGAAGCGATAATCATCGCTTCACTTCTTCCATAATGTACGCCTCAATGATGTCCCCTTCTTTAAGATCATTATATCTTTCAATTGTGATACCACACTCATAGTTTTGTGCAACTTCTTTTACGTCATCTTTGAAACGTTTTAACGTATCAAGCTGTCCTTCGAAAATAACTACGCCATCACGAATGATACGTACGCCGCTATCACGTGTGATTTTACCATCAGTTACATAACAGCCTGCAATTGTTCCAACTTTAGTAACTTTGAATGTTTGACGAACTTCTGCTTGACCAATTACTTTTTCTTCGAATTCAGGATCCAGCATACCTTGCATTGCTGCTTCAATTTCTTCGATTACTTTGTAAATAATGCGGTGTAAGCGAATATCAACATTTTCTAATTCAGCTGTACGTTTCGCGTTTACATCAGGACGTACGTTAAATCCAATCACGATTGCATTTGATGCAGAAGCTAAAATAATATCAGATTCTGTAATTGCACCTACGCCTGTGTGAATGATTTTTATTTTTACGCCTTCAACATCAATTTTGCGAAGTGATGCTGCCATTGCTTCTACAGAACCTTGTACGTCCGCTTTCACAATTAAGTTAATTTCTTTCATTTCGCCTTCTTGAATTTGTTGGAATAAATCTTCAAGGCTTAATTTAGATTTTTCACCACGTTGTGCAAGCAATGCTTGTTGTGCACGTGATTCACCGATTTGGCGTGCTTTCTTCTCGTCAGCAAATGCCATAAAGCGATCGCCTGCTTGTGGTACTTCATTTAGACCTGTAATTTCAACAGGAGTAGACGGACCAGCAACTTTCACACGACGACCAATATCATTTACCATCGCACGAACACGTCCGAATGATGTACCAACAACAATTGGATCTCCTACTCGAAGTGTACCGTTTTGCACAAGTAATGTTGCGATTGTTCCTTTACCTTTATCAAGCTGTGCTTCGATTACAGTACCAGCTGCATAGCGATTTGGATTTGCCTTATATTCTTCTACTTCACTTACAAGAAGAATCATTTCTAACAGGTTGTCAATTCCTTCGCCTTGAATTGCAGAAATTGGTACGAAAATTGTATCTCCGCCCCAAGCTTCTGGAACTAATTCGTACTCTGTTAACTCTTGCATTACGCGGTCTGGATTTGCTGATGGTTTATCCATCTTATTCACAGCAACGATAATTGGTACTCCAGCTGCTTTCGCATGGTTAATTGCTTCAACTGTTTGTGGCATAACACCGTCATCAGCTGCAACAACAAGAATTGTAATATCTGTTACTTGTGCACCACGTGCGCGCATTGTTGTAAACGCTGCGTGACCTGGTGTATCTAAGAACGTAATTTTTTTGTCATTTACTTCAACTTGGTATGCACCAATATGCTGTGTAATTCCACCAGCTTCGCCAGCAGTTACTTTTGAATTACGAATAGAATCAAGCAGTGTTGTTTTACCATGGTCAACGTGTCCCATAATTGTAACAACCGCAGGACGTTCTTTTAAGTTTTCTTCATCGTCTTGCTCGTCCATGAAAGTTTCAAATTCTGTTTCGCTAACAATCACTTCTTCTTCTACTTCAATACCGTAATCACTAGCAATTAGCTCAATTGTATCTTTATCTAAATCTTGGTTAATTGTCGCCATAATACCTAGCATAAAGAGCTTTTTAATAAGTTCAGATGGCTCTTTTCCTAGTTTTTTTGCAAGTTCACTTACTGTAAGAGAACCGGTGAAAGTAACTTTATCCGGTGTCTCTACTGTTTGTGTTGGTTGTCTTCCAGCAAAGTTTTCTTGACGTTTGTCTTCATTTCCTTTGCCTTTTTTCTTCTTCTTATTGCTGTTCTTTTTGCTGCGAACAACTTTTTCTTCTACTTCAAACTCATCTGCAACAGAAGGTTTTTCTGCTCCAGTATTATATTGATTATCTAAATTATTTACTACTTCATCGTCTAACATTGTCATATGATTGGAGACCTCAATATTCATTTCTTTTAGTTTTGTAATAATATCTTTACTTGAGACATTGTGTTTCTTCGCATATTCATACACTCGAATTTTACTCATACCTTCACCCCCGGTAAGTTGTATCGAGCATGCTACGCAGCTTTTTCGCAAAGCCCTCATCTAACACGGCTACAACGACTCGCTCATCTCTCCCAATCGCATGCCCTAATTGTTGTCGATTTTCGACTTTTTTCATTGGTACGTTGTAGTACGTTGTTTTATCAGTAATACGTTTTGTTGTGTTCGCTGACGCATCTTCAGAAAGCAATACAAGCTTTGCTTTGCCACTTCGTACCTCTTTTAAAACGAGTTCTTCACCCGAAATTATTTTTCGAGCACGGTTTGCTAGTCCTAAAAACGATTTCCAATCGGACACTTATTTCGACTCCTTCTCAACAAGCTCAAGGAGCTCTTCATAAAGAGAACTGTCGACCTTCGCTTTTAGATGATGTTCCAAAATATTTTTCTTTTGCGCTTGGATGATGCATTCCTTGTCTTTTGACAAATATGCACCACGTCCTGATTTCTTTCCAGTTAAATCAATAGACACTTCGCCCTCTTTGGAACGAACAATGCGAACGAGCTCGCGTTTTGATTTCATTTCTTGCGTTGCAATACATTTTCGTAACGGAACTTTTCGATTGCTCATACTCATCACCTCTATTCGATTTCATCTTCAACTGAATCGAATGCGATCATGTTGTCTTCTTCTGTTACAATGCCAAGTTGCTTCGCATCAGACTCGCTCTTAATATCAATTTTCCAGCCTGTTAATTTTGCTGCAAGACGTGCGTTTTGTCCACGTTTACCAATTGCTAATGAAAGCTGATGGTCTGGAACAACAACAGTTGTTGCTTTTTCCTCTTCATTCACAAGTACTTTTACAACTTGTGATGGGCTTAAAGCATTTGCTACATATTCAATTGGATCATTCGACCAGCGAACAATATCAATCTTTTCACCTTTTAGTTCATCTACGATGCGTTGTACACGTTGACCTTTTGGACCTACGCAAGAACCTACTGGATCAACATCGATATTCTCTGCATATACAGAAATTTTAGAGCGGTCGCCTGCTTCACGTGCTACCGAACGAATTTCTACAGTTCCATCGTAAATTTCCGGCACTTCAATTTCAAATAAACGTTTTAAAAGACCTGGATGTGTACGTGATACATAAATTTGTGGTCCTTTTGTCGTTTTTTCTACTTTTGTGATGAACACGCGAATGCGATCATGTGGTTTATATTGTTCGTTAGGCATTTGCTCACTTACTGGTAGTAGTGCTTCTACTTTTCCTAAGCTTACATAAATAAAACGAGCATCTTGACGTTGTACAATACCAACCATGATGTCTTCTTCACGATCACTAAATTCTGAATAAATAACACCGCGTTCCGCTTCACGCACACGTTGTGTTACAACTTGTTTTGCAGTTTGTGCTGCAATACGACCAAAATCTTTTGGCGTTACTTCAATTTCTAATACATCGCCATCTTGATAGTTCGGATTGATTTGTCTTGCTTCTTCTACAGAAATTTCAAGACGTGGGTCAAACACATTATCAACAACGTCTTTACGTGCTAAAACTTGAATTGTTCCCACTTCTGGATTAAAGCTAACACGAACGTTTTGTGCTTGGTTAAAATTGCGTTTATAAGCAGAGATTAAAGCTGCTTCAATCGCATCAATAATAATATCTTTGCTAATACCTTTTTCTGATTCTAATACGAGCAAAGCATCTAACAACTCAGTGCTCATGAAGATCCCCCTTCTTACTAAAACGTAACAGCAAGTCGCGCATTCGCAACTTTGTCCATTGGAATTTGAATTTCTTTTTTACGTGTTTTAATTGTTAATAGTAGTGTAATTGTTGTACCATCGTAGGATAGTAGCTTTCCTTCAAACATCTTTTCACCATCGATCGGCTCATATGTTTTAATTGCCACTTGCTTTCCTACCGCTTGCTGGAAGTCTTTTTCTTTCTTTAATGGGCGTTCCGCTCCAGGAGATGATACATCCAAAAAGTAAAGATGAGGAATTGGATCCTCTTTATCTAAAGCTTCGCTTAAACGTTCACTTACCGCTCCGCATTCTTCAATGTCTACTCCTGTCTCTGAATCGATGGATACGCGTAGGAACCAGTCTTTTCCTTCTTTCACATATTCTACATCTACAAGTTCAAGATTTAACTCTTCAACAATCGGCTGCGCAAGTGCTTCAACAACTTCTGTGACTTTCTTATCCATAAACAGCCTCCTTTCTGCCGCCATGTACCATTTGAAAGAAAAAATCCGCCCTATTTAAAACGGTCTATCTTATTCTTTCTTGTTAGCTAACAAAAGCCCCTGCCATTAAGCAGGGAATATCTGTCTTAGTATTACCAAATTTAAGAAGTAAAACTTGTAACAAAATATGTATATACGACAGAAATGTCTCACCTACATCCATAGATAAAACATAGATAGTAACACGAAAGAGTGGGTTTCCCCACTCTTCTTTTCGCAAAATATACATGACATGGTTATCTCGGTTAATAGTATACCATAGCAAATAACGATTTGCAAAGATTTTTCCTGCCTGTTAGAACAGTGATAATTGGTTTTTATCCGGTAGATCTCCTAAACAACCTTGGCTATCTAAATACTCAATGATTGTTCTAGAAAGCTTACTACGTTGTTGCAAATCTTCTTTTGATAAAAACTCACCATTTCCACGTGCTTCCACAATACTTAAGGCCGCATTTGTACCAAGACCAGGTATCGCATTAAATGGAGGAATTAACGTATCTCCATCAATAATAAAGTCAGTTGCATGTGAACGATATAAATCAACCTTTTGGAATGAATAACCACGTTCACACATTTCAAGTGTCATTTCTAACACTGTTAGTAAACTTTTCTCTTTCGGCGCTGCATCCAATCCTTTTTGCGCAATTTCATCAATTCTTGCACGGATTGATGCCGAGCCTTTGACCATCGCATCTACATCAAAATCATCTGCACGTACTGTAAAATATGCTGCGTAGAACAAGAGTGCAAAGTGTACTTTGAAGTAAGCGATACGTACAGCCATAAGTACATAAGCAGCCGCATGGGCCTTAGGAAACATGTACTTAATCTTTTTACAAGAATCAATATACCAACTAGGTACATTGTTATTACGCATTTCCTCTTCCCACTCTTCTGGTACACCTTTACCTTTACGCACCGATTCCATGATTTTAAATGCTAAGGATGGATCTAATCCTTGATAAATCAGATAGACCATAATATCATCACGACAACCGATAACTTCACTCAGTGTACATGTACCGTTATAAATGAGTTCGTTAGCATTACCAAGCCATACGTCTGTACCATGGGATAGTCCAGAAATTTGGACAAGTTCTGAGAATGTTGTTGGCTTTGTTTCCTCTAACATCTGCCTTACGAATTTTGTACCAAACTCCGGTATACCTAGTGTACCGGTTTTACAATTAATTTGTTCTTCTGTTACACCTAAAGATTCTGGTCCAGAGAAAATCTTCATTACTTCTGGATCATCTGTTGGTATTGTTTTTGGATCCACGCCGCTTAAATCTTGCAGCATACGAATAACGGTCGGATCATCGTGTCCCAGAATATCCAGTTTTAATAAATTATCATGAATAGAATGGAAGTCAAAGTGTGTTGTTCTCCATTCTGCCCCTACTGAATCGGCTGGGAATTGAATTGGTGAAAAATCAAAAATATCCATGTAATCGGGCACAACAATAATTCCGCCTGGATGCTGCCCTGTTGTGCGTTTTACACCAGTACAACCAGCAACAAGACGATCAATTTCTGCATTTCGAATGGTTAAGTTATGATCAGATGCATACCCTTTTACATAACCATAAGCTGTTTTCTCCGCAACTGTACCGATTGTTCCAGCACGGTATACATAGTCCTCACCGAACAGTACTTTCGTATAGTTATGGGCACGTGGTTGGTACTCTCCGGAGAAGTTCAAGTCAATATCGGGAACCTTATCTCCTTTAAAACCAAGGAATGTTTCGAACGGAATATCATGTCCATCTTTTACATACGGGATATTACATGTTGGACACTCTTTATCAGGTAAGTCAAAACCAGAGCCTACAGAACCATCATTAAAGAACTCTGATTGCTTACAATTCGGACAGACATAGTGTGGCGGCAATGGATTTACTTCGGTAATTTCCATCATCGTCGCAACGAATGATGACCCTACCGATCCACGTGAACCTACAAGGTAGCCGTCAACCAGCGATTTTTTCACAAGCTTATGTGAAATTAAATAAATAACGGCAAATCCATGCCCAATAATACTTTTTAATTCTTTTTCCAAACGTGCTTCTACGATTTCTGGCAATTCTTCACCGTAGATGCTGCGTGCCATTTTATAACTCATGTCACGCGTTTCATCATCAGCACCTTCAATTTTCGGTGTATATAGGTCATCTTTTACTGGATGAACATCACCAATTAACGATGCGACCTTTTGTGTATTCGTCACAACAATTTCTTTTGCTTTCTCTTCTCCTAAGAATGAGAAGCAATCTAACATTTCATTTGTTGTACGGAAATATACAGGCGGTAATGAATGACGATTTAATGGATTTGCCCCGCCCTGCGAACTTACTAAGATTTTGCGATACATTGCATCTTCTGGATCTAGATAATGCACATTCCCTGTAGCAACAACAGGTTTATCTAACGTTTCACCTAGTTTTACTAAGTTAGAAATAATTGTTTTTAACTGTCCTTCATCTCGAACGAGTTCACGTTCTACTAAATGACGCAACACTTCCGGAGGCATAACCTCAATGTAATCATAGAACTGCGCAATCTCTTCTACCTCTTCAGGAGCCTTTTGCATCATCGCTTCAAATACTTCACCCTTATCACAAGCAGTACCAACTAATATACCTTCGCGATATTTTTTTAATAAAGAACGTGGTACCCGTGGTACGCGGTAAAAGTAATTCAAATGAGAATATGAAACAAGCTTATATAAATTTTTTAAACCAACATCTGATGTTGCAAGTAGTGTCATATGACTTGGACGTCCACGTTTATACGCATCCCCTTGCCCCATGCTGTCATTTAATTGATCGTGATATTCAAAACCTTTTTCAATGACATCTTTTAACATTTTCACAAGTAAATAACCTGTTGCCTCTGTATCATAAATTGCACGGTGATGTTGCGTTAATTCAATATCAAGCTTTTTACACATCGTATTTAAACGATGATTCTTCATCTCTGGGAATAAAAATCTAGCTAACTCCAATGTATCAATAACTGGATTTTTCGGCTTGTCTAAGCCACATTTCTTAAACCCAACATTTAAGAATCCCATATCAAAACTTGCGTTATGGGCAACAAGTGTATGGTCACCCATCCATGATTCGAACTTTTTAAATACTTCTCCTACTTCTGGTGCATCCGTCAACATATCATCTGTGATACCTGTTAATTCAATAATTGTTGCTGATAATGGTTGATGCGGATTTGCAAAAGATTCAAAGCGATCGATAATTTCGCCGCCTTTCACTTTTACAGCGGCTAATTCAATAACCGTATCATATACAGCTGATAGCCCTGTCGTTTCAACGTCGAAAACAACGTATGTTTCATCTGCAAGTAGTCGATGAGTCTCATTATAAGCAATAGGAACACCGTCATTTACTAAATTGGCTTCTACACCATAAATGACTTTTACACCGGCTTTTTTACCAGCGGAATACGCTTCTGGGAAAGACTGTGCAACAGCATGGTCTGTAACAGCGATAGCCTCATGTCCCCATTTTCCAGCTTGAGCAACAAGCTTAGATACCGATGTAACAGCATCCATTTGACTCATTGGGGTATGCAAATGAAGCTCTACCCGTTTTTCTCCTTCAGGTGCTTTATCTTTACGAGAAGGCCCTGTTATTTCGTTAATATCGTTCGCAATCATTACTAAGTCACGAACAAACGTATCGTTTTGGACCGAACCTCGCGCTTTTACCCACATTCCTTTTTTTAAGGATTGCAGCATCGGAATATCTTCTTTATCACGTGAGAACATTTTAATCATAATAGAATCCGTATAATCCGTTATTTTTAACGTTAATAACGTACGTCCACTACGCAGCTCTTTTGTTTCCACATTGAAGACATAACCTTGAACAGTTTTTCTTCTTTCTTCATCTTGAATTTCGCGTAGCGGTGTAATCTCTTCATCAGGCTTAATAAGGTAACCGAGTACAATCGGCCCTTCATGTACAACATCACTTTCTTCAGCTTGCTTCTTGGCCATTTCTTCCATAGCTTGTATAACACGCTGACGATCTTCTTGCTGTGTTTGTTCACGAAATTTTTGAACTTCCTCTTCGTTTTGCTTTATATTTGTTTCAAGCTGAAAACGTGGAAATCCGAAAACTTCATATTGATCCCCTACCGACTTCGCAAGATTTTTCTTTAGCGCAGTAGATTCTAACTCATTATTCACATCAAGTAACAACTTCACTCCGTTTACATGCGGAAGTTGCTTTTTTAAATACGCAAACATAGGTGAAAAAGTAATTCGATCTGTACAAAGTGGCCAATATGCTTTGACCTCTTCTTCTGTAAATTGTTTATTCTCTGTTTCTAGTGCAAATGACGTTTTTGCAATATGTGAAAATGACTGCTTGAGCTGTGTTTCTAACAGTTCATATAATTCTGTTGGCAAAATACGTGGCACTTGTAAATCAAAATGCCAACTCTTATTTGCTTTATCAACAACTAGCCTTTGAATACCGCCACCTTGTAAATATTGATTGATAAGGTCTTCAGGCATTTGCAGCTGTTGGAGCAAAATTTGAAATCGCTCTTGTTGTTCGTTTGTTAATGACATAAGCAACCTCCTTCCATCTGCTATTATAAATTGAAACGTTCCGCAAAGAAAGATTTCTTCCTTTTAACTGATTATTTTTTATTTTACATAGAAATAGAAGGTACCTCACCTGGAGGTACCTCTTCTTATTTCAAAATATTAGCAATGTATGCATGAAGTTCTTCTACCTTTACTTCTGCAGATTCATTTGTAGCACGCACTTTTACTTCAACAATGCCTTCATCAGCTTTTTTACCAACTGTTACTCGAACTGGAAGACCAAATAAGTCTGCATCAGCAAATTTAACACCTGCACGCTCTGCACGATCATCTAACAATACTTCATAACCTTGTTCTTGTAATGAATTGTAGATCGTTTCACCTACTTCACGCTGTGCATCAGACTTCATGTTTACTGGAATTACATGTACATGGAATGGTGCAACAGCTTTTGGCCAAACCAAACCATTTTCATCGTTAAATTGCTCAGCGACTGCCGCAACTGTGCGAGATACCCCGATACCATAGCATCCCATGATAAGTGGCTTCGTTTTTCCATTCTCATCTAAGAACGTTGCATTCATTGCTTCGCTATAACGTGTACCTAATTTAAACACATGTCCAACTTCGATACCACGAGCAAAACGGATTGTCCCATTTCCATCTGGAGATTGATCTCCTTCTTGAATGAAACGTAAATCTGTATATTGACTCACTTTGAAATCACGCTCTGGATTTACATTTATATAATGGAATCCTTCTTCGTTTGCACCACAGCAACCATTTACAATTGCTGCTACAGCATGGTCAGCAATGACTTCAATGTCTCCTGTTACACCAATTGGTCCTAAAGAACCAACTTCGCAATTTAACAGTTCTCTTACCTCTTCATGTGAAGCAAGTTCAACAACTGAAGCACCATAGACATTCTTCACTTTTACATCATTTACTTCATGATCCCCGCGAACAAGTACAACAACAAACTTTTCATCGACTTTAAAGACCATAGATTTGATGCAATTTGACGCTTCCATATTTAAGAATGCAGAAACCTCTTCAATTGCTTTTTGATCTGGCGTTGCTACTTTTTCAAGTGCTTTTTCTGCTTCATCGCTTTTTGCATAGGAAGCAACAACAGGTGCCATTTCAATATTTGCTGCATAATCAGATGTATCAGAATACGCAATTGTATCTTCTCCTACATCAGATAATGCCATAAATTCATGTGTATCTTTACCACCCATTGCTCCAGAATCAGCAATAACCGCACGGAAATTCAATCCACAGCGAGCGAAGATATTAGAATATGCTTGGTATAGGCCACTATAAACTTCATCCAAACTTTCTTGTGTCGCATGGAAAGAATAAGCATCTTTCATTAAAAATTCTCTTCCGCGTAATAAACCAAAACGGGGTCTTTGCTCGTCACGGAATTTTGTTTGGATTTGATATAATGTTAACGGTAGCTTTTTATAAGATTTAATTTCATCACGTACAAGGTCTGTAATAACTTCTTCATGCGTTGCTCCTAGTGCAAACTCACGATCATTACGATCTTTCATACGCATTAACTCAGAACCGTAAGAATACCAACGACCTGATTCTTGCCACAATTCAGCTGCTTGTAATGCTGGCATTAATAATTCTACAGCTCCTGCTCGTTCCATCTCTTCTCGAACAATACGTTCCACTTTATGCAATACTTTTAGCCCCAGTGGTAAAAAGCTGTAAATACCAGAAGCATTTTGACGCATGAATCCTGCACGAAGTAGCAATTGATGACTTTTAATCTCAGCATCGGCTGGTACTTCACGTAATGTAGGACTAAATACCATACTTTGTTTCATCTATTCGCACCTCTTTAATTTACTCTAATACGCAGTAAAACCCCCCACCTCAAATTAGGTGAGGGATTACGACTCTAAGAGTTTTATTCATTTCATTCACTATTCACAAAAAACATCGTGAATTTTATACTTACTACAAGTTTCACTTTATTTTACAAGAAAAATCTCCGAATGTCATTCCACGTTACAACTAACATAAGTAACATCAATAACGCAAAGCCAATAAAATGAACCATTCCTTCTTTTTGGCGATCAATTGGTTTCCCACGCAAAGCTTCAATTAAGAAGAAGAACAAGCGTCCTCCATCAAGAGCAGGAACCGGTAATAGGTTGAATAGACCAAGGTTTATGCTTAAAACAGCCGCCAAACTAAGAACACGAATAAAGCCATAATCTACTACTTGGTCTGTTAAATTATAAATTCCTACGGGACCTGATAAATCATTAATAGAAAACTGACCCGTCACTAGTTTTACAAGGGAATCAAAAATTAATTTTGTCCATGTATACGTCTGCTCAAAACCTGATTTAATAGAACCAAAAATAGATTTCTCTACAGGCGAGTATACACCAATTCTACCAACCTCTTCTTTCCCCTCTTTATCAGCTGATGGCGTTACTTTTACATTCAATTGTTCGCTGTCACGTTTTACATGAAGCGTAATTTCTTTATTTGGGTGTTCACGTACAATCGTGACAACATCTTTCCATGTATTCGTGTCTTTCCCATCGATTGCTTGAATCGTATCATCTTGTTTCAATCCTGCTTGTTCTGCAACACTATCCTTCATTACTTTCCCAACCATTGGCTTATCAACAGGAATACCTTGTACCAATCCAATGATAACAAAAATAACAAATGCAAGAATGAAGTTCATAGCAGGACCTGCAAAGATTGTTAATGCTCGCTGTCCTAGCGTTTTAGAACCAAATTGTCTGTTAAACGGGGCGATTTGTATTTCTTCTCCTGCTGAAACAATACGAGCTTTTTCACTCACACGGAATGTTTGCAATTCCTCCTCGTATTCTTCGTAACCAGCAATTGTGAGATTGTGTTCCAAATCAGCTTGCTCTACTTCAATCACGCGAACATTCGGATACTTTTCGCGCCCGTCTAAAACTAATTTCATAACTTCTTCGTTTTCATTTAACACGAGTCCAACTTTTTTTCCTGGTTTTAATTCAACCGTTTCTGCATCCTCACCAGCCATTCTAACATAGCCTCCAAGAGGTAGCAGCCGAACTGTATAAACTGTTTCATTCTTTTCAAATGAAAATATTTTTGGTCCAAAACCAATTGCAAACTCGCGACATAAAATACCCGCTCTTTTTGCGAAATATAGATGCCCTAGCTCATGGAAAAATACGAGTGCACCGAAAATTAATATAAAGGCAATCGCTGTATTCAATTCCATAACCACCTTTGCTAAATTTGTTCCATCACAAACCGTCTTGTGGCCGCATCAATTTCCTGAATTTCTTCTAAGCTCGGACGTGCAATGACATTGTGATGGTGCATTGCTTTTTCAATGAGGTCTTCTACTGTTAAGAAACCAATTTTCTTTTGTAGAAAGGCTGCTACAGCTACTTCATTTGCTGCATTCATAACAGCTGGCATGCTCCCGCCCATCTTTCCAGCTTCATATGCAAAACGTAGGCAACGGAAACGATCTTGATTCATTTGTTCAAAATGCAGTGTTCCAATTTCCCATAAATTTAACTGTTTTGTATCTGAGAGAGGTAATCGATCTGGATATGTAAGTGCATATTGAATTGGTACACGCATATCTGGTGAGCCGAGCTGTGCCATTACACTACGATCTTCAAATTCAACCATAGAATGAATAATGCTTTCTTTATGTAAAACAACATCAATTTGCTCATAAGGTATGCCGAAAAGCCAATGCGCTTCAATTACTTCCAGCCCCTTATTCATCATTGTAGCAGAATCAATTGTAATTTTCGAACCCATTGACCAGTTTGGATGACGAAGCGCATCTTCCACAGTCACATGTTGTAATTCATCTCTCGTTTTATCGCGGAAACTCCCACCTGAAGCAGTGATAATTAAGCGAGAAATTCGCTTTTCATTTTCTCCATTCAAACATTGAAAAATAGCCGAATGCTCACTATCTACTGGAAGTAACGGCACATTATGTTTGCGTGCAGCTTCCATTACAATATGTCCCGCAGTTACTAATGTTTCTTTGTTTGCAATTCCAATTGTTTTTTTCGCCTCAATTGCACGGAGTGTTGGTAACAACCCTACACTACCTACAACAGCATTTATTACAACTTCTGCACTTGGGTGAAGAGCTACCTCTAATAGTCCTTCGTCACCATATACTACTTTTGTATTTCCAGAAACTGATTGTAACCTTACAACATCTTCCTCTCTTTGTACAGAAACAAGCTGAGGAGAAAATTCTTGAATAACTTTTACTGCGTAGTCAATATTTTTCCCTACAGAAAAAGCAACGAGACGGAATTGGTCTGGGTGCGAGCGTACTACATCTAAAGTTTGCGTCCCTATTGATCCGCTTGCCCCTAATAAACTAATGTTTTTCATGACTCCAACCCCTCGTTTTATTATGAAATGAAATGTAAGAAGTGTAAAATCGGTAATACGAACAACCAACTATCTGTTCGATCTAAGATTCCACCATGTCCAGGTAAAATTGTACCTGAATCTTTCACACCGTAATGGCGTTTAAAAGCAGATTGTACTAAATCACCAAGTTGTCCAAAAATGGAGATTGCAATTGTAACAATTATTAACATCCCAACGTTCCCTTGAACTTGGAAAAACATATTGTATACAAAAGCAACGACAATCCCACAAACAATACCACCTAGTGAACCTTCTATCGTTTTATTCGGACTAATTTCTGGCCACAATTTTCTTTTTCCGATTGCTTTCCCTATGAAATATGCACCTGAATCAGTTGCCCAAATGACAAATAACGCATAAAATACAAAATGGATTCCCGCTATTCTCGTTTCATTTAAATATAAGAATCCCATTGCAACATACGTTGTTGCCATAAGTAAAAAAGAAGCATTGTCAAAAGTAAATGTATTCTTTGAAAGGACTGTATATGATAAAAGTAATAAAACAATCACAAATGTGATTTCTAGTTTATCTAATCCAATCCAATTGAACACTCCTGATGCATTACTTGGAACTAAAATACTCCACAATAATAATGCGGCTAAAACTGTTGGCACCGAAATAAGTGTAAGCTTGTTCATACGAATTAATTCATATAATCCTATAGAAGCAAGTGCATACACTAAAACTGTAAAAGGCACGCCACCGTAAATTACGATGGGAATGAACAGCGCGGCAGCAATCACTCCAGTAATAATTCTCTGTTTCACTACCAAACCCTCTCTTTCTACACGCCTCCGAATCTGCGCCCTCTATGTTGAAAGTCTGTAATCGCATTTAGCAAATGTTCCTCGGTAAAATCTGGCCAATACACATCTGTAAACCAAAGCTCCGAATACGCAATTTGCCATAGCATGAAATTACTAATACGTAGCTCCCCACTTGTACGAATAAGCAAGTCTGGGTCAGGTAAAGAGCTTGTCATTAAGTATGAAGAAAGCATTTCTTCATTTACATCTTCTGAACGAACTTTCCCTTCTTCGCTATCTTTCATCATATGTTGCACAGCAGAAACGATTTCATCGCGACTTCCATAGTTTAACGCAAAATTGAGAATTAATCCCGTGTTCTCTTTTGTATCTTCCATGGCTTTTTCCATCGCTCTGCGCGTATGCGTAGGAAGACGATCTTTTTGTCCAATTACTCGAACTTGTACATTTTCTTCAATTAATTCTGGTAAAAATGCACCTAAAAATTCTTCTGGAAGCTTCATTAAATAATCGACTTCCTTTTTCGGTCTTTTCCAATTCTCAGTAGAAAAAGCATAAAGAGTCAGCACTTTCACATCAAGTTTACTAGCAAATTTCGTAATTTTTTTTACTACTTGCATTCCTTCATGATGTCCGGCAATGCGGGGCATTGCTCTTCTCTTTGCCCATCTTCCATTACCATCCATAATGATCGCAATGTGCTCTGGGATATGTCCCTTTTTCACTTTTTCAATGAGATGATCAAACGATGTGACCTTTTTACCTTTAAAAAAAGGAAACTTTTTAAACATCATTCATACCCTCCAACAAGCAGACGTATGCCTAAAAGTGTAAAAAGACCCCCTTAAGAAGAGGGTCATATTTGCGAAGGTATCGCTATTACACTTCCATGATTTCTTTTTCTTTGTTTTTTGCGATTTCGTCAACTTTTGCAATATATTTATCTGTTTCTTTTTGGATATCTTCTGTATATCCTCTTAAGTCGTCTTCTGTAATATCTCCAGCTTTTTCAAGCTTTTTAAGATCATCATTAGCATCACGACGTACGTTACGAACTGCTACTTTTGCTTCTTCAGCATATTTCTTAACAGTTTTTACTAGGTCTCTACGACGTTCTTCTGTTAATGCAGGGAATGCAATACGAATTACTGATCCGTCGTTAGAAGGATTTAGACCTAAATCAGCTTTTAAAATTGCTTTTTCAATATCACCGATAGAAGTTTTATCATACGGCTGAATAACAAGCAAACGTGCTTCAGGAACTGTAATGTTCGCTAATTGCACAACAGGTGTTGGTGCACCATAATAATCAACTTGTACTTTATCTAATGCAGACGCGCTTGCACGACCAGCACGAACTGAAGCTAATTCGCGAGAATAAGCAGCAACTGCTTTTTCCATTTTTTCATTTGCAGCTTTTAATACTTGTTGTCCCATTTTTATTTCCCCCTTACAATTGTTCCAATATTTTCGCCTAAAACGGCACGCTTAATATTACCTTTTTCCATAACCGAGAATACAATTAATGGAATATCATTATCCATACATAAAGAAGAAGCAGTAGAATCCATTACACCTAAACCTTCTTTTAATACATCTAAGTAAGTAAGTGTTTCATATTTCGTAGCTGTTGGGTCAATAGATGGATCTGCATTATATACGCCATCTACATTGTTTTTCGCCATTAAAATAACATCAGCTTCGATTTCTGCTGCACGTAATGCTGCAGTTGTATCTGTAGAGAAGTACGGGTTACCTGTACCCGCTGCAAAGATAACAACACGCTTCTTCTCTAAGTGACGAACTGCTTTGCGGCGAATGTAAGGTTCTGCCACTTGACGCATTTCAATAGAAGTTTGAACGCGTGTTTGAATTCCAATGTTCTCCAAGCTATCTTGAAGAGCTAATGAGTTCATAACTGTCGCTAACATGCCCATGTAGTCCGCTCCTGCACGGTCCATGCCCATTTCACTTCCAATTTTCCCACGCCAAATGTTACCGCCGCCAACAACAACAGCAACCTCTACATCAAGTTCTGCAATTTCTTTCACTTGTTCTGCAACTGACTTAATAACAGCTGGGTTAATTCCAAATCCTTGTTCACCAGCTAAAGCTTCTCCGCTTAGTTTTAAAACGACACGATCATATTTCGGTTTACTCATAATGAACCTCCAATTGCTTACATCTTTATTTTAAAAAAGGGAACACAATGTGTTCCCTAATCTGTATTAGTTGTTACCTTTTACTTGGTTCATTACTTCTTCAGCAAAGTTGTCTTCGCGTTTTTCGATACCTTCACCAACAGCGTAGCGAACGAATCCTTTTAATGTTCCGCCTTTAGACTCAACGAACTGACGAACTTTCATATCAGGGTTTTTAACGAATGCTTGGTCAAGTAAGCAAATCTCTTCAAAGAATTTACCTAGACGGCCTTCAACCATCTTAGCAACGATTTTTTCAGGCTTGCCTTCGTTTAAAGCTTGTTGTGTTAATACTTGACGCTCGTGCTCAACTTCTTCAGCTGTTACAGCATCGCGGTCGATGTATTTAGGGTTAACTGCTGCAATGTGCATTGCTACATCTTTAGCAGCCGCTTCATCTGTAGAACCTTCAAGAACTGTTAATACACCAATGCGTCCACCCATGTGTAGGTAAGCACCGAATGCATCTGCATCAGTTTTTGATACGATTTCGAAACGACGAAGTGTAAGTTTTTCACCAATTTTAGCGATTGCTTCGTTGATGTACTCTTCTACTGTTTTGCCGTTTGCAATTGTTTGAGCCATAGCTTCTTCAATGTTAGCAGGTTTGTTAGCTAATAAATGAGCAGCTAATTCTTTAATTAATGTTTGGAAACCTTCGTTTTTCGCAACGAAATCAGTTTCAGAGTTTAATTCTAAGATTAAACCTTCGTTACCGTTTGTTTCGATGAAAGTTAAACCTTCAGCAGCGATGCGGTCTGCTTTTTTAGCAGCTTTCGCAATACCTTTTTCACGTAAGAAGTCAATTGCCTTCTCCATGTCGCCGTTAGTTTCTGTTAAAGCTTTTTTGCAGTCCATCATACCTGCGCCAGTTTTTTCACGTAATT
>Ga0209025_1002381_pt1 | contig 20120 bp, 23 predicted proteins | sample AraplaMF_Col_mLB_FD_184256 | JGI IMG/M metagenome (GOLD analysis project Ga0209025, IMG submission 184256) | Arabidopsis root microbial communities from the University of North Carolina, USA - plate scrape MF_Col_mLB (SPAdes) (version 2) | ecosystem: Host-associated > Plants > Roots > Endosphere... | reverse complement strand
CATCCATATCGCCGAGCGCGACACGCAGCGTTCGAAGAACCCCAAGCCGCCGGGCGTCTTCGTCAACACCTGGTCGGTCGAGGGCTTCATCTCCGAGGGCGTGCAGCCGGCCGAGCTGGGCTGGGGCACCCATGAGAAGTGGTTGCCGGACAATGCCCGCACCCACGAGACCGGCTCGCAGGCCGCGATCTATCTGATGCAGGCCGGCGCCGAGACCAAGGTGCGCAGCTGGTGTCCGACCCCGGGCCCGCAATACGGCTTCCTGGTGACGCATAACGAGTCGATCTCGATCGCCGACTACTTCACCGTGCGCGACGAGGCCGGCAAGGCGATCTACCGGCCGACCTGCCACTACGCCTACCACCCGGCCAACGACGCCGTGCTCTCGCTGCACGAGATGTTCGGCAATGCCGGCCGGCCGCAGGAGGAGCACCACATCCTCGAGGAGAACGAGGTCATCGACGGCATCGACGAGCTCGGCGTGCTGCTCTACGGTCACGACAAGGGCGCCTACTGGTTCGGCTCGCAGCTCTCGACCGACGAGGCGCGCAAGCTTGCTCCCTACCAGACCGCGACCGGCCTGCAGGTCACCTCGGCCGTGCTCGCCGGCATGGTCTGGGCGCTGGAGAACCCCAAGGCCGGCATCGTCGAGGTCGAGGAGATGGATCTCGACCGCTGCCTCGCGATCCAGATGCCCTATCTCGGGCCGGTAAACGGCTACTACACCGACTGGACGCCGCTCGATGGCCGCCCTGGGCTGTTCCCGGAGGACATCGACACCAGCGATCCCTGGCAGTTCAGGAACATCCTGGTGCGCTGAGCCCAAAGCAAAAGGCCCGCCTGCCGGCGGGCCTTTTCATTTCGATCTCGCTGTCGCTCAGTAGCGCGGCGTCGAGAAGCTGTTGGCGAACGGATTGGCACCGGAGCCGATGCGCGAGGGCAGCGTGCCTTCGCCGTAAAGCTCGCCGGACGCGAAGTAGACCGGGCTCGCCACGATGTTCTGCGTCGCATAGCGATTCATGCTGCCGACCGGCACGACCTTGCCGGCATCGAAGTAGCTGCGCTTCTGCACGGTGACGCGCAGCGGACGGCGCTGCTGGGCCTCGGCGACCGAGACCGCGAAGGTGACGGCTGCGACGGACAGGGCCAGGCCGGCGGCGAGGCGGGAAAGCGAACGCATGACGATCTCCTGAGGCGGTTGCCCCCGCCGAAGCTGCCGGCGGATCGGCTGTCGCTGACGATACAATTCTTGAGTTAATGCTTTTGTTGCGCTTCGCCAGTGCAGGGCGGCCACACGAGGCCGTTACCGCGCCTGCGCCTGCTTGCTGCTAGATCACCGCGCGTCCGACAGGACGCGATAACGGTGATCTATCTCATCGTCACAGCATCGGATTTTTCCGAAAAGTGGATTCCACTTTTCGGTCCGATGCTTTGGTCGGCCGCAACGCCGGAGCCTTGCCGTCGGCGTCGAGCCAGGAGCCCTTTCGGCCGGTCGCGGCGAGCCGCGGCACCGAGCAGCCCTGCCGGCGGTTGAGCTCGGTGCGGGCGAAGCTGGCGCGCAATTCCGGATCGTCGCCCGCGCTCAAAAGGTCGATCCGGTCGATCAGGCAGATCAGCTGCGCCCTATCGGCCGGCCGCGCCTCGCTGCCACACCACCAACCGGAGAAGGAGAGATGCGCCGTTCCGTCGAGATGACGGAAGGCGATGCAGGCCCGCCCGGCCGTACCGTCGCTCAGGCCGATATCGGCGGTCTCGACGGTACCGAACTTGGTCTCGATCGTGGTCGCCGCGCCGCTGCGCCCGACCGAGAGGCCGCGCGCCGCACTCTCGCGCACCAGCGTGATCACGAAGGGCTGCGACAGGCCGGCGAGTGCCTTCTGAGCCTGCGCATCGCGGTTGACCTGGAATTTGAGCGACAGGAACGACTTGCCGTCGCCGAACTCGCCGAAGGTGAGCGCATCCTCGCGCCGCTGGCCGTCCTGGCTGCGTCGCGCCTCATAGGCGCTGCGCTTGTCGAGTTCCGGCGATTCCACGCCGAAGAGCGCGATCGGACGGCCGATCGTCACCCAGCCATCCTGCCCGGCGGCCATCGGCAGGGCCTGCAGGCGGACGTCGCGCACGACGGGAGCGGCGGCAGCCTCCGTCAGCGTCAGGCTGGCGAGCGCAGGCTCCGAGGAGCCGGAGGATAGGCCGGCGACGAGCATGGCGGTCAGGCTGACGCCGGTCAGCGCCGCAAGACCGCGCCAGACGAGGCCGCCGGTCAGACCGATCGATCGGGAATGCAAGGCGCGCCGCAGCGGCCGCATCACGCGCACAAAGCCGGCCTCGATCGCATCCGCGGCATCGACCAGCCGCGCGGCAAGGTCGAAGCGACCCGGCGCTGCCTCGGCAAGGCCCTGCAGGCGCGGCTGAAGACGTTGCCCGCCCGCCTGCAGATGCAGCTTGATGCGCTGCCAGATGGCGCTGATCTCGTCCCCGGACACGACAGAACCCGACCCGTTGGGCAGCCTGCACCCCTGCAAGCCGCCTCGTCCCACTCGCGGGCGAGCTTTCGCCGGCCCGAGTGAGCAGGTCGTTACCGGGCGCCTTCCATCGCGAAACAGGGTCAATGACGGGTAAGGAGGCAGGGTTAATGCGGCAGCTGGCCTGCACCGATTGACTTTTTACAGCGGCCGGTGTTTTGGATTGCACGCCGGACGTTTCCTCTCCGGCTTCGCGATGATGCTCAGGTTGGCTCTGTGACGTTCCGTCTGACGACGAAAACCACGACCAAAACGACGGCCGGGAAAACCCGGACGTCGCTCTGACACGTCGCCTCGAATCCGGGTTCTCCCCCCCGGCCGGGGTCAACCGGCCGAACCCGCAAGCGAGATCAGCGGCGACGGCTCCCCGGGGAGGCACAACCGGTTTCGCCAGAAGGAATTCTTAGAGATGAGCTTCAAGGTCGCGGTCGTCGGCGCCACGGGCAATGTGGGCCATGAAATGCTCGACATCCTCGCCGAGCGCGCTTTCCCCGTCAGCGAAGTGGTGGCGCTCGCCTCCTCCCGCTCCGTCGGCACCGAGGTCTCCTTCGGCGACAAGACACTGAAGGTGAAGGCGCTCGAGCATTACGACTTCTCCGACACGGACATCTGCCTGATGTCGGCGGGCGGCGCGGTCTCGAAGGAATGGTCGCCGAAGATCGGCGCGCAGGGCGCCGTCGTGATCGACAACTCCTCGACCTGGCGCATGCATCCCGACGTGCCGCTGATCGTGCCGGAGGTGAACGCCGCTGCGGCCGCCGGCTTCAGCAAGATGAACATCATCGCCAACCCGAACTGCTCGACCGCGCAGCTCGTCGTGGCCCTGAAGCCGCTGCATGAACGCTTCGGCGTCAAGCGCGTCGTGGTCTCGACCTATCAGTCGGTCTCCGGCGCCGGCAAGGAGGCGATGGACGAGCTCTTCAACCAGACCCGCTCCGTCTTCGCCGCCGGCGAGGTCGAGGCGAAGAAGTTCAGTAAGCGCATCGCCTTCAACGTCATTCCGCACATCGACGTCTTCATGGAAGACGGCTTCACCAAGGAAGAGTGGAAGATGATGGCGGAGACCAAGAAGATCCTCGATCCCAAGATCAAGCTGACCGCGACCTGCGTGCGCGTGCCGGTCTTCATCGGGCACTCCGAGAGCGTCAACATCGAGTGCGAGAAGCCGGTCACCGCCGACGAGGCGCGCGAGGTGCTGCGCACCGCTCCGGGCATCCTCGTCATCGACAAGCACGAGCCCGGTGGCTACATCACCCCGCACGAGGCGGCCGGCGAGGACGCGACCTATATCTCGCGCATCCGCGAGGATGCCACGGTCGAGAACGGCCTCGCCTTCTGGTGCGTCTCGGACAATCTGCGCAAGGGCGCCGCACTCAACGCGGTCCAGATCGCCGAGGTGCTGGTCAACCGCAAGCTGATCCAGCCGCGCAAGCAGGCCGCCTGATCTCAGGCCAGGCAGATTAAAGAAAATTTCAAGGCGGGCCTCGGGCCCGCCTTTTTCTTGCGCGCACGCATGGCGACCGTGCCGGATTTGCGCGAGGGATCGCCCCGGTCATCGGCTAGAGTCGAGCTCTCATCGAGATTCGCCGAAGACCTTGCCCGACACCTTGACCAGAGTGCCTCTGCCGGCCGAACCAGCCCCGGCGGAACCGCAACGCCCTGCCCCGCGGCGCGACAGTAGTCTGCGCGGCATCGGCCTGATGCTGATCGGCAGCGTGTTTCTCTCGGCCGCCGACGCCGCCTCGAAATATCTCACCGCCACCACGCCGGCGATCCAGGTCGTCTGGCTGCGCTATGCCGCCTTCGCGCTGATCATGCTGGCGGTCGCCGCGCCCGGCGGCTTCAAGCAGCTGAAGCCGCGGCGGTTGAGCATGCAGATCCTGCGCGGCGTCACCGTCACGGTCTCCTCGATCCTCTTCGTCTCGTCGCTCCGATATCTGCCGATCGCCGACGCGACCGCGACGAGCTTCGTCTCGCCGCTCTTCGTTACGGCCCTCTCCATTCCGATCCTCGGCGAGAAGATCGGCTGGCGGCGCTGGACCGCGACCGCTGTCGGCCTGATCGGCGTGCTGATCGTCGTGCGTCCGGGCGGCAGTGATTTCCAGCTCGCCTCGACTCTGCCGGTGCTGTCGGCGGCGACCTGGGCCTTCGCCCTGATCGTCACCCGAATGATGAGCGCGACCGAGAATCCGGTGACGACGCTCGCCTGGTCAGCCGTCGTCGGCTGCCTGCTGCTGTCGCTGCTGCAGCCCCTGACCTGGCAGCCTCTCTCGACCGAGGCGCTGCTGGTCGGCCTGTTCATCGGCGTCTCCTCGACCGTCGGCCACTGGTTCGTGATCCAGGCCTTCCGCCACGCCGACGCCTCGCTGCTGGCGCCGTTCTCCTATGTCCAGCTGCTCTGGGCCTCGGCCTTCGGTTTCATCCTGTTCTCGGTGCTGCCTGATGCCTTCACCTGGCTCGGCTCGGCGATCATCATCGCCTCCGGCCTCTACACCGCTCATCGCGAGCGCATCCGGGCGCGCAAGGTCACCGGGCGATAAGAGGCTGCATCCAGGCGGAGCTTGGCGCTCTATCCAGAGCGTCGCCACCATCCTAGCTTCGCAGCACCATGACCTCCCTTGTCCACCTCGGCCGCCGTGCCTTCCTCACCGCCGGCTCGGCGCTGCTGTCGGCCTGTTCGCCGCTCGGACTGCTCAATGCACTCACCCCGGCCGATGCCGGCGGCCACCTTGCTGCGGGCGGCATCGCCTACGGCCCGGGCGAGCGCCACAGGCTCGACATCTACGTGCCGGAGCACGGCGCGGAGAAGGCTCAGGTCATGGTCTTCCTCTACGGTGGCGGCTGGAACAACGGCGAACGCTCGGATTTCGCCTTCGTCGGCCGTGCCTTCGCGGCGCAGGGCTTCGTCACCGTCATCCCCGATTATCGCCTTGTCCCACAGGTGCGCTTCCCCGCCTTCGTCGAGGACGGCGCGCTGGCCCTGCGCTGGGTCTGCGACCACATCGCGTCCTATGGCGGCGATGCCAGCGGCGTCGCGCTGAGCGGTCATTCGGCCGGCGCCTATAATGCGATGATGCTGGCGCTCGACCGGCGTTTCCTCGCGCACGTCGGCCTGCCTGGCAGTTTCGTGCGCAGCGTTGCCGGTCTCGCCGGCCCCTATGACTTCCTGCCGCTCGACGACCCGCGCAGCATCGCTGCCTTCGGCGAGTTCCCGCGACAGCGCGACACCCAACCGATCAGCTTCGCCGACGCCAGTGCCCCGCGCGTTTTCCTTGCCACTGGGGATCAGGATGAAACCGTCAGGCCGCGCAACAGCGCCTCGTTGGCGGCGAAGCTCCGCGCAGCGGGAGCCGCGGCCGAGCTCAGGACCTATCCCAACCTCGGCCATGCTGGCATCCTGCTCGCGCTCAACGCCGGTTTTCGCAGCCGCGCGCCGGTCCTCGCCGATATCGTACGCTTTGCGCGCGGTCAGGCGCCGTTGGCTGCCACACCATAGCGCGCCATGAAGGTCGCCACCGCCTCACCGACGACATAGGCGATCTCATCCTCGCTCGGCGGCATGCGCTCGGCATTGAACAGGCGCGGACGCATCAGGGTCGACTGCGAGAGATCGACGAACTGCGCCGCCGCCAGAGCGGTGTCCTCGATCGCCAGCTCGCCTTTGGCGACACGCTGGTCGAGGAAGGCCGCCAGATGCTGCGCACCCAGCATCGGGCCGCGTTCGTAGAATTCACGACCGAGATCGGGCATGCGCTCGGCAACGCCGAGCACGATACGGTGAGCGCTCATCGCGAAGGGGCCGGTCAACAGCCGCACCAGGCCGCTTCCGAAATTGGTGAGCGCCAGAGTGAGGTCAGGCTCCTCGGCCAGTGCCTCGTACATCCCCTGCTTCTGCTTCTCGCGCTCGCGCTCGATCAGCGCGACAAAGAGATGTTCCTTGTCCTCGAAATAGACGTAGAGGGTGCCCTTCGAGACGTTCGCCGCCGCGGCGATATCGTTCATGCTGGCAGCGTCGAAGCCGCGCGCCGTGAACACGGCATGCGCTCCCTCGAGAATCTGGTGGCGCTTGTCGGGGTCGGTACCGGCAGCACGCCGACTGCGGGCCATCGCCTTGACGTGTCGCGGCTCCAGCGTCGCGCTCATCATCGTCCTTCCGTCACGTGCATATTCGCACTTGCAAAAATAATCGAACCGATCGGTTCGATTTCCTCTTGATATGCCCTGCCCATGGCGCTATTTCAAGCGCAATCGAACCAGGCGGTTCGAAATCAGATTGTCAGGGCATTGTCACCATGACCATCGAATCAACTGTTGAAAAGCGCTTGGAGCCGCGCCGCGACCGTTTGAAGCTGGTCGACCCGGTGCTGGAGCAGACCCCTGCGCCCGTCGAAGGCCGCAAGGCCAACGAGGAAGGCGCTCCTCCGGCGCAGGCTGCCGAGAAACCGGCGCCGAAGCGCCGCGGCACCAAGCGCGTCGCCCTCATCCTCGTCGCCGGCACGGCACTCGCCGCTGGACTCTGGTTCGGCATCGACTGGTGGCGCAATGGCCGCTTCATCGTCTCGACCGACGACGCTTATGTCGGCGCCGAGATGGCGACGATCTCGGCCAAGCTGCCCGCCAACATCGCCACGATCTCGGTGACGCAGAACCAGGAGGTCAAGGCCGGCCAGCCTCTGGTCGCGCTCGACCCCGGCGACCAGCGCATCGCGTTGGAGAGCGCCCAGGCCAAGAGCGCCACCGCCAAGGCGACGCTCTCGCGCATCGACGCGCAGATCGAGGCCGCCCGCGCCAGCCTGCAGCAGGCGCAGGCCCAGCAGACCTCGGCCGATGCTGCCGTCACCCGCACCGCCGCCGATTTCGACCGCGCCAGCAACCTCGCCGCCAAGTCCTATGGCTCGCAGGCGACGCTCGACGCCGCCACCGCCGCACGCGACCAGGCCGTCGCCTCCCTTGCCAGCGCCAAGGCCGGCGTCGTCCAGGCGCAGGCCAATATCGAGGTGCTGAAGGCCCAGCGTGTCGAGGCCGCCCGCCAGATCGACGAGCTCAAGGTCGCCGAGGACAAGGCGTCGCGCGATCTCTCCTTCATGACGATCGCAGCCCCGATCGACGGCCTCGTCGCCAACACCAACATGCAGCTGGGCGACCTCGTCAGCGCCGGCAAGCGGCTGATGTCGATCGTCCCGCTCGACAAGGTCTATGTCGACGCCAACTTCAAGGAGACGCAGCTCGGCCCGCTGAAGATCGGCGACAAGGCGAAGATCACCGTCGACGCCCTGCCCGGCCAGGTCTTCGACGGCACCGTCAGCGGCATCGCCGGCGGCACCGGCTCGGTCTTCACCCTGCTGCCGCCCGACAACGCCACCGGCAACTTCACCAAGATCGTCCAGCGCGTGCCGGTGCGGATCGCGCTGTCGCCGGAGTCGGCGGGCAGGCACATCCTGCGCCCGGGCATGTCGGTCGTGGTCTCGATCGACCCGCGTCCGAGCGCCGCCAAGTAAGACTTCCGGGCTCTCGACCCGAGGAGCCATTTCCGACCGGGAAATGGCGATGCGCCAAGGCTCAATCGCCCCTTCTGGGCCAAAGCGCACCGCGCCTCACGGCGCTCCTCGGGTCGGGAGCCCGGTCCCTTAACCAGACAGAGATCCCCTGTCGAGGAGGCCTGAATGGCCACCGCCACGACTGCCACCCCGGCCGCTGCCGCGCCGGCTGCCGACGCCATTCCGATGCGCCGGATCTTCGCTTTCCTGGCGATGGTCTTCGGCATGTTCATGGCGATCCTCGACATCCAGATCGTCTCGGCCTCGCTCGCCGAGATCCAGGCCGGCCTGTCGGCTTCGAGCGACGAGATCGCCTGGGTCCAGACCGCCTATCTGATCGCCGAAGTCATCATGATTCCCTTGTCCGGCTATCTCAGCCGGGCACTGTCGACGCGCGTCTTCTTCTCGATCGCCGCCGCCGGCTTCACGATCTCCAGCGTGCTCTGCGCCACCTCGAGCTCGATCAACGAGATGATCATCTGGCGGGCGATCCAGGGCTTCATCGGCGGCGGCATGATCCCCGGCGTCTTCGCCGCGGCCTTCACCATCTTCCCGGCCTCGAAGCGGCCGATCGTCTCCCCGCTGATCGGCCTGATCGCCACCCTTGCCCCGACCATCGGCCCGACCGTCGGCGGCTATCTCAGCCATGCCTTCTCCTGGCACTGGCTCTTCCTGGTCAATGTCGTGCCCGGCATCGGCGTCACCATCGCCGCCTGGACGCTGATCGACTTCGACAAGCCCGACCACAGCCTGCTCAAGCGCTTCGACTGGGTCGGCCTCGGCGCCATGGCCGCCTTCCTCGGCAGCATGGAATACGTGCTCGAAGAGGGCACGCGGCTCGACTGGTTCGAGAGCCACGAGATCGTCCTCTTCACCGTCGTGATGGTCATCGGCGCTGTTCTGTTCTTTTGGCGGGCGCTGACGCGCAACGATCCGCTGGTCGATCTCTACGCCTTCCGGAACCGCAACTTCGCCTTCGGCTCGCTGTTCTCCTTCACCATGGGCATCGGCCTCTACGGATTGACCTATCTCTACCCGGTCTATCTCGGGCGCATCCGCGGCTATGACGCGCTGATGATCGGCGAGACCATGTTCGTCACCGGCCTCGCCATGTTCCTGACGGCGCCGATCGCCGGGCGCCTGTCGGCCAAGCTCGATCCGCGCATCATGATGATGATCGGTTTCGGCGGCTTCGCGCTCGGCACCTGGATCGCCTCGGCGATCACCGCGGACTGGGATTTTCACGAACTCTTGATCCCGCAGATCCTGCGCGGCTGCTCGCTAATGCTGTGCATGGTGCCGATCAACAACCTCGCCCTCGGCACTTTGCCGCCGCAGCAGCTGAAGAATGCCGCGGGCCTCTACAACCTCACCCGCAATCTTGGCGGCGCGGTCGGACTCGCGGTGATCAATACCCTGCTCAACAGCCGCACCGATCTGCACATCACCCGTCTGCACGAGGCCGTCGCCGCCGGCCGCCAGATCGCCGAGGAGAACTTCGCCTCGCTGGTCCAGCGCTTCGCCGAATATGGCGACGCCGCCCAGTCCATGGCGTTGAAGCTGCTGACGCAGCGCGCCCACAAGCAGGCGCTGATCATGGCCTTCGGCGACGTCTTCCTCGGCTTGACCGTCATTTTCGGCGCCCTGGTCCTGCTCGCGGTCTTCATGAGCAAGCCGCCGGCTGCCAAGCCGGGCGCCGGCGGCGGCGGGCACTGAAGCCCGCCGAAGAGGCTTCCTGCGTCGTGGACAACCCCCTGATGCGTCTTGCCGCAGGGCCGGGAGAATTGACAGTCGGCTTCGGAGAAGGCAAAAATACCAACAATATCAGTAGTTTAGATGAATTCTAAACTACGAGGACACCGATCTTCGAGTTGGAAGGCGTTCATGAGCATTCTGTCCCTGAAGGATGGCAGCCCGGCGCGGGCCCAGGCGGAGCAGATCCCCTGGCCGCAGAAAGCCCCGGCTGCCTGCCCGATCAGCGCGGTCAAGGCGCGCCTGCGCAGCGTCGGCCTGCGTCCGACTCGCCAGCGCATGGCACTGGGCTGGCTGCTGTTCGCCAAGGGCGACCGCCATGTCAGCGCCGAGATGCTCTATGAAGAGGCGCTGCGCGCCCGCGAGCCGCTCTCGCTCGCGACCGTCTACAACACGCTGCGCCAGTTCTCCGAGGCTGGCCTGCTGCGCCAGGTCTCGGTCTCCGGTCCGAAGACCTTCTTCGACACCAATGTCTCGGAGCACCACCACTTCTACAATGAGGACGACGAGACCGTCGTCGACATCCCCGGCTCCGAGATCCAGGTCTCGGGCCTTCCGGTCGCGCCGGAAGGCATGATGATCTCCTCGGTCGAAGTGATCGTGCGCTTGCGTCGCGCCGATGGCGAGGAGACGGTGACGAAGGTCGCCGGGGGCCACCGGGCGTGATCGTCTGCTCCTGCAACGTTCTCTCCTGCCGGCAGATCAAGGGTACGATCGCCCCTGACGGCAGCGGTCCGCGCACCGCGGGCGAGGCTTATGACTGCCTCGGCTGCAGCCCGGATTGCGGACGTTGCGCCCGCGAGGTCCGCTCTTTGCTCGTCGAGGCGCGTGCTGCCTGCGCCAGCCAGTGCCATAGCTGTGCCAGCCATGATGTCGAATGCGCCGTGCATGTCTCGGTCGGCCTGATGCTGGCCGGCATCGAGGAGAACGACGACCGCGTCGCCGCCTGACCGGCGCGACGCGTTTTCTCGCGCCTGGCGCGCAATCTGTCCTTCCCTTTCCCGCAGAGCCGCTCTACATTAGGATCATTCTAATGTAGTTGATTGCAAGGAGAGCGGCATGAAGGGCGACAAGAAGGTCATCGAATACCTCAACAAGGGCCTGCGCTCCGAGCTCACGGCCATCAACCAGTATTGGCTGCACTACCGGATGCTCGACAATTGGGGGCTGAAGGACATGGCCAAGACCTGGAAGAAGGAATCGATCGAGGAGATGGTCCACGCCGACCGTTTCGTCGACCGTATCCTCTTCCTCGAAGGTTTTCCGAACCTGCAGACCCTCGACGCGCTGCGCATCGGCGAAAACGTCAAGGAAGTGATCGAGTGCGACCTCAAGGCCGAGGTCGAGGCGCGCGCCCTCTATCAGGAAGCCGCGAAGTACTGCCGCGATGTCGGTGACTACCCGTCCGAGGACCTGTTCAAGGCGCTGATGAAGGACGAGGAAGGCCATATCGACTTCCTCGAGACCCAGCTCGACCTGATCGGCCGCATCGGCCTCGAACTCTACACCCAGAAGCACGTCGGCGGGCTCGAGGGCGACGAGCACTGAACGTCCGACAGCAGTTTAAAAAGGGGCGATCGACCGGGCCTGGTGACAGGCCCGGTTTTTTGTTGCGCGCCCAGCTCCCAAAACACCACGCCTCGTGGCAGAGAGCGGCACCAGCATGGAGGCTAGACCAATGGGCACGATCGTCGCAGTCGCGCGGGATGAGGGTCACCGCTTCAGCAAGCCGATCCTGCCAGTGATTCGCCTGCTGGCCGGCCTCGGCATCGAGGGCGACGCCCATTGCGGGACAACGGTGAAGCACCGCTCGCGCGTCGCCGTCGATCCGACGCAGCCCAATCTGCGCCAGGTCCACCTGATCCATGCCGAACTGTTCGAGGAACTCGCCGGCAAAGGTTTCTCGCTGCAACCCGGCGACATGGGCGAGAACGTCACCACGCGCGGACTCGACCTGCTCGCCTTGCCCGTCGGCACCCGCCTGAGGCTCGGCTCCGAGGCGCTCGTCGAGATCACCGGCCTGCGCAATCCCTGCGTTCAGATCGAGGCCTTCCAGCCCGGACTGCTGAAAGCGGTGCTCGGCCGCGATGCGGACGGGCAGCTGATCCGCAAGGCCGGGATCATGGGAATCGTGCTCGAAGGCGGCGAGGTCAGGCCTGGCGATTCGATCGGCGTCACATTGCCGGCCCTTCCGCACCGGGCCCTCGAACGCGTCTGAGGCGGCAGAACCTTCCGGCTCGCCGCCTCATCAAGGTGTCGAAGTCGTCCCCCGGTTCAGGCCTGTTCAGCCTGACCGGTCAGATGCGCTCGCGTCAGCTTCTCAGAGGAAGCTGACGTTCGCGGCCTCGGGGCCCTTCTTGCCGGCGCGGATCGAGAAGCGCACGCGCTGCCCGTCCATCGGCGGCTGCAGGCCGCTGCGGCTCAGCGACGAGACGTGCAGGAACACGTCCGGCCCGCCCTTGTCGGGGGCGATGAAGCCGAAGCCACGATCGGTGTTGAAGAACTTCACCGCGCCGTCGAACGGGCCTTCCATCGGGGCGCTGGCGCCACGATCGAAACCGCCGCGATCACCGCGGTCGAAGCCACCGCGATCGCCGCGGTCATAGCCGCCGCCACCGCCATAGCCGCCACCGAAATCATCGCGCGGCGGGCGCGGCGAGAACGGACGGCCACCACCGCCGGGGCCGCCGGCGCCACGCGGCGCAGCGGGGGTCGCGGTCGAGGCATCGATCTCGTGGACGGAGACGACCTGGAGGCCGCGCCGGCCTTCGCCGAGATCGCAGATGATGGTCGCACCGGGCTGCAGATCCTGCGGATCCTGCGGGCCGATGGCCGAGATGTGGAGAAACACGTCGCCGGAGCCGTCCGCCGGAGAGGCAAAGCCGAAGCCTTTCTCCGGATCGAACCACTTGACCTTGGCTTCGATATTCTCGTGGGTGACGAAGGGCGCCGGGGCGGCGGGCTTACGACGATCGAACATGCAGCTTCAACGATAGTGACCGGGAGCGCGCAATCTAGCGCAAGCTTCCGGGTTCGTCATCGGGGCGGCGCAGCAAAAATGCTGGTCCGGCGAAATGCTGCCGGATTGCGAAACTTTTCCCCAGCGGTCGCCGTTTCAAGCGGCGAATTGTTCAAAATTCACCCGATCCGGAGCAGACGTCAACCGTCCTGGCCCGGCTCGGCTTCCGAGCAGCGGATCATCTGCACCTTTTTCGGCATCTCGCCGACCGCCGGGACGAACTGCCCGGTCTGCGGGTCGAGCAGCATCAGCATGCCGCTCGCCACGGCGAAATAGGCGCCGTGCAGGTGCAGCCTGCCCTTGCTCTCGAGAATGCTGATGCAGGGGAAGGTGCGCAGGTTGGCGAGCGACTGCTGGACCGAGAGCAGGGCAAGCCGCTCGACATAGTCGTCCAGAGTCTCGTTTCGGCCGCGCCCGCCCGAGCGCCTGGCCGCGGGTTCGACCAGCGTGATCCAGCGGCCGATGAAATCGCCGGAGGAAAGCGGCCCCTGCGTATCGTCGGCGAAGGCCTTGATACCGCCGCAGCGACCATGGCCGAGCACGACGATGTGTTGGACCTTCAGCGCCTGGACGCCGTATTCGAGCGCGGCGGAGGTACCGTGCAACTGATCGTCCGGCGAGAAAGGCGGGATCAGATTGGCGATGTTGCGGATCACGAACATCTCGCCAGGGCTCGCATCGAAGATCACCTCCGGCGAGACGCGCGAATCGCAGCAGCCGATCAGCATGATCTTCGGCGTCTGCCCGCTCTCGGCGAGTTTCTCGTAGCGGCTCTGCTCCCGGACGAAGCGGTCGTCGAGGAAGGCACGATAGCCTTCCGTCAGGCGCTGCGGGAACGGCTGAGGAGTTGGCTGGTCCATGGTGCAAGTAAGGGCCAGAAGGCGAGTGCCTTCGTCAAGAGCCGCCATCGATGATTCTGCTGCAGCGCAGCATCAAATCGCGCAAAACTGTTTCTGCAATCGCGCCGCCAACTCTTCTGCGTCGCCGAGAATCAGGATGCGCTTCAGGCGCGCGCTCGCGCCAGCCGTCAGCGAAACTTGCGAACGGGGGACCGAAAATTCCTTGGCCAGGAGCGCGATCAGCGCGGCATTGGCCTCGCCGTCGCTGGGCGCGGCCCGGACCCTGGCCTTCAGCACCTGGCGCCCATCGGCCAGCGTCTCGACGCCGTCGATGCCGTCGCGTCCGCCGCGCGGCGTCAGGCGGATGGCGATCGAAAGCCCGTCCGGAGTGACGGACCAGGCCGTCATCCGGCTAGAAGACGTTGGGATAGATGTAGCGGGTGATCACGCTCTGGATGAAGAAGATCACCAGCAGCAGGATGATCGGCGAGATGTCGATGCCGCCGAGATTGGGCAGCATGTTCCGGATCGGCCGCAGCGCCGGCTCGGTGATGCGGTAGAGGAAATCCCAGACGGTCGAGACGAACTGGTTGCGGGTGTTGACGACGTTGAAGGCGATCAGCCAGCTCAGCACGGCCGAGGCGATCAGCAGCCAGACATAGAGGTTCAGCGCCAGCATCACGACGTCGAGAACGGCACGCATCGGTGAGCATCTCCGAGAAGACCAGACGCTCCGCGAAGGGCGCCCACAAAACTCCTGTCGCAAGCGATTGACAGAAGCGCGACGCAGGGCCTAGAAGGCCAGCGCCCTGGGGGCTGTAGCTCAGATGGGAGAGCGCTGCAATCGCACTGCAGAGGTCAGGGGTTCGAATCCCCTCAGCTCCACCAGGCCCAACGACTGATCGTTGATCTCCCAAAAATCATTCAATCGAAGCGTGTCGGGCGGTCGCCCTGCCTTGGCCACCGCCGCTTGCGCCGCATACTATCCGGGGATCGGCCCGAACTCCCCGGCAGCGCGACGATGACCCGCTACCCCATGTTCAATCCGCAGCTGCTGCAGAGCTTCGTCGCAGTCTGCGAGAGCATGAGCTTCACCCGAGCCGCCGAGCGGGTTTCTTTGTCCCAATCGACCGTCAGCCAGCAGGTCAGGCGATTGGAGGAGATGCTGGGCAAGCCGCTGTTCGAGCGCAACCCGCACCAGGTGCAACTCACCGAGGAGGGTGGCCGGCTGCTGAGCTATGCAAGGCGCATCCTGGCCTTGCATGAAGAGGCACATGACGCGCTGACCGGTTTCTGGCGCGACGGCGTGCTCAGGCTCGGCATGCCCGAGGATTTCACCGTGCCGACCGCCGGCCTGCTGGCGCAGTTCAGCCTGGCGGAGCCGCATCTGCGCCTCGACGTCACCAGTGGCCTCAGTGCCGATCTCTACAGCGCCTATGAGCGCGAGGAGCTCGACCTGGTCCTGGTCAAGCAGCGCCGCCGCCAGCCGCCGCGGGCGGCGCGGCCCGAGCCGCTGCTCTGGCTCGACAGCCTGGCCCATCCCGCGATCGAGCGCGCGCCGGTACCGCTGGCGGTTTTCCCGCTGAACGGGCTCTATCGCGAGGAGCTGTGCGAGGCGCTGGATGGCCTCGGCATACGCTGGCGCGTCAGCTACGCCAGCACGAGCCTCGCCGCCCTCACCGCCGCCTCGGCCGCCGGACTTGGGATGAGCCTGCTGCCTGCAGGCTGCCGCCAGCAGGGCCACCGTGTGCTTGGAGCGGCGGAGGGGCTGCCGGAGGTCACCGGCTTCGAGCTGGCGCTGTACTATCGCGACAATGCTCCGGCCGCGGCGACCGTTCTGGCCGGGAAGCTCACGGCCTTCTGCGGGCTGGAGCCATAGGTTTTTTTCGCGGCTCCCCGCTGGCTATCGGCTTGAACACATTGATCATTGCCGAATCGAATGATCATCATGGGCAAACATCGCTGCCACCGCGGACAGCTCTCCCGTAGATGGAAGGGCACCAACATCCAGTCCGGGGAAACGACATGGGCAGCGTGCAGCACCAGAGCCGCAGGGGCTTTCTCATGCAGACGGGCCAGCTCACGACCACCGCCGCGATCGTCGGCCTTACCGGTGGCAGCGCTGAGGCGGCGCCGAGCAAGGCCGAGAAGAGCGATGGCAAGACCGGCGTCACCGCGCTGACTGATCGCCATTACTATCTTGGCGGCGTCCGGCTCGAAGACGGCTTCGACTATGACGGCGACATCGTGGTCGGCACCCGCACCGGCCTCTACACGCTCGAGATCAAGGACGGGAAGATCACCGCCCTGCATCCGGCCGGCACAGCCCTTTCCGCCACGCTGCCGCGTTACGATGCCGGTGGCCAGCTCGCGCTGCCGGCGATGCGCGACATGCACATCCACCTCGACAAGACCTTCTATGGCGGCCCTTGGCAGGCCCCCCGCCCGCGCCAGGGCAAGACGATCATGGACATGATCGCGCTTGAGCAGAAGCTGATCCCGACGCTGCTGCCGACTTCGCAGGAGCGCGCCGAAGGCCTGATCGCCCTGCTGCAATCCAAGGGCACCACCACCGCCCGCAGCCATTGCAATATCGACCCGGTCAGCGGGTTGAAGAGCCTGGAGCATCTGCTGCTCGCGCTCGAGAAGCATCGCGACGATTTCTCCTGCGAGATCGTCGCCTTCCCCCAGCACGGCCTGCTCCACTCCAAGGTCGACGGTCTGATGCGCGAAGCCATGAAGATGGGCGTGCAGCATGTCGGCGGGCTCGACCCGACCAATGTCGACGGCGCCATGGAGAAATCGCTCGACGCGATGTTCCAGATCGCGCTCGACACCGGCAAGGGCGTCGACATCCACCTGCACGAGACCGGCCCGTCCGGCGCAGCCGCGATCACCTACATGATCGACACGGTCGAGAAGAACCCGGCCTTGCGCGGCAAGGTGACGATCAGCCACGGCTTCGCGCTGGCGACCATGGCGCCCGGCCAGCAGGCCGAAACCATCCAACGCCTCTCGGCCCAGAAGATGACGATCGCCTCGACGGTGCCGCTCGGCGCCCTGACGATGCCGCTGCCGCAATTGCAGGACAAGGGCGTCTTCGTGATGACCGGCACCGACAGCGTGATTGACCACTGGTCGCCCTTCGGTAGCGGCGACATGCTGGAGCGGTCGTATTTCTACGCGCAGGTCTATCGGAATTCCGACGAGTTCCGCCTGTCGCGCTCGCTCGCCATCGCCACCGGCGGTATCCTGCCGCTCGACGACGAGGGCAAGCGCGCCTGGCCGAAGGTCGGCGACGCCGCCGCCTTCACCCTGGTCGGCGCCAGCTGCTCGGCCGAGGCGGTCGCGCGCCTGCCGGCACGCAGCGCCACCTTCCATCAGGGCCGGATGGTCTATGGCAGCGTCGCCAAGGCCTGAGACGGCCTGACGCTAATTAAAGTCGGGATGATCTTGCAGGCGCGCCCGGAAACCGGGCGCGCCACGCTATTCTCTACTCAGCCCTTGAGCTTGGCGTTGCACTGGCTCCAGTAGCCGCCGCCCTTCTCGATCCACTTCAACTCGCCATTGGCATTGGCGGCCTTGTTGGCGTTGTACTGGTCGGCGCAGGTCTTGAGGCGGGCGCGGCCGGCGGTCTCATCCGAGTATTTCGTCGAGACGGCCTTCGGGAACACCGCAGCCTTGGCCTTGCCGGCGGGCTTTGCCGCGGGGGTCGCGGCCGGCTTGCCTGCCGTGGTCGCGGCCGGGGTCGCCGCCGGAGCAGGAGTGTCCGTCACCGCAGCGGCGGCATCGTTCTCGGAGGCGTCGTCATCGGCGCAATTGGCCTTGCGGAAATCGTTCCACTTCTGGCCCTTCAGCGTGTTCGCCTTCTTGGCGTCCTGATACTTGGCACTGCACTCTTTCATGGTCAGGGCCGATGCCGGCGCACCGGCAAGTCCCATGGTCATCAGAGCAAGTGCGGTGGAGAACAGAAGCGTCTTCATGAGCAGTCTCCCTGGGCGATGAGTCGAACTCGCCGCGGCGAGCTTAACCAACGATGGAAATCTCTGCCATCGCCCTGCGGCAACTTCTGGGCTGATCGGGCGTTTATTGCTCCATAAACGCGGAGGATCAGACGATGAGGGCATTCATCTTCACTGGCCTCGCCATCATGGCGTTGGGCCTTGCCGCCTGCTCGACGACGGAGCAGCGCGTCGGCGGTGCAGCAGTCGGCGCAGGAACCGGCGCGGCGGTCGGCGGGCCGGTCGGCGCTGTCGTGGGCGGAGCCGCTGGCGCGGTCACCGGCCCTTCCGTCGTCCGTGCCACGCGTCGCGCCACGCGCTAATCCCGATCGGCGGCGGAACCCCGCCGCCGCTCCCTCGTTTCGACCATGACGCTATTCCAGCCCACGGAGTCGAACGATGGATAACGACAAGCGCCTGCCACCGGATGTGTCCTCGAACGAAGATGAGGCCACCGATCGCGCGACGGGCAGCGTCGCGGCCCGGGCCGCGGACCTCGCCAACCGCACGGCCGAGACCGTCAAGGACGGCTATGGTCGCGCCAAGGAGAAGCTGGCCGAAATCGATCCGCGCGACACGCTGCGCGAGGCCGGCCGCTACGCCCAGGAGACTGGCGAAGCCGCGGTCGGAACCGTCAACCGCAACCCGCTCGCCGCCTTCGCAGTCGGCGCTCTCAGCGTCGGCCTGCTCGCCTGGGCGATGACGCCGCGCCGGTCGAACTGGCAGCCCGACACATCAGGCTGGAGCCGGATGCTGCGCGACTACAGCGACCAGGCGCTGCGCGCCGGGCGCGACCTCGTCGGCAGCGGCCGCGAGCAGCTCGATCGCAGTCGCGATTATGCCGCCCGCGGGCAGGATTATCTCGACATCGGCCGTGATTATGCGCGCGAAGGTGGACAGATGCTGATGCGTCGCGGCGAACGCGAACCGCTCGCAGCGGTGGTCGGCGTCGGGCTCGCACTCTACGTGATCGGGTCGCTTCTCAGCAGCAGCGGTGGCCAGGAGCAGCCCGCCACCCGCCGCCGAGCCAAGCGATAATCGCAAGGCGTAGTCGATTGACCGGGCGGCTCAGCCCCGGCGCGAGGCCTTCTCCGCCTGGCGGGCCGCCTGCTTCTCGGCCTCGCCGGCGCGCACCAGGCTCTTGATCGCCAGGGGACGCCTGCCCGACTTCTCGGCGATGATGCGGTCCTGCTCCTGGATGGCGTCCAGTGCAGGATCGTCGCCATCGATCCCGCCGAGCAATTCGCTCGGCACACGGCGGTTGGAGCTGCGCGAGCCGTCTTCGTAGAACACGTCGAACAGCACGAAGGAAGCCTCGAGCGGCTTTGATTTCTTGCGGGCCATGGTTCGATCCTGTCGGTTGGGCGATCCATCCGGCAGCGGCGCTGATGGCGGGCCGAAAGATCGCAGCGCCGCGTGGGCCGCGGCAGAAAGCGATGGGCGCGAGGTAGACCTGTCCGACCGGCAAGGCAAGCCGCAACGGTGCCTCACGATCGACCGCCTGCTTACAGACTCAGCGTCTCGACGATCTCGGAATCGAGCACGAGGTCGTCGCAAGCGCCCATCAGCCAGAGCCGATCGGCGGTGAAGCGCAGGATCGGCCGGTCCCACCAGCGCTCGATCAGGCCAGAGAGCGCTGCCGCCTCGACAACGTCGAGGTCGTCGCTCAGGTTCCAGATGCCCACCACATAGAGATCGCTGGTCGGCCGCCCGAGCGCCCGCTGGAGGAGATGGAGGGCGTTCTGGCCGCTCTGGCGCTCCGGATAGAGCCTCAAATACAGCCGGCCGCGATTGACATTGCCCGAGAACAGGCCGCGCAATTCCATGGCGACCGGCCCGATCTGCGACAGCGCCTCGCGCGCCGCAGGATCGATCACCGGCGGCACACCGATCGACAGCGAGCCGCACACCGTCGCATGCAGCTTCGCCTGCCGCCTTGCGACGATGTCCCAGGCGATCTTGCCCGCGAACGGAGCGTCGCGCAGCTCCTGCTCCAGCTCCAGGTAAGCCGGCGCCTCCTGCAAGCCCGGCGTCGGCACCACCAGCGAATAGATCGGCGGGTGCCGGCCATTGTCGTAATGGGTGCCGTCCTTGCGCGCGATCGCCCTGGGATGCCCCGGATCGATCAGGGGCAGATGCGCCAGGCGATAGCCGTCGTCGAGCGCCATGCCGGCGTCGGCAACGAAAGCCGTGCGGCTGCGGAGGTAGGCGAGGTCCTCGTCGCCGATCAGGTCGATCCCGGCCGCTTCGCTCACGCCTTCAGCATCCACTCATGCGCGGGATCGTTGTGGAACTTCCAGATCCGCTTCGGCCCGGCCATGACGTTGAGATAATAGAGCTCATAGCCATGCGGCGCGCCGACCGGGTGATAGCCCCTCGGCACCAGCACGACGTCGCCATCCGAGAAGGCCATGGTCTCGTCGAGCGAGCGGTCGTCGGTGTAGACGCGC
>Ga0209025_1002374_pt1 | contig 20147 bp, 17 predicted proteins | sample AraplaMF_Col_mLB_FD_184256 | JGI IMG/M metagenome (GOLD analysis project Ga0209025, IMG submission 184256) | Arabidopsis root microbial communities from the University of North Carolina, USA - plate scrape MF_Col_mLB (SPAdes) (version 2) | ecosystem: Host-associated > Plants > Roots > Endosphere... | reverse complement strand
TCAAGCAGGTCGTGGACATCCCCGACTCGCTGCGCGCCGGCACCCAGGACGTGCGCTCGCTGCCGCTGTTCGGCGAGCTGCGCCACGAAATCTGGTCGCAGCTGCATGACGAGGTCGCCTCGGCACGCCAGGAGCGCCGCGCGCGCATCGCCTCCCAGCCTCAAATCAAGGAAACCACCCATGTCTGAAATCGCCCTGAACCCGGGAAACCATCCAGCCCATGCATCGCTGCAAGCCCCGCAGCCCGGAACGCTGCCGGTGTGGCTGCGGCTTTACCAGCAGCTCGCCAACGCCACCTGGCGCTCCGGCCTCATCGTGGCGCTGGCCCTGCTGTGGGAACTCGCGCCCCGGCTCGGCCTGACCGACCCGACATTCCTGCCGCCGCTCAGCGAGGTGCTGGCCGCCGGCTGGGCGCTGGCGCTGAACGGCCAGCTGTGGGAGCACACCTCCATCAGCCTGGCGCGCTCTCTGGGCGGCCTGGTGCTGTCCATCGTGTTCGCCATCCCGCTGGGGCTGGCCATTGGCTGGTACCAGCGCCTGGGCAATGCGCTGAATCCGCTGATCGAGCTGCTGCGCAACACGGCGCCGCTGGCCCTGCTGCCGGTGTTCCTGCTGCTGCTGGGCATTGGCGAGGTGTCCAAACTGTCCATCGTGGTCTACGCCTGCGCCTGGCCGCTCTTGCTCAACACCATCTCGGCGGTGCGGCAGGTCGACCCGCTGCTGGTGAAGTCGGCCCGCACCATGGGCGCCTCATCGCGCCAGCTGTTCCTGAAGGTGATCCTGCCGGCGTCCATTCCCACCGTCTTTGTGGGCATACGCCTGGCCGCGGCCTCGGCCATGCTTGTGCTGATCGCGGCTGAAATGGTGGGCGCCAAGGCCGGGCTGGGCTACCTGATCATCTACGCCCAGTTCAGCTTCCTGATCGCCGACATGTACTTCGGGATCATCGCCATCACCGCGATCGGTGTCACCGTGAACTTCGTGCTCGAAAGGCTGGAGCGCCACTTCACCGCATGGAAGCCTGCCTCCACCCGCAGCTGACCAAAGCCAAACCAGGCTGACCCACCACCCGTCAAAGTAAAACAGAAAGACATCCCATGACTCAACGCAAACTGCGCCTGGGCGCCTTCATCATGGCCACAGGCCACCACATCGCCGCGTGGCGGCATCCCGGCTCGCAGGCGGATTCGGGCGTCAACATCGACCACTACATCGAGGTGGCCAAGACCGCCGAGCGCGGCCTGTTCGACCAGGTCTTTGTCGCCGACAGCCCGGGCATGGCTTTCCACGGCGACGACGAAGCCTTCAGCCGCCAGGGCCGGGTGTCCTACTTCGAGCCCGTCACCTTGTGGGCGGCCCTGTCGGCCGTCACCAAACACATCGGCTTTGTGGCGACAGCCTCCACCACCTATGAAGACCCGTTTTTGCTGGCGCGCAAGTTCGCCTCGCTGGACCATCTCAGCAAAGGCCGCGCCGCCTGGAACGTGGTGACCACGGGCGCCGACAACGTCTACGGCAACTTCGGCCTGGACAAGCACCCCGAGCCCGCCGTGCGCTACGAGCAGGCGCATGAGTTCATCGACGTGGTCAAGGGCCTGTGGGACAGCTTTGAGGACGATGCCTTCCAGCGCGACCCGGCATCGGGCAAATACTTCGATCCGGCCAAGCTGCATGCGCTCAACCATTCGGGCAAGTACTTCAAGGTCAGCGGCCCCTTGAACCTGGAGCGCCCGCCGCAGGGCTATCCGGTGATTGTGCAGGCCGGCTCCTCCGAGCCCGGCCGCGAGCTGGCCGCCGCCTCGGCCGAAGCCATCTTCACCGCCTGGACCAGCCTGGCCGAAGCGCAGGCCTTCTACCGAGACGTCAAAGGCCGGCTGGCCAAATATGGCCGGCGACCCGAACAACTGCTGGTGCTGCCGGGCATCTCCCCGGTGGTCGGCCGCACGCAGCAGGAAGCCGAAGCCAAATGGGCCGAGCTGCAAAAGCTGATCCACCCTTCCGTGGGCCTGAACACCCTGCACACCTTCTGGCCCGGCGAGGACTTGACCAAGTGGGACCTGGACGCGCCACCGCCCTACATCCCGGAGCCGCCCCCCGGGCAGAACAGCCGCGCACACGTGGTGCTGGAACTGGCGCGGCGCGACAAGCTCACCGTGCGCCAGCTCTATGAATACCTGGCCGGCGCGCGCGGCCACTGGGTGGTGGTGGGCACGCCGCAAACCATCGCCGACAAAATGCAGGAGTGGTTTGAAAACGGCGCGGCCGACGGCTTCAACGTGATGCCGCCCGTGCTGCCCGAATCGCTCGATGACTTTGTCGAGCTGGTGATTCCCGAGCTGCAGCGGCGCGGCCTCTTTCGCACCGAATACGAAGGCAGTACCCTGCGCGAAAACCTGGGCCTGGACCGGCCGGCCAACCAGTTTTCCGTCAAGGCGCAGAAGGTGGCGTGATGGGAAGCCGCGACTTCAACCCAACACCGCTGTCGAACGCCGCCGGCGCGCAGCAGCATGACGTGGATGTGCTGGTCATAGGCGGCGGGCCGGCCGGCACCTGGGCCGCCATCAGCGCCGCGGCGCGCGGCGCCCGTGTGCTGCTGGCCGACAAAGGCTATTGCGGCACCTCCGGCGCCACGGCTCCGTCGGGCACAGGCGTCTGGTATGTGGACCCGCAGGGCACACGGCGCGAGGAAGCCAAGGCCAGCCGCTATGACCTGGGCGGCCGCCTGGCCGAGCAGGCCTGGATGGACCGTGTGCTTGACCAGACCTGGGCCAACATGCAGCAGCTCGCCGAATGGGGTTACCCCTTTCCGGTCGGGGAAGACGGCGAGCAGCGCCGCACCTCCTTGCAGGGGCCCGAGTACATGCGCCTGATGCGCAAACGCGCCAAGGAAGCCGGCGTGCGCATCCTCGACCACAGCCCGGCGCTGGAACTGCTTGTGGACGAGGAAGGAACCGTCTGCGGTGCGACCGGCCAGCACCGCCAGACCCTGGAGCCGTGGGTGGTGCGCGCCGGCGCCGTCGTGATCGCGACCGGCGGCTGCGCTTTCCTGAGCCGCGCGCTGGGCTGCAATGTGCTGACCGGTGACGGACACCTGATGGCGGCCGAGGTGGGCGCCGATTTTTCCGGCATGGAGTTTTCCAATGCCTATGGCCTGAGCGCGGCCTTCGCATCGGTCACCAAGTCGCTGTTCTACCAGTGGGCAAGCTTCTACTACGAAGACGGCGGCGTGATTGAGGGCGCGGGCTCGGCGTTTGGCCGCAGCCTGATCGCCAAAACGCTTCAGACCCAGCGCGTGTTTGCCCGCCTGGACAAGGCCGACGACCAGATCAAGGCCTGGATGCGCGCGGCTCAGCCCAACTTCTTCCTGCCCTTTGACCGTAACGGCCTGGACCCCTTCACGCAGCGCTTCCCGGTGACCTTGCGGCTGGAAGGCACGGTGCGGGGCACCGGCGGCTTGCGCATTGCCGGCCAGGACTGCGCGACCTCGGTGCCCGGCCTCTACGCCGCCGGTGATGCCGCGACGCGCGAGCTGATCTGCGGCGCCTTCACCGGCGGCGGCAGCCACAACGCCGCCTGGGCCCTGTCCTCCGGCTTCTGGGCCGGCGCGGGCGCGGCAGGCTTCGCGCGGTCCAACGGCCACCGCGCCAGCCGCGCGGTGCTGCGCGCCGGCGGCGCGGGGCTGCAGGGCACGGGCAGCGAACGCACCGACAACGAAGCGCTGATACAGGCAGTGCAGGCCGAGGTCTTTCCTTATGAGCGCAACTGGTTTCGCCGCGGTGACGTGCTGCAAGACTCGCTCTCGCGGCTGGACGCCTTGTGGGCGCGCCTGCGCCAGGCGGCACCGGCGGACAGGCAACAGGCGGTACGGGCGCGCGAGGCCGCCGCCTTGCTGGCCCACTCGCGCTGGATGTACCGCAGCGCCCTGGCCCGCAAGGAAACGCGGGGCATGCACAGGCGCCAGGAGCATGGCACGGCCGACCCGTCGCAACGGCACCGCCTCCTCAGCGGCGGGCTCGACGAGATCTGGGTCAGCCGGGAGGCCGTCGCATGATCGAGCTCATCAGCGCAAGCCGGTGCACCGGCTGCAACATCTGCGTGACGGCCTGCCCCACCAATGTGTTTGACGCCGTGCCCGGCGGCCCGCCAGTGGTGGCGCGGCAGGGCGACTGCCAGACCTGCTTCATGTGCGAGCTGTACTGCCCTGAAGACGCCCTGTTCGTCGCACCCAGCGCCGACCAGCCCGTTCAGGTGAGTGAAGAAGCCTTGCGCCAGGGCGCCCTGCTCGGCAGCTACCGCAAAGCTGTCGGCTGGGGCCGCGGCCGCACATCAACCGCGTCAGGCGATTTCAGCTACCACCTTCTGCAAAGGGCCTGAACGCCGGTCGCTCTTTAGGGTGCCGAGGCCGCTCTGATGCATGCATTGCATCGGAGCGGCTTTTTTTCTTTCTGGAATGGCGCTTGAGGACACCGCACCAGGCCAGGACTCCTGCAGCGGCTACATCGACATCGTCATCGACTGCCGCACGGTGCCAGGCTCAGGCGGCGGGCGAATCAGGCCGCTGCGGCCAGCGCGGAATCCGCCGCGTTGGCAGCCTCGCGGTTGCGCGCGGAGCCATGCACGCGCGAGCTGCGGCCGTCGACGCTGACCGGCACGTCGCCGGCCAGGGTGACGCGGCGCACCACGCGCTTCTGGTCGCCGTAGTCGTTGATGGCGTAGTGCTGGGTCGCGCGGTTGTCCCAGATCACCACGTCGCCCGCGATCCAGCGCCAGCGCACCGTGTTTTCCAGCCGGGTGACGTGGCTGTGCAGCACCGACAAGAGGCGCTGCGAATCCGCACCCGAATAGCCCACCAGCTTCTTCACAAAATGGCCCAGCACCAGCGTGCGCTCGCCGGTTTCCGGGTGCACCCGCACCACGGGGTGCTCGGCCTCGTGCAGCGTGCGGGTGAACACCTCGCGGTAGTGGCGCAGGCCTTCGGTGGACAGGTCGTCCTCGCTGCGGTGGGCCGCGTAGTCGTAGTCGTTCCCATGCACGGCCCAGAGCTTGTCGGCCAGCTCGCGCAGCGCGGGCGGCAGGTCCAGGTAGGCGGCCGCGGTGTTGGCCCACACCGTGTCGCCGCCGGCAGTGGGTATCACCACACCGCGCAGCACCGAAATCTTCGGCGGCGCCACGGCGAAGGTCACATCGGTATGCCAGGAGTTGGCGCGGCCGCCGTGGGCCGAATCCAGCTCCAGGATGTAGCCGGTGCCCTGGCGCACGGGCACCGTGGGGTGCGGCACCGGCTCGCCCAGGCGCTGGGCAAACGCCTCCTGCGACGCGTCGTCCAGGTGCTGCTGGCCGCGAAAGAACAGGACCTTGTGCTTGAGCAGGGCCTGGTTCAAGGCCTCGATGGTGGCGCCGGGCAGGTCGGCCGACAGGCGCAAGCCGCGCACTTCGGCGCCGATGCGCCCCGCCACCGGATGAATGTCCACGGGCAATGTTGTCATAAAGAAGCTCCTTGAGTCTTGGAAGATGGAAGGCGGCGCGAAGGCGCTGCCTGCGGTCTTTCACGCATGAGCTGTGCCAGTCAACAGCACCGGAAACGAGGTGTTTGGTGGCGTGCCTGCTGCAATAGCAGCAGTGGGCGCGCCCGGGGCGCAGGCGGCTGGTGAACGGCTGCTGTGAACGCAGCAAGTGGTCGGGCTACAGCAGCGCCGGGACTTCGCTGCCCTCACCCGCCGGCTGTGCGGGCCGCTCGAGCAGGCCATGGCGTTTGAGCAGGGTTCGCAGCACGTTTCGCGACAGGCCCAGCAAGTGCGCCGTCTGCACCTGGTTGCCACGGCAAAACTCAAAAGCCGTCTTCACCAGCGTGGCTTCCACGGCGTCGAACAGCAAAGGTTCGGCCTGGTTCATGCGTTGCAGGAAAACCTGGCGCAGGCTGTCCGCTGCAACAGCCTGCGAAGCCTGCGTAGAACCCTGCTCTGGCGCTGAAGGTATCGGCGGCTGCGCCGGCGGCGGCACGCCCGGAGCGGCACGCGCCACCAGGCGGGCGGAGCGGTGTATGCCCTGCAGGTCGGCCGCCTGAAGCGTTGCGGCCGGCGCCACGATCAAGGCGTAATGAATGACGTTTTCCAGCTCGCGGATATTGCCCGGCCAGTCATGGGCCAGCAGGGCCTGCTCCGCGTCAGGGGACAGGCCCGCGCCCGGTATGCCCAGACGGGTGGCGTAGCTTGCAAGAAAGTGGCGCGCCAGGGGCAGGATGTCGCCCGGCCGTTCATACAAGGGGCGCAGCTCCAGCGTGGCCACGCTGAGGCGGTAGTACAGGTCGGCGCGGAAATGGCCCGCATTGACCGCATCGCGCAGGTCGACGTTGGTCGCGGCGATCAGGCGCACGTCCAGCGAGATGGGCTTGCGCGAGCCGATGCGCACCACCTGGCGCTCCTGCAGGATGCGCAGCAGCTTGACCTGCAGGCTGAGCGACAGGTCGCCGATCTCGTCCAGAAACAGCGTGCCGCCGTCAGCCGCCTCAAACCAGCCCGCGCGCGCCTGCGAGGCGCCGGTAAAGGCGCCGCTTTCATGGCCGAACAGCTCGGCATCGATCAGCGCTTCGCTGAACGCACCGCAATTGACCGCCACAAAAGGACCGGCGCGCCGGCTGCCCTGGTGGACACGGCGCGCCAGCAATTCCTTGCCGGTGCCGGTCTCCCCGATGATCAGGACGGTGGCGTCGGTCGGTGCGACCTGGTCGACGCGCTCAAGCAGCGCCACCGAGCCCGGGTCTTCGAACACCAGGGCCTTGGCGCGGATCGACAGGGCATGCCTGTCTGGATCGGGAAAGGTCAGCAATCGGCTCACGGACGAACTTTCGTTGCGGGATGGACCTCAGGAACGAAAAGCTGCCGTCATCCGCGTGGGCTGACGGCAGCGGCCAGGGGACTCAGAAGCCGGGCAGCACCGCGCCCTTGAACTCGGCCTGCACGTACTTGCGGATTTCTTCCGAGTGGTAGGCCTTCACCAGCTTGGCCACCCAGGGCTTGTCCTTGTCCTGCTCGCGCACGGCCAGCAGGTTGACGTAAGGCGACTTGGCCGCTTCCTGGGCAATCGCGTCCTTGGGGTTCAGGCCCGCCGACAGCGCGTAGTTGGTGTTGACGGCCGAGGCGTCCAGGTCGTCCAGCGAGCGCGGCAGCTGCGCGGCGTCGAGTTCCACAAACCTCAATTTCTTGGGGTTCTCAATCACATCCAGTGGCGTGGCCTTGAGGCCGGCGTCGGGCTTGAGCTTGATCAGGCCTTTGTCCTGCAGCACCAGCAGCACGCGGCCGCCGTTGGTCGGGTCGTTGGGGATGCCGAAGCGCGCGCCTTCCTTCAGCTCATTGAGGCTCTTGACCTTTTTGGAGTACAGGCCGATCGGGAAGTTGACGGTATAGCCCACGTTGACGATCTTGTAGCCGCGGTCCTTGACCTGCTGGTCGAGGAAGGGCTTGTGCTGGTAGCTGTTGCCGTCCAGGTCGCCGGCGGCGAGCGCGGCGTTCGGCTGGATGTAGTCGCTGAACTCGACGATCTGGATCTTCAGGCCGTCTTTTTCGGCGATCTTTTTGACCTGCTCAAAAATCTGCGCGTGCGGGCCGGCGGTGACACCGATCTTCAGGGGCTTGTCCTGCGCCAGCACGGCGCCGGAGAAAGAAGCCGCCAGCGCCAGTACGACGGCGGATTGGATGAGAGTGCGTTTGTTCATGGTTCTTCCTTTGATGAATTTAAAAATCGTTGTCTTCCTGTCTTGTCGCTTCTCCTGCTAAGGGAGAGGGAGAAATTCAGGGAGTCAACATCGCTGTTGAAAAGGGATGAAGGCTCCGCTCATTTGTGGCTCAACCTGCGCACAGCCCAGTCGCCCAGGCTTTGCACCGCTTGCACAAACAGGATCAGCACCAGCACCACGGCCAGCATGACCTCGGGCAGAAAGCGCTGGTAGCCATAGCGGATGCCCAGGTCGCCCAGCCCGCCGCCGCCAATCGCGCCGGCCATGGCCGAATAACCGGTCAGGCTCACAAAGGTGATGGTCAGACCCGCGACAATGCCGGGCAAGGCTTCAGGCAGCAGCACCTTGAGCACAATCTGCCGCGTGGTCGCGCCCATGGCTTGGGCGGCCTCAATCAGGCCATGGTCCACCTCGCGCAGCGAGGCTTCCACCAGTCGCGCGATAAAGGGCGCCGCCGCAATCGTGAGCGGCACCACGGCGGCCGCCGTGCCTATGGAGGAGCCCGTCAAAAACCGCGTGAGCGGAATGATGGCCACCAACAAAATGATGAACGGCGTGGAACGCACGGCATTCACCAGGCCGCCCACCACGCGGTTCACGCCCGCATTGCGCAGCACGCCGCCTTCGTCCGTGAGCCGCAAAAACACGCCCAGCGGAATGCCGATGAGCGCGCCGACCAGGCCCGAGATACCGACCATGACGATGGTCTCCCACAGCGAGCTGATAAACAGCTCCAGCAGGGCTTGCGAAAAATTACTGAACACTGGCGAGCCCCCCATTCAAATCGCCGCCGACTTCATCGACATGCACACCGGCGCCGCGCAGGTGCGCCACCGCCGCACTGAGCTGCTCGCGCGCGCCGCGCGCAAACACCGCGAGCGAGCCGAAAGGCTTGCCCTGGATTTCGTCGACCTGGCCGTGCACGATGGACAGGTCTATGCCGAATCGGCGTATCACCTCCGACAGCAGCGGCCGGTCTGATTCGTCGCCCGCGAATGCCAGGCGCAGAAGGCGGCCGTCATGGCCCTGCTCCGTATGCTCCGCACTCATCAGGGTGCGGATGCGCGCGAGCACGCTGCCCGGCAGCGCCTGCGGCACGATCTCGGCGATCAGGCTGCGCGTGGTGTCATGCTGCGGGCGCGTGAAGACGTCGATCACCGGCCCGCTCTCAACGATGCGGCCGGCATCGATCACCGCCACGCGGTCTGCCACCTGCTTGATGACCTGCATCTGGTGCGTGATCAACACGATGGTCAGGCCGAACTCCTTGTTGATCTGCCGCAGCAGGCCCAGGATGGAGCGTGTTGTTTCAGGGTCCAGCGCCGAGGTGGCTTCGTCCGACAGCAGCACCTTGGGCCGATTCGCCAGCGCGCGCGCAATGCCCACGCGCTGCTTTTGCCCGCCGCTGATCTGCGCCGGGTAACGGTCCGCCAGCGCGCTCAGGCCCACCAGCTCCAGCAGCGGCCCAACCCGCGCCTGGATCTCATCGGCAGGCAGCCCGGCGATCTCCAGCGGCAAGGCCACGTTGCCGTAGACCGTGCGCGACGACAACAGATTGAAGTGCTGGAAGATGATGCCGATGTCGCGGCGCGCCACACGCAGCGCGTCGCCATTGAGGGAGGTCAGCTCGCGGCCGCCCACCACAACCCGGCCGGCGGAGGGCCGGTTCAGCAGGTTGATGACCCGCACAAGAGAGCTTTTGCCGGCGCCGCTGCGGCCGATGATGCCGTAGACCTCGCCCGGCTGGATCTGAAGGTCGACGCCCCTGAGCGCTTCGACCGGGCCCGTGGGGCCCTGGTAGGTTTGAAAAATACCTTTGAGTTCGATCATGAAATCCCGCTGACGCTTACCTTTATGGCCCTGCGCGTTTCTTGTGGAAACAGCCAAGGGCTTTTTTTGAACAGACAGCGAATGTAGAAGCTTGAAGCTAAAACTCAAAAGAATATTAAATTGATTAATTAGATGAATTTCATATTATTCAAATAATTTTACCCAGCATAAATTTTCCTGGACAATTTTTATCCGGGTGTTATAGAATCAATTCACCCGGATTAAATAAATCCATTTTTATTCGTTCTATCTGCCTTCCAGCGAGCCATTTGCCATGCCATCCCAACCTTCTCCCGATATTTCCCCGCGCCTTGTCGCCTTCTCAGGATTCCGGCAAGTCGCCGCCGGCGACCGCACGCAGGTCGTCCAGGCGCTGCGCAAGCTGTCCACCACCGAAGAGACACTGCTGCGTGTTTTCAACGACGCCACCGGTGAGCGCCTTGACCTGGACCTGCGCCCTGAAGCGGATACGCCGCCCTCGCCCCATGCCGCCGAGGCGCTGCCAGGTTCCACCGCACGCCCCGTCGGCCGGCCCAAGCTCGGCGTGGTTGCGCGTGAAGTCACGCTGCTGCCCCGGCATTGGGAATGGCTGGGCAGCCAGCCCGGCGGCGCCTCGGTCACACTGCGCCGCCTGATTGATGAATCGCGCAAGGCCGGCGAAGGCCGTATCAGTATGCGCACCGCACGCGAAAACGCCTACCGCTTCATGAGCGAGATGGCTGGCGACTTCGCAGGCTTTGAAGAAGCCAGCCGCGCGCTGTTCGCGGGTGACAAGCCCAAATTCGAAGGCCTGGTCGCGCCCTGGCCTGAAGACGTGCGCCTGCAGCTGGCCAAACTGGCCACCGCCGGCTGGAAGGAAAGCGCCGAATGAAGCCGCCCAACATCAACGCGCTGGACCACCGGTCGGAAACCGAGGTCCACGAGGACGACCTGCGCGCCGCAGGTGAAATCGCGGCGCCGCCGGCCTCCGTAGCTGAGCCTGTGCAGCCGCTGGCGCCTCCCCCCAAGGCGCCGCCGCCGCGCGCCATGCCCAGCGACGGCGTGCCCCTTTGGAAGACCTTCGCCGCCTTCCTGGCGCCCATGCTGCTCAGCAACATCCTGCAGTCGCTGTCGGGCACGCTCAACAATGTCTACGTGGGTCAGATGCTGGGCGTGGGCGCGCTGGCGGCCGTGTCGAGCTTTTTCCCCATCCTGTTTTTCTTTATCGCTTTCACCATAGGCCTGGGCGCCGGCGCCTCGGTGCTGATAGGCCAGGCCTGGGGGGCGCGCGACAGCGGCAAGGTCAAGGCGATTGCCGGCACCACGCTCAGCGTCGGCCTGGTGTTCGGCCTGCTGGTCGCGCTGTTCGGCGGCCTCTTCACCGCGCCCTTGCTGGCAGCGCTGGGAACGCCTGCCGACATCCTGCCCGATGCCACGCTGTACGCCCGCATCATGATGCTGGCCGGCCCCGGCCTCTTTGTCTACCTGCTGGCCACCGCCATGTTGCGCGGTGTGGGCGACACCGTGAACCCGCTCTACACGCTGGGCATCTCCACCCTTGTCGGCCTGGTCGTCACACCGGCGCTGATACGCGGCTGGGGCGGCCTGCCGCAGCTGGGCGTGGCCAGCGGCGCGGTGGCCTCGGTGCTGTCCATGGTCACGGCCACCGCCTGGCTGGCCTTCAGGCTGCGCCGCATCCACAGCCCGCTGGCGCCGGATGCCGAGTTTGTGCGCCACATGCGCATCAAGGCGGGCATCCTCAAGACCGTGCTCAAGATCGGCGTTCCCACCGGCGTGCAGATGATCGTCATCGCGCTGGCCGAAGTCGCGCTGCTGTCGCTTGTCAATGGTTACGGCTCGGGCGCCACGGCGGCCTATGGCGCGGTCAACCAGGTGGTGGCCTATGTGCAGTTCCCGGCGATCTCGATTGCCATCACCGCCTCCATCCTGGGCGCGCAGGCGATCGGCGCGGGCCGCACCGACAAGCTGGGCGCCATCGCCCGCACCGGCTTGCTGATGAACCTGACATTGACCGGCGCGCTGGTGGTGATCGGCTATTTGTTCTCACGCCACCTGATGGGCTTTTTCATCACCAGCGAACCGGTAATCGAGCTGGCGCAGACGCTGCTGCACATCATGCTCTGGAGCAGCGTGGTCTTCGGCATGGCCTCCGTGCTCTCGGGCATCATGCGCGCCAGCGGCTCGGTGCTGGTGCCCACCGCCATTGCGATCGTCTGCATCGCTGCCGTCGAGGTGCCCGTGGCCTGGGTGCTGAGCCACCGCATCGGCATCAACGGCATCTGGATCGCCTACCCTGTGACCTTTATCGCGATGCTGGGCCTGCAGACCGCCTACTACCGGCTGGTGTGGAAGAAAAAGGCGATACGGCGGCTGGTGTAAACGCGGTTGCGGGGCGGTTGCCGTCCAGGCGCATGAACTGCGCATCCGGAACGGCAAACAGCCCATCGGCCCCGGCCTTTCCGTCCAGGAACTCCCCGCCCACACGAAGCGCCTCCGCGATCAGGCGCTTCACGCCATCGAGCTTTTCCACCAGGTCCGGCGAGATGCCGACGAAGGAATAGACGCAGTAACTTTCATGCTGCACCACGGCGAATTCGCCGTTCATCACAAAGGCGTAGCACCAGGCGGCCTGCGCCTGCCCCAGCAGGGAAACAGGCAGCAGGCAGGCCTTGACGCCTTCGTCGACAGCCCAGGTCTGTTGCTGCAGCACCAGTGAAGCGGCGTCCGGGGGATGAACAAAGCTGCGGAGCTTGCGCTTGACATCGGGCGTCCAGAAAAAATCAAAAACATCGCGGGCAACGGCTTGGATCACGAATGCCATGGTGATCTCCTATAAAGGCTGGCGGGTGGTGAGATCGGGGAGCAAAGAACTCGCGGCGATCATTGATTGCCGGACCATATTCCATTTCATGGCACCCATCGCGGCGAATTGTCCGTAGACGGCAGTTTGAAGTGAAATAGTCATCAATCCGTATTCAGTGCCCGTGGTCACTGATCCGCTCAACACCCACTCACAGTTCCTGCAGAACTGTTGCAAGGCTCTTACAAAAGCCTTGCTACCATGGGTTGTCCCTCGCTCCTCGCCCCTCGCTCCTCGTTCTCTTTCTCTCTTTCTCTCTTTCTCTCTTTCTTTTCCCTTGTCGTCTCTTGTCGTCGTGGCCCGGCGCATGGCCGGTCGCCATTGAGCAGCGATAACTCCCCCGCATGAACCGCCGCAACCCCACCATCGACATCGCCAGGGGCATAGGCATCATCCTGGTGGTGCTGGGGCATAACTGGACAGTCCTGCAGGAAAAAGGCGAGCTCTTCCGGGTGATTTATTCCTTTCACCTGCCGCTCTTCTTTTTCCTGTCGGGCCTGTTCCTGAAAGACGCCGGCAGCCTGGCAAGCTTTGCGCTGTCGCGCGCCGACGTCCTGCTCAAGCCATACTTTGCCGTGTTGCTGCTGTTGGGCATCAGCGAGATGCTGGCCCCACAGGCTGTGCCGGTTGCCGGCACCACGCCGCTCGCGTATTTCACCGGCGTCCTCTTCGGCACCGCCCCCACCATCGCCTGGACGCCGCTGTGGTTTTTACCGCATCTGTTTGTCGCCTCGGTCCTGGCCATGGCCCTGCTGCGCGCCACCCGAAATTTCCCCAGGCGCCCCACCGCGCTGTGGCTGCTCGCCTGCGCCTTGTTGGCGGCGGGTGTGGGCGGCATAGACTGGTTCTGGCAAACCAATACCGGGGAGGCGCTGCGCTTCATGGGCCAGCAACAATTGCCCGGCCTTCCCTGGAGCCTGGACCTGCTCCTGGTCACCACGCCCTTCATGCTGTCCGGTTATCTGCTCGGCAAGCCTGTGGCGGCCATGCGTTTCAGTCTCTTCAAGTTTGCGGCCGCGGCCCTCGCCTTCACCGCGCTGCACACCTATTCCGGCGAAACCATGGACCTGAACCTGCGGGTGTACGGCAATCCGGTCATCTCCACCTTGCAGGCCGCGCTAGGCATCTACCTTGTCCTCAGTGTTTCCATGCTGCTGCAGCGCCATGCCGTGTTCCTGCGCCCGCTGGCCTGCATCGGGTCGGCGAGCCTCTTTATCCTGCTGTTTCATTACGTTGTGCAGGGACGGGTTTTTCTGCTGCTGTCGCATGTCAGCCGCAACGAGGTGCTTGTTGGCGCGGCAAGCCTGGCCGCCGGGGTGGCGCTGCCCTTGGCCTTGCTTGAGGTGGTGCGGAGGCAACGGTATCTGGCGCTGCTGCTGTTGCCAGTGCGCAGCGGCCCGTTGCCACAAAACGCCCCCGGCAAATCGCCGTGAACCGGGCCGCCGCTTGCCTGGCGACCTGCTTATTTGCCTTTAGGCGTGATCACCACATCCACACGCCGGTTGCGGGCCCGGCCTTCCTCGGTGGCGTTATCGGCCACGGGCTGCGATTTCCCATAGCCCTTCACAGCGAGGCCCGCCGCAGGCACGCCTTCCTGCGACACAAAATAGTCCTTCACCGCGGCGGCCCGCTTGTCTGAAAGCGCCTGGTTGGCCGCCTCATTGCCGACGTTGTCGGTATGGCCCGAGACCATCACCGCCGCATCGGCGAACTTCTTCACCCGGTCAGCCGCCTCATGCAGCGTCTGCCGCGCTTCAGGTTTAAGCGCCGCCTTGCCGGTGTCAAAGAGCACCGCGGAATCGAGCGCAATGGTGACCGCCTTGGGCGGGGTGAACGCCTCAAAGTCGTAGGGCCCTTCGAACCTGGCGCGAAAGTCCACCGTCTCCGCCGACAGGTCCAGCCGCAGAATCACCGGCTGGCGTTTGTCGACCTTGCAGCTCATCACGCCGCGCTTGTCCAGCGTGGTGTTGCCCAGGGAAAGCTCGCACAGCCGTTCAGAGCGCAAGGTGTACAAGCTCACCGCCAGCGCATTGCTCGTGGCGGCCGAGGTGTTTTTGCCGTCGCCCGTCACGACCAGCTCGCCCGGCCCGGCATTGAAAGCGTAGTAATACGACACGGCCTTTTTAATGCCCTCGCCCTTGATGCGGTTGCCCTTGAGCCGGGTCGGCTCGTCGATGTCGGTGGAGCCCGCGCCCGCCAGCACCGGGGCCGCACCGACCGCCTGCGGCGCCGGCAGCTCGATGGGGCCTTCCAGCGCCACCGTGTAATCAATGGTCTCTTCGCTGAGGTCCAGGCGCAGGATCAGCGGCTGCGCTTTTTCGACCTGGCAGTTGATCACGAGGGTCTTGTCGGCATTGGTGTTGCCGTGTGATTCGGAGCACAGCTTGTTGGCTTTGAGGTCATACAGCCCAAATGCCAGTGCCTGCGTCGCGCCGCTGGGCGAGTTCTTGGCCGTGGCGGTGATCTTGATGGTGCCGGGGCCGCCATTGAGCGCGTAGTAGTAGGTCAGCTTTTGCTTGATGCCCACGCCTTTGATCTCTTTCGCGGGCAAGGGCGTCGGGCTGTCGGGATCGGTGGACGCGACAGGCGCCACAGCAACGGGCGCGGCGGGTGCCGTCCGGGCAGCAGACGCAGGCGCCGAAGGCGTTGCTGCAGGTACCGCTATCACTATCGCCGCCGGCACCGCAGTTGCCGCCGACCGGGGAGCCTCGTCTTTTTTGCCGCAGCCGGCCAGCGTGAGGCCCAAGCCTGCAGCCATGCCCAGCAGCACAAGATGTTTTGTGAATGTCATAAGCCTCCCAAATGGTTCTTGCTGTTGTTGTGCCAGACCGTAATGTGCGGTACAGCGCTGTTGACTGTCAATCGCGGTACCCTAAAGTAACTCGAAGTAACCGAAGGGCAACCTTGGTGAACGATTCATGCCGGAGCTTCCCGGCGCCAACCGGATTTCAGCGCTACGATGGCTTCATCCCCAGGAGATGTGTCATGAACGAGGAACTCTCACGTCTGGCCACCGCGATCCACATGAACGAGCCGCGGTGCGAGCCGCTTCGCCTTGCCTTTGGCCTGGCCTGCGCACAACGCACGGAACACCTGCTCGAAAGCCCGGAGGCCATTCGCTGCCTGGCGGTGCTTCGGTCTTTTGTGGAAGGCACATCAGACCGGCCCGCCCTGGCGAAGGCGGCACAGGAAATTGCCGAGGTGGCCAACAGCCACAGGGGATCCAACTCCATTGATGGCGCGGCCCACGCAGCCGTCTCCGCCACCTACGCCGTGGCCAATGCCCTTGCCGGCCGGGCCCTGGACGCAGCGGGCTACGCGGCTTACGCTGCCGTCTATGGTTACGGCGGTTACGCGGTCACCGACCCATCGGCTTTTGAAGGGGAGTTCGCCTGGCAGCTTGAAAAGTTAAGCGAACTGGCCCGGACCTTCGCGGTGCACTGAGGCGGCTGGCACAGCGGCCCATCCGGTTTCCGCACAAGGTCTGCGCATGTGCCGCTTGCGCGGTATAAACGTCAGGTCTTCTTGATTCCCTTCGCATTCGTGACCGGCCAACCTTGAACAGGAACTCCCATGCAGCTCATCGGAATGCTCGACTCCCCTTACGTACGCCGCGTGGCCATTTCCCTGCAGCTTCTGGGCCTGCGTTTTGAGCACCAGTCGGTCTCGGTGTTCAGCACCTTTGAGAAATTCCGCGCCATCAACCCGATCGTGAAAGCACCCTCGCTAGTCTGCGACGACGGTACAGTGCTGATGGACTCCACACTCATCATTGACTACGCCGAAGCCCTGGCGGCGCAGGCACCGGCCGGCAGGAGCTTGATGCCCTCCACCCTGGCCGAGCGCCAGCAAGCGCTGCGCGTGATCGGCCTGGCCCTGGCCGCCTGCGAAAAAAGCGTGCAGATCATTTACGAACGCATGCTGCGCCCCGCCGAAAAACTGCACCAGCCCTGGGTGTCACGCGTGACCAGCCAGCTGCTGGCCGCCTATGGCGAGCTTGAAACGGAGCTGCAGCGCAAACCCCTGGCCGTGAGCAGCGACACCATGGGCCAGGACGGCGTGACGGCAGGTATCGCCTGGCACTTCACCCAGGCCATGCTGCCCGAGGTGGTGAACGCGGCAGACTTCCCGGCCTTGCGCGAGTTCTCGGCGCGGGCCGAGCTGTTGCCGGAATTCGCCGCGGCGCCGCACAGCGACATCACTTACCAGGCCAAACCCTGAAGCGACCACCGGGCTACGCAGCGACGAGGCTTATCAGAATCCATGTGCTTGACAAGTGGGACGCTCAAATTACTCAGAAAACCACTCCACTCTTAAGCATCATTAATGCGGTCATGTTGTATCAGGAGATGCTGCCAATCTGCACATCAAATCTTTCACCGTCTTGGCTTTAATAACAATTTTTGGATGCTCCAAAATTCGCACCGTACGCTACTATGTTCAGAACGAGTAGAAGAACATCTCCGCGATTTTCATCGCTACTTGATGAATTCATCGAATAGGAACAAGCATGGGCACGTTGACATTCCAGGAGAAATTTCGCCCTACAGACACTAAAGTTTTCCTACATACCGTCGCCTTGGGAGTCATATTTTCAGAACTGTGGTACCTAGGCAAGACCGTGGGCATGACCCTCAGCCAACATGCCAATTTTGACAGCGGCGAAGCTCTCGTTCTCGTGATAGCAAGCATACCGATCTTAGTAATTGGGTTCTTCTATTTTTATCTCCGGGCTGGTTTTTCCGATTGCCACAAACTCATTCAAAGCGCCCGACTAGATTTACTCGCATTGCTCGCGCTAGGCTTTTTTCTTTCCAGCAGCGTTGGAGGCATCGGCACTAGTGAATATCAGAAATACGCGCACAAAATCGAGGTGCAACAACTTCTGCTTCTCTCGATCAGTCCCATTGTGGTAGCAGTCATGCTCCTGCTGCGAGCACTCTTTCGGCATAAAGATTCAAATAAATCAACTTCTTTTTTTATCGATGACAAAGCCATTCAATCTACAAATGGCGATCTGCTGAATCTGAAGGAAAGAGCAAATATTTTTGCGGATCGCGTACTAAATGGTGGCTCATCTTCAAGCTTAATTTTTGGGATAGATGCCCCCTGGGGAATTGGCAAATCCAGCTTCATCAATTTCTGTTGTGAACGCTGGGCGGAACCATCGAACTCTAGAGTTATCGTTCATCGCTTCGAGCCACTGCGCTATGCAGAAAAGTCTGACCTAGTTTCTAGCTTCGTGGACGATTTGGTAAGCACGATTCAAAAACATACGTTTACTCCAGAGCTTGGATCTTTAATCTCAAAATATTCCCGAATAATTAAAGGGAAAAGTGATTTTTCACTTTTAGGCATCAACTTTGAAGTTAATCATGCGGCCGACACTGCAGAGACCGTTCTAGAAAATCTTGAAATACTGCTATCAAAGCTTGATAGAAAAGTGATCATTGTTGTCGACGATCTAGATCGTGTAAGTTGGTCGAACATTAAGAGCGTTCTTTATGCGATTCAGACTAGCTTTAGGCTATCAAACGTCGCCTACATCCTCTGCTACGACACAGAAAACATTGCTGCAGCAAAAGATAAAACAACCGATGCACAGAATGTCATCGAGTTTCTGGAAAAGTTCGTCAATGTAAAAACTAGCCTGTTCCTAGACTCAAGCGTGCTAGCGGCATATGTATCTGAAAATTTTGCATTGGCAGTTCAAACGAATCTACAGATTGACTCCCGAACGTTGGATCAACTGAAGCAAGCCATTGAAGCGCTAGTTGAAATTTATAACTCTAACGAGTTTCACAACTATCAAAGCTTTATTGGGGATATCCGAAAAGTAAAACGACTAATCAACACATTGGTTTTACTTGAGATAGAGAAAACAGATTTTTCAAATAGCGACTTCGACAAAAAAGATCTGCTGCACTTACTTCTCATCTACGTCAACTACCCTCATATTTTCAGAAAGATATACAACACTGAGACCAACGGGAAGCAGGGATTTTTTTCGTTAGTTCGACCGAAGTTATCAGGACAGCTGGAAAATTCTGAGAATTACAAAAAGTACATCGAGCAATTGCCGCCGAATCAGAGGTACCTAGTAGAGAGAATTTTTAATGCGCAGGATCATGTGAATGACGCTGAGTTCTCGACGATCGGCAGGAGAACCCTGGCATGTTGCAACGATCAGTTTTCCGGAAGAAGCCTTGAAAGGTATCTAAATCTAATTGTCAAATTATCAAAGCCCGAGAAGCGCGAGGCATACCAGTTCTATGTCAACTATGTACGGCAAATTATTAATGGCAGACCTATAGATGACGTTTTTGACGAAGATGTTTTCAATTTTTCGCAGGGCGATTTTTCACGAGATCAGTTGTGGCGAATGCTTGTCAATAGCACATCGGATTTTCCGCCAAAGCTAGGTAGGGAATTAACGAACCATATAGCCTTGCATCTCACAGACTATTCGCATTTTCAACACGAAAAATTAGGTGCCGGTACTCGACAAAACCTAATCTATTCTTTGCTCAAAATTATCGATGAAGCATTTTGGCTAGATGATAGACAACCAAGACGTGATAATCGTGCAGAGAACATTGCAGAGATTGGTCAACTAATCTTCGGAGAGGGGCCACACCTCGGAAATGGATTATTAAAAAAACTATCAAGCACCAATCGAGGGCCGTTGGGAACCTATGATTTGCTAATTTTCCGACTTTATTGCAGTGCCGACAGAGGCGACTCCCTTTTCAATCTTAAAAACTCTCTATCGCACCGCGTTGGCTCCAATGCACCGACTTCTGGTTTGGTTACGGAGATTGCCAAAGTTGGTATGCGCGAAATATCGCAACGAGTTTTCCAGATTTTTAAAGCCGAGTACATCACGCCAAGACGAAATTTTTTAAGAGAGGTAGATGCTCTCTCAATGAACGACCTTGCAGGCAAGTACTCAGTATTCGTGGAAGCAGCGATTGCAAAAGGAGACGTAGATCAATCACTAGTAGAAAAGCTCACCCTCTCCGAGAAGTCGCAAATAAAAGTGTTTGCAATTTATCAGCTGACCAACTCAATGGTAAGTAGTGGCGTTGGATGCGGCTTCTACGATGAGGAGGGGAAGATTGATCAGCACGGCATAGCTGCGGCCATGAATGAGTACTTGTTTGATCAATGCTTCAATCCAGAAGCAAGCCCAGAGAATTTAGAATTGTTCTTAGATTTTCTGTTAATGCGGCTTGAGCGAAACTGGCCATCTGGCGGCGATTCCTATGCTCCTCATCTGGGAGAATTCACTAAGATTCTTGACGAAGACCGGTTACGCAAATATTGGGCGGCTCATAGAGAAAAAGTATTGGAATTGAACTTGGTTGAAACTGATCACCTTGTAGTCACTGCAAACTACACCGCGACCTACAAGGAAGATCTGGAGCCGCTATGCGCTGTACTAGATAAGCTACTCGTGGTTTCTGAGAAAACCGACTAACAGAAAGTACTTTTTAGCGCCCAGGACACTTATCAGTGCTCCTAAGCGCTAAAGTTTGTATGGACTCACCGCCTCGAGCCCGCTAGGATGGCCGCATGGCCCCCGACCCCACCCCCGACCCGGAAGCCACTCCCGAGCTTTCCGGGGAGAAGATCAATGAAGCCCACGATGCCTGGTGCCGGGCCTATGTGCATGTCTGGGCCGACCTGTCCAAGGGCAACTACGACAAGGACGCGGTGCAAAAG
>Ga0209025_1002373_pt1 | contig 20153 bp, 23 predicted proteins | sample AraplaMF_Col_mLB_FD_184256 | JGI IMG/M metagenome (GOLD analysis project Ga0209025, IMG submission 184256) | Arabidopsis root microbial communities from the University of North Carolina, USA - plate scrape MF_Col_mLB (SPAdes) (version 2) | ecosystem: Host-associated > Plants > Roots > Endosphere... | reverse complement strand
TTAAGAAAAGCGGAAGCGGCTCGTTCAGAATCGCAGGACGCCCACGCCCCTGACAGAGAGGCGCTTTTTGCCTCGTCCGAGGGGGCGAAACGGCCGGAGATTCTAGCCGCTAGAGCTGGACAATGCTTTCGCTGAATTTTGAGGTGGGAGTATTACTGCCCACGAATAGCGGGATAAAGTTCATGCAAAGTCCTAAACGATGCATTTTTTATTCAAAGATCCATGTATTTAATCGCGTTGAAGCAATAAAGAAAGCCGTTGAAAAAGGGTTTATACAGTATGTATTTATATGTGTGAATATAACGAACACTAATCCCTTCTTTTTGGGCGGACGAGAGTATCTAGCCATGCATAGCAGCAATTTACATATTGAAAAATCAAAATGAATTTATATATAAACAAAGGAACAGCCAACAATATGTTGGCTGTTCCTTTGTTTTAATGTTGATTTTGTTTTCGTGCTTGCTCCGGTGTGTCGAGTCCTGTAGCACCTGGATATTGTAATGATTGGCTGCGGTCAGATTCTACGCGTCGTGATTGTTTCAATTTCTTTTCTTGACGATCTTTACCCATGGTGTTCCCACCTCCTTAGTACAAAGTGTTGCTGTTATTTTTTAAAATATGCAGCGATAGACGATGATTATTTTTCATAAACAATTCCCATAATGGAAATAATAGGAGGTGTTCAATTGGAAGGTGGATATTTTTATTTTTTAGCGTGGATGGGTTGGATTGTTACGACGTTTTTTTTGAAAAAAGATACGGTTAGACTTAAGGTTAGTGCGGTCATTTTATTATTTATTATTTGTTCGCAAACAGTGATTTCATTTGCTTTTATTACAATATCGGTAAATGCTCTATTGTTAGCGGGAATTTCATTTATTGGAATTGCGGTATATTCATTATGGAAAAAGGTCTACACTTTATTATGTGCACTTATAATCGCGATGCTATATGCAAGTTTTTCTTTAATCGAACTCTATGACCCGATTTGGATTGTTGTAGATCGTACATGGATGTTAAGTAGTATTCTCGTTTATACATCTGTTTTATTGCATAGGGACCGTCTATTACGTATATGGGGATTATATGCAGGGGCGTTGCAAGGTGAGTTGTTTATAGCATTTATTTTAAAGACATTCAATTTTCCGTATCAATTAGGGAGTTTACAATTTTTTAATATGATTGCTGTGTCCACGATGTTCTGTAGTCTTTTATACGGAATTGGAAAAATAATGACATATACAGAACAATTTAAGCAAAAGCAAGTAAAGGAGGGACAAGGTTAATTTATGAACTCGTATACATCAGCTATGTTGCTTGGAGTAACCGTTGGAACTGTCACGCGAATTTTAATGCTTCAAACGGATACAAGGCAGTATCCAACTCGTTTACATGGCAAGATTATTCATATTGCCATGGGAATTATTGCGGCTGCTCTTGGGGCGGTTGCCATTCCAGCTATATTGAAAAAGGATTTCTCTGCGATTACATTTTTGACATTGGCAGCATCGCAGTTTCGTGATGTGCGGAATATGGAGCGGAATACATTGCAGCAATTAGACGGATACGAACTTGTACCTAGGGGCAATACATATATTGAGGGAATTGCCATTGTGTTTGAGAGCCGTAATTATTTAGCGATGTTAACTTCTTTTATAGCTACTTTTGCTTATTTAGGATTTAAATCGTGGTATGCCGGTATTTTAGCTGGAATCATAGCTTTCTTTTTCGCGAAAAAGTTGATGTCTGGTAAACGGTTGCGCGACCTTGTTGAAGTTGAGCATGCTCCATTGCATTTTGAAGGAGCAGGTCTTTATGTTGATAATATTTATATTATGAATATCGGTTTACCAGCAAGGCAAAAGGAAATTATGAAATATGGTATGGGTTTTATTTTAAAACCAAAATCTATTGACGCTCGGGTAACATTAGCAAACCTTGGGCAAAGACAAGCGATTTTGCATGATATATCTGTTGCGCTTGGTGTATATCGAGATTCTGGAACACCTGCACTTGTACCGCTTGCAAAACGTGATTTGAATGATGGAAGAATAGGCATATTTGTTTTGCCGCAAGATCAAGATGTAAATAAAGCGATTCAGGTCATTGGAAATGTTCCAACGCTAGAAAGTGCTATTCATATGTCTTCTGAGGCCCCAAACGGAAGGGGAGAAAAAGGATGATATTAGAAAAATGTATTCTTGCTGTTATTACAACAATTCCGGAAAAGTTCGCTGGCGGGGCACCGTTATTTGTATGTGAGACAGTAGAGGAAGCGGAGTTTGTTGCTAGTAATTTAGAAGCGATTTTAGATGGAATTGCCCACCGCTTGCAAGAGAATTTATATATTATTGTGAAACATTCTTGAAATGTGTTATAATATGAGATGTTTTGATATGAGAGAAATATTCTGGAATGCAAATCCCTTCTTGCACAAAGAAGGGTTTTTTACATAATAACAGAAGCAAATAGAAAGGATGAAAGTATATGCCTAAACCAGTAGTGGCAATAGTAGGACGCCCGAATGTAGGGAAATCTACTATTTTCAATAGAATTGTTGGAGAAAGAGTGTCAATTGTTGAGGATATTCCTGGTGTAACAAGAGATCGTATTTATAGTGCAGGAGAATGGTTAAATCATGATTTTAACATTATTGATACGGGTGGAATTGATATTGGAGACGAGCCATTCCTGACACAAATTCGTCAACAAGCAGAAGTTGCGATTGATGAGGCTGATGTTATCATTTTTATGACAAACGGTCGCGACGGTGTAACAGCTGCTGATGAAGAAGTTGCAAAGATTTTATATCGTTCTAAAAAGCCAGTTGTATTAGCTGTGAATAAAGTAGATAATCCAGAGATGCGCAGCGAAATTTACGATTTTTATGCGTTAGGCTTTGGGGAACCTTTTCCTATATCTGGAACACACGGTTTAGGTTTAGGGGACTTATTAGATGAAGTAGCAAACCATTTTCCGCAAATTGAAGAAGAGCCATACGATGATGAAACAATTAAATTCTGTTTAATTGGTCGTCCGAATGTTGGGAAATCATCAATGGTGAATGCATTGCTTGGTCAAGAACGCGTAATTGTTAGTAATGTAGCGGGTACTACACGTGATGCAGTTGATACGCCATATAGTAAAGATGGACAAGACTACGTTATTATTGATACAGCAGGAATGCGTAAAAAAGGAAAAGTATATGAGAGTACAGAAAAGTATAGCGTACTTCGTGCACTTCGAGCAATTGAACGCTCTGATGTTGTTTTAGTTGTTTTAGATGGTGAAGAAGGAATCATTGAACAAGATAAAAAAATCGCTGGATATGCCCATGATTCAGGGCGTGCGGTTATTATTGTTGTGAATAAATGGGATGCGGTTGAGAAAGATGAGAAAACGATGAAGGAATTCGAAGAGAATATTCGTGCTCATTTCCAATTTTTGGATTACGCACCAATCGTATTCTTATCTGCAAAAACGAGAAAACGTACACACACACTGATTCCTGTTATTAATGAGGTAAATGCAAGTCATAGTATTCGTGTACAAACAAATGTATTAAACGATGTAATTATGGATGCTGTTGCAATGAATCCAACACCAACGCATAATGGACAACGTTTGAAAATTTTCTATGCAACACAAGTCGCGGTGAAACCACCGACATTTGTTGTGTTCGTAAACGATCCAGAATTACTGCACTTCTCTTATGAGCGTTTCTTGAAAAATCGTCTGCGCGATTCGTTTGGTTTCGTAGGAACACCGATTAAAGTTATTGCAAGAGCACGAGACTAATGGAGAGGGTGTGATTTTATGAAAAAAATCACAGTAGTAGGAGCAGGTAGCTGGGGAACGGCGTTAGCGATGGTATTAGCTGACAACGGCCATGATGTACGTCTTTGGGGTAACCGAGCAGAACTTATGGATGAAATAAATGAAAAACATGAGAATAGTCGTTATCTTCCGGGAATTACACTGCCAACCGGTATCGTTGCTTACTCTTCCTTAGAAGAGGCATTAGTAGGAGTAGATACAGTACTTCTCGTTGTACCTACAAAAGCATATCGAGAAGTATTGCAAAATATGAAAAAAATTGTTTCGCAGCCAATTACATGGATTCATGCGAGTAAAGGAATTGAACCAGGAACTTCAAAACGTATTTCGGAAGTGATAGAAGAAGAAATTCCGGCGCATCTCATTCGAGATGTCGTTGTCTTATCAGGGCCGAGTCATGCAGAAGAAGTTGGTTTGCGCCAAGCTACAACAGTTACATCAGCTGCAAAGCGTATGGAAGCAGCTGAAGAGGTTCAAGACTTATTTATGAATAGCTATTTCCGTGTATATACAAACCCAGATATTATTGGAGTTGAACTTGGAGGAGCATTAAAAAATATTATTGCTCTTGCGGCGGGTATTACTGATGGAATTGGTTTAGGAGATAATGCAAAGGCGGCACTTATGACGCGAGGATTAACAGAAATTGCTCGTTTAGGACGTAAAATGGGTGGGAACCCATTGACGTTTGCTGGCCTAACAGGTATGGGTGACCTCATTGTTACGTGTACAAGCGTTCATAGTCGAAATTGGCGAGCTGGTAACATGCTCGGTAAAGGCTGCTCGTTACAAGAAGTATTAGATAATATGGGAATGGTTGTAGAAGGCGTGCGGACAACGAAAGCGGCATATGAGATGGCGAAGAAAATGGAAGTAGAAATGCCGATTACAACTGTTTTATATGACGTGTTATTTAATGAAAAAGATGTAAAAGATGCTGTTGGAATGTTGATGGGACGTGTGCGTAAACACGAAGTAGAAGCGATTCCAGACTTGCTGTAAAAAAAGCTGTACAAATGTAAAAAACATTTGTACAGCTTTTTCTTTTGGGTCTTTTCACCATTTTTTATTTTTTGCATACGATGAAGTGTAAATTACATGAGAGGGTGAACAAAGTGGATAACAATTTATTTAATAATATTGAAAAGGAATCGAAAGTAAATAAAGAGGATATTTTTAAATTAGCCTCTTCGGTTCAAAATTCAAATTTACGAGATGAGAAAGTGTTGCGTCAGTTAATTCACCAAGTTGCAATAATGGCGGGAAGAGAAGTATCAAAAGAAAAAGAAGATCAAATTATAAATGCGATTATTAATAATAATATGCCAGCTGATTTTAGTTCATTGAGTAAGATGTTTAAAAAATAAAGGATAAGAAACCGTTGTTATATACATTGCATACAATACTATGAAGGAATGAATATGAGCTGTTTGTGGGAGTATTTGGTCAACCGAAGCGAAGGAGTCTCGTTTGCTTCGGTTTTTTATTCGTTTTCATATATGTGAATGTATGTGTCGCTCAGCTTTTTGAGGTGAAGTATCGTCTTATTGTTAAGTATATATCCATTTTCATTATTCGACATCTTTGTCTAGCTCTGCAGAATACAACACGACCGTTATTTATTGTTTCAACTATGTTATGTGGTAGGAGAAGGCCCTGACCGTTTCAATGCGCGGCTGGATGCTCTCGTCCCTCCTAAAAGGAAAACGGGTTTTTAACTTATAAAAACGAAATATTTATATTTGTTTAAAAGTTATAATTTGTTAAAATAATAGAAAAATAGAAAAGAGAAGGGGGGGTATATATGTCTGTTGGACTTATAAAGATGTGGTTTGCTTTAGGGGCAATGGCTCTCATGTTTATTTCTGTTGTTTTTATTTTGTTAAGTCGTCATAAAATAAAGAACACATTTCTGAAAGGATTTACAGCTTTGTTTGCGTATGCGTGTATGGCTGTATCAGGGTTTATTATTTTTCTTGTCGTATTTAGCGGGCCAATTGAACAATAGAAATTAAAGGACGGATTTCTAATGAAGAAAATACTACTAATTTTCATATTATGTTGTACAAGTATATTATCTGGATGCCTATATCCGAAAGAAAAAGTGCAACAACATGCCGTACCATATGAAGACCAACTACAAGCGGTACAAACAGCAGTTAATACATATAGAGAACAGAATGGACATATATTGCCTATTAAAACACGTGACATGAATACACCAATATACCAAAAATATCCAATTGATTTTCAAAAGATTACACCTAGACTTATGCAAGAACCTCCTGGAAATGCTTATGAAAGCGGCGGTATGTATCAGTATGTATTAGTTGATGTAGAAACAAATCCAACTGTGAAATTAATTGATGTTCGAACAGCAGAGCGAGTTCAAGAGTTAAAGCTAAAACTACAAATCTATCGTGATGAGCATCAATATCCGCCATTTAAAAAAGTAATAACAGACGGTGTGTATGAGCTTGATTATAATAAAATGGGGTATAAAGAAATTCCTCAAGTGGAAAGCCCTTATTCAGGTAAAAACTTACCTTTTGTTGTGGATGAAAAAGGTGAAGTATATATTGATTATCGTATTGATTTATATGACATGTTACAAAAGTATGGTGATGAAGTGAAAGAAGGAGAAGATATTCGTCAGTTGCTTGTGAAACATGCCCCATTTGTACCAGCATATTCTTTGCCGTATACAGTGAAGGATAAAGAACCAATTTTTTTTAAGTGATAAGTCATGAACCTTTCTTTTAGCGAATAAGTTCTAGAAGAAGGGTTTTTTACTTCTTGAAATTTTTGCATCGCTAATAAAGGTTTTTTTAAATAGTGATATGAAATTGGGACAAAATCATATGTTGTATTGTCCAAACTACAAGAATAATCATGATTTAATCCCAAAAATTTTGAGGGAGGGAATCACTTGGAAAAGGTTGATATTTTTAAAGATATTGCTGAGCGCACAGGCGGTGATATTTATCTCGGGGTTGTAGGGGCTGTCCGAACAGGGAAATCTACTTTTATTAAGAAATTTATGGAGCTAGTTGTCATTCCGAACATTGAAAATGATTCGGATCGTCAGCGCGCACAAGACGAACTGCCGCAAAGCGCAGCGGGGCGTACAATTATGACGACAGAACCGAAATTTGTTCCAAACCAGGCGGTTTCTATCCATGTTGATGAAGGGCTTGATGTAAATATTCGCTTAGTAGATTGTGTGGGCTATACTGTCCCAGGGGCGAAAGGGTATGAAGATGAAAATGGCCCCCGCATGATCAATACACCGTGGTATGAAGAACCGATCCCGTTTCATGAAGCCGCGGAAATTGGAACGCGCAAAGTAATTCAAGAGCATTCTACAATTGGGGTTGTTATTACAACCGATGGAACAATTGGAGAAATCCCGCGCCGTGATTATATTGAAGCAGAGGGACGGGTTGTAAATGAATTAAAAGAAGTAGGAAAACCATTTATTATGATTATTAATACAGTACAACCGTATCATCCTGATACAGAACAACTTCGTCAAAGTTTAGTAGAAGAATATGATATTCCAGTGTTGGCGATGAGTGTAGAAGGACTAAGAGAAGGTGATGTATATAACGTATTACGTGAGGCGTTATATGAATTCCCAGTTCTTGAAGTGAATGTTAATCTTCCGAGCTGGGTAATGGTGTTACATGATAACCATTGGCTTCGTCAAAGCTATCAAGAGGCTGTCCAAGAAACAGTGAAAGATATTAAACGTCTTCGTGATGTTGATCGCGTTGTATGGCAATTTAGTCAATATGAATTCATAGACCGGGCAAGTTTGGCAGGAATTGATATGGGGCAAGGTGTTGCTGAGATTGATTTATATGCACCGGATGAATTATACGATCAAATTTTAAAAGAAGTGGTTGGTGTTGAAATTCGAGGACGAGATCATTTGTTAAAATTAATGCTCGACTTCGCTCATGCAAAAACAGAATATGACCAAGTTGCGGATGCACTAAAAATGGTAAAACAAACAGGGTACGGTGTTGCAGCGCCAGCTCTAGCAGATATGAGTTTGGATGAACCGGAAATTATTCGTCATGGATCACGCTTTGGTGTGAAATTGAAAGCTGTCGCCCCGTCAATTCATATGATTAAAGTTGATGTAGAATCAACTTTTGAACCGATTATTGGAACGGAAAAACAAAGTGAAGAGCTTGTTCGCTATTTAATGCAAGATTTTGAAGATGATCCACTTTCTATATGGAATTCTGATATTTTTGGGCGGTCACTTAGCTCGATCGTTCGCGAAGGAATTCAGGCGAAATTATCATTAATGCCAGAAAATGCTCGGTATAAACTAAAAGAAACGTTAGAACGAATCATAAATGAAGGATCAGGTGGCTTAATAGCAATTATTTTATAATCGAAAGACTCCTTATTTTGGGGGTCTTTTTTAATTTTTCATAGAAAAACAAAATGCCATTATCTAATACTTTATAGTTGATTGTCAAGCTTTATCAGTTTTTCGTAATTTCATGGCAACATTTTCTCTAAAAATATTGAATTATAAAGGAGAATCGTATAATATAGGCCTTGATAATGATTTATCTACATCATTGTAGTATAGAATTTGTAAAAATTGCCTACAAATGAAGGTAAGACTCATTTTATGATCATTATACAGTCGTATCTTTGGGAGGAGGTGAATGGCATGAACAAAACAGATTTAATCAATGCTGTTGCAGAAGCAAGTTCCCTTTCTAAAAAGGACGCAACAAAAGCAGTTGACGCTGTTTTTGATTCCATCTTAGAAGCTTTAAAGCAAGGTGATAAAGTACAACTTATCGGATTTGGTAACTTCGAAGTTCGTGAACGTGCGGCTCGTAAAGGACGTAACCCACAAACTGGTGAGGAAATTGAGATCGCGGCAAGCAAAGTACCTGCATTCAAACCTGGTAAAGCGCTAAAAGATGCGGTTAAATAATCCTTACATATTACGGGGAAGAAGAGTTTCCTTATTGGAAACTCTTCTTTTTGCTTTTAAAAACATATATATGCTAGAATGTGTTCGTAGCATTTTTAGGTTTTATTGGGGAGGGTTAGTGGATGGCAAATGTAAACTTAGAGCAAATCGAACATGCGGTACGCCTTATTTTAGAAGCAATTGGGGATGATCCAAAACGTGAGGGTGTATTAGATACACCAAAACGTGTTGCGAAGATGTATGCAGAAGTATTTTCTGGTATGCATGAAGACCCAAAAGAACATTTACATAAAGTGTTTGGTGAGGATCATGAAGAACTTGTATTGGTAAAGGACATTCCGTTCTTTTCTATGTGTGAGCATCACCTTGTTCCGTTTTATGGCGTTGCTCATGTTGCATATATTCCACGTGGTGGAAAAGTAACTGGGTTAAGTAAATTGGCCCGTACGGTAGATACAGTAGCGCGCAGGCCGCAACTACAAGAACGAATTACATCAACAGTAGCCGATTCTATTATGGAAGTGTTAGAGCCGCATGGTGTGATGGTTGTTGTAGAAGCGGAGCATATGTGTATGACGATGCGCGGTGTGAAAAAACCTGGTGCAAAAACTGTAACAACTGCAGTGCGTGGTACTCTTGAAGCAGACGCAGCAGCACGTGCGGAAATTTTATCTTTTATTAAGACGAATTAGTAGGAAAGCAGGAAACTGCTTTTCTTTTTTTATCTAGAATGAATGTGTTATAATAGGTTTTATGAATTAGAAAACAAGGGTGATTTGAGTGGGTGAAATGTACAGAGGGTTTGCGGATATAAAGGAGCAGCTATATAAAAAACTACGCCATCCTTATTTTATAAAATATATTGAAGAACCAGTTGTTGATGAAAAAAAAATAGCGTTCTTATATTCCGTTTTAAAAAGTGCAAACTTACATAAAGAACAAATTGAACATTACGCAGTAACGATTATGCTTGTACAAATTGCTTTGGATACGCATGAGAAAGTATCAAATAAAGAAGAGACCGATGAATTTCATAAGCGACGCCAATTAACGGTATTAGCGGGTGATTATTACAGTGGGTTATATTATTATTTACTTTCAATGAATCATGATATCACATTGATTCGCGCCCTAGCAGACGGAATTAAAGAGATCAATGAACAAAAAATTATGCTATATCAGCAAACGTATGAAACGATTGAAGAAATGTTAAAAAGTGTCGGAATGATTGAATCGGCTCTCTTACAGAAAACATGTGACCATTTTCAGGTGCCGCATGTAAAGTCTGCAATTATGAATATGTTAGCAATAGATCGCTTGCAAACCGAGTATCAAATATACATGAAGAAAGAATCGTCACCCGTATTTGCTGCAATTCAAAAGATTTTATCTTATGATGGTGAAATGAAGGTAGAAAATGTATATAACGAATTGATAAGAAAAATGCGAAGTCAGGTCAATACTTTGATGCAAAATAATACTGGAATTGAAACATTTCTTTCGACATTGAAAGAGGCTACTTGAACATTTTGAATTTACAGTTGGAAGAAGGGTATAGCATGCAACAATCAAAAGAAGAAAGAGTACATGACGTATTTGAGAAGATATATGATAAATATGATGTAATGAATTCAGTTATAAGCTTTCAAAAACATAAAGCATGGCGCAAAGAAACAATGCGAATTATGGACGTTCAACCGGGCAGTGTAGCGCTTGATGTATGTTGTGGAACGGCTGACTGGACGATTGCGCTTGCTGATGCAGTCGGTCCAAACGGGAAGGCATATGGATTAGACTTTAGTAAAAATATGCTTTCTGTTGGAAAAGAGAAAGTGGCTGCTTTACAATTAAATCAAGTAGAGTTACTTCACGGCAATGCAATGGAACTGCCGTTTGAAGATAACATGTTTGATTATGTTACAATTGGCTTTGGGCTCCGGAATGTACCGGATTATATGCAGGTATTAAAGGAAATGACGCGTGTTGTAAAGCCGGGTGGAAAGGTTATTTGTTTAGAAACATCTCAGCCGACAATGATTGGAATCCGCCAAGGCTACTTGATATATTTTAAATATATCATGCCGTTGTTTGGAAAGTTATTTGCAAAAAGTTACAAAGAATATTCTTGGTTACAAGAATCTGCAAGTACATTTCCAGGGATGAAAGAATTGGCTCGTATGTTTAAAGAAGCTGGATTAGAAAAAGTACAAGTAAAGCCGTTTACTTTTGGAGTAGCAGCAATGCATTTAGGATATAAACCGAAGTAAATGAGGAAATGTATTCTTTGTTGATGGAAAGCTTTCTGCAATCGGGAACATCTCAGAAGTTATCTCCTACCTCCCTTTTTTATTTTCTGATAACTGTAAGGTAGGAGTCTTGTTATTCATTAGAGCGGGATAAAATAGAAAAGAAGTTTTAGGTTAAGGTGAACGATATGAAGTTACAACTTATGTATTCTTTTTTACGATCGGATATTGATAAAATTGAGAAAGAACTAAAAATAGTTGTTGCTTCTGAGCAACAATTGCTAGAAGAAGCGGCGTTGCAACTAATTGAGGCCGGTGGAAAACGAATCCGACCTGTTTTCGTTCTGCTTGCAGGGAAATTTGGCGATTATAAGCTTGATGTGATTAAACATGTTGCGGTTGCATTAGAGCTTATTCATATGGCTTCTCTTGTACATGATGATGTAATTGATGCCGCTCTGTTAAGAAGGGGAAGTGCGACTGTAAATGCCAATTGGGGTGATCGCATTGCAATGTATACAGGTGACTATTTATTTGCCAAATCTTTGGAATGCATTACAAATTTAGAAAATCCAGAAGTTCATAAAGCGTTATCAAATACAATTCTTGAAGTTTGTAAAGGTGAAATTGAGCAAATTAAAGATAAATATGATTTTGGACAAAATTTACGGACATATTTACGCCGTATAAAGCGAAAAACGGCATTGTTAATTGCAGCTAGCTGTCAATTAGGTGCAATTGCATCTGGGGCCAGTCGAGATACAGTAAATCGATTATTTTGGTATGGGTACTTTGTTGGTATGTCATATCAAATAATTGACGATATTTTAGATTTTGTATCAACCGAAGAAAAGCTTGGAAAACCGGCGGGTGGAGATTTATTGCAAGGTAATATTACACTTCCTGTTTTATATGCAATGGAAGATCCGGCACTTCGTGAGAGAATTGTTCAAGTTAATGAAAATACGTCTTCGGATGAAATGAAGGGTATTATTGAAGCAGTTAAAAATAGTGATGCAATTGATCGAGCTTTTGCATTTAGCGAAAGATATTTACATAAGGCATTAGAAGTGATTAAGCCGTTGCCTCGTGGACAGGCAAAAATGGCGTTGCAAAATGTTGCGAAATATATTGGGAAGCGTAAATTTTAAATGTTTTTTGAGAAAAATAATAATCTCTCCATTTTAAAACTATTGCACAATTCTGATAAGGGTGATACTATGTGTTTGGGGATATACAATTATATACATAATGAGAAGTGGAGAGATTTATTATGGAAAAAACGTTCTTAATGGTAAAACCTGATGGTGTACAGCGTGCAATCATTGGAGAGATTGTTTCTAGATTTGAAAGAAAGGGCTTTCAATTAGTTGGCGCTAAGCTTATGCAAATCACACCAGAGATTGCTGGAGAGCACTATGCTGAACATAAAGAAAGACCATTCTTTGGTGAGTTAGTAGATTTCATTACATCTGGACCTGTTTTTGCAATGGTATGGCAAGGTGAAGGTGTTGTTGAAACAGCTCGTAATATGATGGGAAAAACAAAGCCAAGCGAAGCTGCACTTGGTACAATTCGTGGCGACTTTGGATTAACAGTTGGCAAAAATATTATTCACGGTTCAGATTCTCTTGAAAGTGCAGAACGTGAAATTGGTATTTTCTTCAAAAAGGAAGAGCTAGTTGAGTATTCTAGAGTAATGAATCAGTGGATTTACTAATTATTTCGAAATAATTTGTAACCGCTTTAAAAAGTAGATATAATGAAAAATGCGCAAGAAAGGATGGTAACATTCCTTCTTGCGCATTTTTTTGTTTTAAAATATATAAATTCATTTTGCTGTTTCGACATCTTTGTCTAGTTCTGCCTCCTAGGCCCTCATGTCTAAGACCTTCCACACGAGAAGGTAAAAAATACCTTCCGTGCGAAAGAACCTTAGCCAATGGGCCAAAACAGTCGGCTCCGCTTTTCTTAAGAAGTTAGGCGGGAGATAAACTGCCCGTAAAAGCCCGATTGGTGAGGGCTGATAATCAGTGGGGGATGAAGAAAACCCCCACTGATTAAAGTTTTACTTTATGTCCAGCTCCTGCGGCTAGAATGGTCGGTGGCTTCGCGCCTTCCTCCGAGGCATAATACGCCTCTCTGTTAGGAGCTCCATCCCCCTCCCATTCTGATCAAGCCGCCTCCGCTTTTCTTTATAGGTCACTGTTATGCATAGCAAAAAGAAACTTGTTTTCTCCTTCTGTTTTACACAATGCATGTGGCAGGAATAGGATTTGACCGCTTCTATACGCGGCCAGATGCTCTTGCCCTCCTGAAAAAGGGGGATTTTATGTCGTGCTTTCAATTTGTACTTATATACTTACGAAACAATAAAGGTTATGATATAGTGTTACATAAATACTGAAGTAAAGGGGAGTAACCGATGAGATATATTACAGCTGGTGAATCTCACGGACCGCAACTAACGACAATATTAGAGGGGATTCCGGCAGGTTTATCTTTAGTAGCAGATGATATTAATACAGAGTTAGAAAGAAGACAAAAAGGCTACGGTCGTGGACGCCGCATGCAAATTGAAAAAGATCAAGTTCAAATTTTAAGCGGTGTTCGTCATGGATATACAATTGGTGCACCAATTACACTAGTTGTCGAAAATCGTGATTTTACACATTGGACAAAAGTTATGGGGGCAGAGCCGTTAACAGATGAAGAATCTAAGGAAGTAAAACGGCAAATTACAAGACCTCGCCCAGGACATGCAGATTTAAACGGAGCAATTAAATATGGCCATCGTGATATGCGAAATGTATTAGAGCGTTCTTCTGCTAGGGAAACGACGGTTCGTGTTGCTGCTGGGGCTGTTGCAAAGCGTATTTTAGAAGAATTGGGGATAAAAGTAGCGGGACATGTTATTGAAATTGGGGGAGTAAAAGCAGAAAAGCAATCGTATACCTCTATTGAAGAGCTACAAACGATTACAGAGGCCTCTCCTGTTCGTTGTTTAGACGAAGAAGCAGGAAAGAAAATGATGCAGGCAATTGATGATGCGAAAACAAACGGAGATTCTATCGGAGGAATCGTTGAAGTTGTTGTTGAAGGGATGCCGACTGGTGTTGGAAGTTATGTGCATTACGATCGTAAATTGGATGCAAAACTTGCAGCGGCGATCATGAGTATTAATGCATTCAAAGGTGTGGAGATTGGAATTGGCTTTGAAGCAGCTCATAAGCCTGGAAGCCTTGTTCATGACGAGATTTTATGGGACGAGGACAATGGATATACAAGACGTACAAATAACGCTGGTGGATTAGAAGGCGGTATGACGACTGGGATGCCAGTTATTGTTCGCGGGGTTATGAAACCAATTCCAACTTTATATAAACCACTGCAAAGTATAGATATTGATACGAAAGAAGTGTTTCAAGCAAGTATTGAACGGTCTGATAGCTGTGCAGTGCCAGCAGCGAGTGTTGTAGCAGAAGCTGTTGTAGCTTGGGAACTTGCAGCAGCTGTCATTGAACAATTTGGAACGGATCGCATCGATTTAATTCGTGAAAATATAAAGAAACATAACGAATATGCGAGGGAGTTTTAATGGAGACAATACAAATTCAAACTAGTTCTAAACAATACAATGTGTATGTCGGAAATGATGCGCTATTACAACTATCAACGCTTATAGAAAATATGAAACCAGCTGTTTCAAATATTTTGCTGATTTCTGATGAAACGGTAGCATCATTTCATTTAGACGAAGTGATCAATACTTTGCAGGTAAAACAAGACGTATTTTCGTTCGTGGTTCCAAGTGGCGAGAAAGAAAAATCGTTTGAAAATTATTATGCTGCCCAAACGTTTGCACTTGAGAAAGGTTTAGATCGTCATTCGCTTATTCTGGCGCTTGGCGGCGGAATGATTGGGGATTTAGCAGGATTTGTTGCAGCAACGTTTATGAGAGGGATTCGATTTGTCCAAATACCGACAACTTTACTTGCGCATGATAGTGCAGTTGGAGGGAAAGTGGCAATTAATCATCCGCTTGGAAAAAATATGATTGGCGCATTTCATCAGCCAGAAGCGGTGATTTATCATACTCCGTTTTTAAATTCGCTTTCAGAAAAAGAATGGCGCTCTGGTTTTGCGGAGGCAATTAAACATTCACTTATTGGGGATGTAGAATTATATCATTGGCTTCGTAAAGAAGTGAAACAGCTGACTGAATTACGAGATGATAAGTTAATTTATACACTACAACGTGCGATTCCAGTAAAAGCAAAAATTGTTGCAGAAGATGAAACTGAAAAAGGTATTCGTGCTCACTTAAACTTTGGGCACACACTTGGACATGCGCTTGAAAAAGAGATGGGGTATGGCAACATAACACATGGTGATGGCGTTGCAATTGGCATGTTATTTGCTATCTTTTTAAGTGAACAAATCTATGAAAAAGACCTTCAATATAAAGAAATCAAACGTTGGTTTACGGCATATGGCTATCCAAGTATGCCGAATACACTTGATGTGAATCGTCTTATTCAAGTAATGAAGCAAGATAAAAAAGCGAACGGTGGAACAATTCGTATGGTTGTTATGCAGGAGATTGGGGTAGTAGATGTCGTATCTATTTCAGATGAAACCGTCAAAGCGGCTTTAGAAGCATTTCAAAGAGAGGGGGAATCTATTTGATCCGCGCGATTCGCGGCGCAACTACAGTCAATTGTAATGAAACAGAACAAATATTGACTGCAACGGAGCGTTTAGTGAAAGAAATGGCAAGCGATAATAGCGTTTTTCCTGTTGATATTGTATCTGTACTCATTTCAACAACAGCAGATGTAAATGCATGTTTCCCAGCGGCAGCACTAAGACGTATAGAAGGCTGGTCATATGTACCGGTTATGTGCATGCAAGAAATAGAAGTACCAGATGCTCTTGAGAAATGTATTCGCGTTATGATGACGGTTATGACAAATAAACAGCAGCATGAAATTCAACATGTCTATTTGGAGAAAGCGGTACAACTAAGGCCCGATTTACAAAAATGACAGGAGGAATTCGAATGAAAGTAAAAGAGCAATTATTGTCGCTCAAAGCGTATGTGCCAGGAAGAAATATTGAGGAAGTAAAGAGACAATATGGACTATCTAAAATTGTGAAACTAGCGTCAAATGAAAATCCATTTGGATGCTCAAAACGAGTAGATGAAGTGTTGGCATCGTTAGCTGGGCAATATGCGCTCTATCCGGACGGCGGGGCGTATGCTCTTCGTGAAACATTAGCAGCGCATCTTCGTGTGAAAGGAGAACAAATTTTATTTGGCAGCGGTTTAGATGAAGTCATTCAAATGATTAGCCGTGCTCTTTTACAAGAAGGAACAAATGTTGTCATGGCAAAGCCGACATTTTCGCAATATCGTCATCATGCCGTTATTGAAAAAGCGGAAGTGCGCGAAGTACCTTTAAAAGATGGTACACATGATTTAGAGGCAATGCTTGCAAAAATTGATGAGCATACACGAATTGTATGGGTTTGTAACCCGAATAATCCGACTGGAACATATGTAGCAGAAACACAATTACTTTCATTCTTAGAGGCAGTTCCGAAAAAAACACTTGTTATTATGGATGAAGCGTACTATGAATATGCTGTGGCGAATGATTATCCGCAAACATTACCACTTCTAGAGAAGTATGAAAATCTTATGGTATTGCGCACATTTTCAAAAGCATATGGATTAGCGTCATTCCGCATTGGTTATGCAGTGGGAAATGAAAAGTTAATGCGTTCATTAGAAATCGCTAGATTACCATTTAATACGTCATCAATTGCACAAGTAGTTGCGCAAGCAGCTGTTGAAGACCAAGCGTTTTTACAAGAGTGTGTAAAAGTGAATAATGAAGGATTGCAGCAATATTACGACTTTTGTGAGAAGTATCAGGTGTTCTATTATCCATCGCAAGCGAATTTTATCTTTTTAGGTCTTGGACTTCCAGGTGATGAGGTCTTTGAAGGATTATTGCAAAAAGGATACATCGTTCGTTCTGGTGGTCCACTTGGCCTACCAAATGGTATCCGTATTACGGTTGGAACGAAAGAAGAGAATGCTGAAATTATTGCAGTGCTTACTGAGCTTATGGAAAAAAATGTGAGAAAAGAAGAAACATATTCATAAGAAAAGAAACGGCTCCATGAATTGGAGTCGTTTCTTTCATCTTATTTGCGAAAAGAAGAAAAAAAGAAGTACAATAAAGAGAGAATACATAGGTGAATAGTAACGAGGTGATAGAGGTGAAACGATTAACAAAGATTAAGAATGGATTAAACGGGACGATTTTTATTCCTGGAGATAAATCCATTTCTCATCGTGCTGTCATGTTTGGTGCGATTGCAGAAGGAGTAACGAAGATTACAAATTTTCTTCAAGGTGAAGATTGCTTAAATACGATTGCTTGTTTTCAAAAGTTAGGCATTACGATTGAGCAAAATGGTACCGATGTCACTGTATATGGAAAAGGATTGCAAGGATTAACAGAACCAACGGAAGTACTAGATGTTGGGAATTCAGGGACGACAATTCGGTTAATGCTTGGTATACTCGCAAATGTACCATTCCATTGTACAATTATTGGAGATGCTTCAATTGGAAAACGCCCGATGAAACGTGTTGTAGAACCCCTTCGTCAAATGGGTGCGAAAATTGATGGAAGAGAAGATGGACAGTATACTCCCCTGTCGATTCGAGGAGGGAATATAAAAGGTATCCATTATTCTTCACCTGTAGCAAGCGCACAGGTGAAATCAGCTGTACTCCTAGCAGGATTACAAGGGGAAAGCGTGACAACTGTGACAGAACCATTACAATCTCGTGATCATACAGAGCGTATGCTACGTGCATTTGGTTGCGGTGTTACGGTTGACGGATTAACTGCATCATTACAGGGGGGACAAAAGCTCTCTAGCACGAATATTGAGGTGCCAGGAGATATCTCTTCAGCGGCCTTTTTCTTAGCAGCAGGTGCAATTGTATCAAATAGTAAAATTGTACTGGAAAATGTAGGATTAAATCCAACAAGAACTGGAATTCTTGATGTACTATCCCAAATGGGTGCCAATTTATCCATAGATAATATAAGAAATGAAGAATTTGAACCGTGCGGTGATATTACAGTTGAAGCTTCACAGCTAAGAGGGATAGAGATTGGTGGTGCGCTCATCCCAAGACTCATTGATGAAATTCCCATTATAGCATTGTTAGCAACGCAAGCTGAAGGGATAACTGTAATTAAGGATGCAGAAGAATTAAAAGTAAAAGAAACGAATCGTATTGATACAGTTGTGAATGAATTAAAAAAATTGGGTGCAAATATTGAAGCGACAGAAGATGGTATGATTGTGCGTGGTAAAGTGCAATTACATGGAAATGTGGTAAATAGTTATGGAGATCATCGCATTGGTATGATGTTAGGAATTGCAGCGTGCATAGCAGATGGAGAAGTTATCATTGAAAATAGTGATGCTGTAGCTGTGTCGTATCCAAATTTCTTTCAACAGTTACACATGTTGCAAAGCTAGAAGAATCTTTTCCTCATCATGATGGTTGATTACATAGAAACAGTTGTTTATTATGAAGTTTACATAAGTATTTATACAGAAGGAGCGAGTTATGCAAAAGTTTGAAAAAGCTGTTTCATATATTGAAAACGGAGAAGTAGAGAAAGGGTTACAACTATTAGCAGAACAAGTAAAACAAAGTACGGATGAAGAAAAGTACGATATTGCTCGTTATTACTATACGCTAGGGTTTATAGATCAAGCGCTAGAAATAGCTGAAGACCTACGTTTGCTATATCCAGAAGAAAGTGAATTCACGCTATTTTTAGCAGAGTTATATATTGATTTAGATAAAGAAGATGAAGCCATTGAAGTACTTCACGATATTCCTGAGGATGATGAATTATATGTGCAATCTCTACTGCTTGCATCTGATTTATATCAAATGCAAGGTTTTGACGAAGTAGCAGAACAAAAACTATTAAAAGCGAAAGCAATGATGCCAGACGAGCCAGTGGTTGCTTTTGGACTAGGGGAATTATATAGCAGTAAAGGTGAAGATAGTAAGGCGATTTCATATTATGAATCATTACTTCCAGAACATAAAGTAATGGGCGGTGTTATTGTTGCACTTCGCTTGGCTGAAAATTTAAGTGCACTTGGGCAATGGGCTGAAGCGATTTCTTATTATGAGGAAGGTTTAGAAGAGCAGAAGGACATTCATTCCTTATTTGGATTTGCGTTTACGCTTTATCAAGGAGAACAGTATCAAAGAGCAATCAGTGTATGGGAAGAATTAAAAGAGTTAGATCCAGAGTATGCTTCTTTATATATGTATTTGGCAAAATGCTATGAAAAAGAAGGGATGCTTCAGGAGAGTTATGAAACGCTTCAAGAAGGAATAAAAATTGATGAATTATCGGTACCGTTTTATGTAGAGTTTGCTAACATTGCAGCGAAACTAGGGAGAAGAAATGAAGCGGAAGATGCGCTTAAAAAAGCGTTAGAGCTCGATCCTTCACATTTAGGGGCTATATTAAAATATTCATACATCTTAAAGGAAGAAGAAAGATACGAAGAGATTATAACTGTTGTAGAAAAAGCCATTGATAACGGAGAAATGGACACACAATTACTTTGGGATATTGCTTATGCGAAAAAACAATTAGAATTGTATTCAGATGCATTAAAACATTACCAAAGTGCATATACTTCTTTTAAGAATCATCCAGACTTCTTAGAGGAGTACGGCTACTTCTTGTTAGAAGAGGGATTGCGAAAAGAGGCGAAAGAAGTATTTATACGCTTATTACAACTAGATCCAACGCAAACACATATCGAAGAATTATTATATAATTTAGAAGATTTTTCTTAAGTCAGAAGGAAACTTAATGCTACTTCTTGAATGTAAATAAGTAAATAAAGAAGGGCAGAGGAGGGATTAAGTGCGATGAATACCCCTGTTTCTGTGAACGAAAAGAAAGATTTCGTAAAATGGTTTTTAAATAATTATCAACTGAAACAGCGAGAATGTGTTTGGATTT
>Ga0209025_1002365_pt1 | contig 20220 bp, 18 predicted proteins | sample AraplaMF_Col_mLB_FD_184256 | JGI IMG/M metagenome (GOLD analysis project Ga0209025, IMG submission 184256) | Arabidopsis root microbial communities from the University of North Carolina, USA - plate scrape MF_Col_mLB (SPAdes) (version 2) | ecosystem: Host-associated > Plants > Roots > Endosphere... | reverse complement strand
AGACAGATTTTTCAATTGGTCCACTAAATATTTGGCCTGTAAATTGTAATTCTCTAGGATTTTAAACGAGATTGGCTCTGCTGCAGGATTTTCCGTAAACATTTGTTTGTTATAACGCTTTTTATTACGCTGAATGAACATATTGGCTGGCTCTACAATCGATGCAGATGAACGATAGTTTTTCGTCATAAGTAAAACATGTGCTTCCGGATATGTCTTTCGGAAATTCAACAAATAATCTGGCTCTGCACCGCGCCAGCTATAAATGGCCTGATCCTCATCCGCTACGACGCATAAATTTTGATGGACTGCGACGAGCTTGGCGATTATTGCATGTTGAACGGGTGATGTATCCTGACTTTCATCGGTTAAATAATAATCGTAACGGCGTTGGTATTGCGCCAGCACCTCTCGATCTTTCGTGAAAATATCATTCGCCATTAATAGCATATCGTCAAAATCAATTAACAAACGCTCACTACCTGTGCATTTATATTCCTCATAACGTCGTAAAATCTCGACTTTTTTTGGTACCTTTACTTCTGGAATATCCCATTCCTGTTCTGGTAGCATTTTATTTTTGATGAACGTTATGTACGTCAGTAGCTCGTCTAACTGATCTTCGGTAATTTTTGAGCCATTTAATTGTTCAAAAATCTCTCGAAGTACTCCCTTTTTTGAAATAACACCAGGCTTGTCCGATTCTTCAATGATGCCGTACGTAATGCCCTGACGTTCAAGTGTCTGCCGTACAACTTGAAATGCTAAACTATGAATCGTCGAAAAATCAACCGGTGGCAAATGCGGGAAAAACTTTGCAAAACGTACCTTCATATCACCTGCCGATGCTTTACTAAACGTGACAGCCTTTATGCGAGAAGGTTTCACACCAAGCTCCTCAATCATATAGCCAATACGCATAATAATCGTCGTCGTTTTTCCTGAACCGGGAGATGCCAATAGTAACAGCGGGCCATTCGTTTGCAACACGGCCTGCGTTTGCACATCATTCAGACGAACGCCAAGTGAACGCTCCTTTTCCTCAAAATACGCTTTTTGCGCTACATTCATATAAATCGCTCCGTTCTAAAAAATCTATTTGTTATTATATCAAATGATGAGGATTCACGAGGGAAGTAGCACAATTATAAAGCAAAGAAAGGATAAATAGGAAGCGGCAAATAGCGCCCGCCTGTTGTTCAGGGAGCGCTATTGTTATCATAATTTAAATCATTATTTTTATTGTATCTTAAAATTAGTCATAATCAGGGCATGAGTTCATCAATCGCTGTGGTGTCCTGCATATCGATTGAGTGTATTGGTTAGCTATTGTACAACTTAATATTGATCAAAGCTTTTGTCCATATAGTTGTCCAAGTTATTTAAAATGGTGACATACATCTTCACAAAAAATGAGTGTTATACAAAAGTCCATTGCACCTATCAAATCAAGAATCTAGTTCATTGCGCTTCCTCGTCTGCCGAGGGACCATAGATGCCTGGCACCGAAATATCAAGTAGGCGCAAATATACCCCGAGCTGGGCTCGATGATGGATCATGTGTTTTAATCCGAATATGCGGAATGCAGTCGCTCGCGGCTCTCGGCGGATGATATGGTCACCATGGCGTAGCGTCCATTCTTCGCCGAGCGTATTTTCGTCACATTCGGCGAGCAACTTTTCAATCTTGCCGACGTTTGCGTCAAACTAATCCATAACGTCAGATCGTTTTTCCAAAGGTTCCCGTCGAAGCGGAACGGTCGAAAGATCAAACTCCGCGAACTGAAAAATCGCGATTTGCCAGTTCAGCAGGTTGATTAGGTGCGTAGCCAGACCGCCGAGTGTCATTGATTTCTCATGTGGCCTCCATGACATATGCTCCTCGGGCAAGCGTTCTAAAATGCGTCGCGTAGTTGCCAATTCATAAGTTGCGTCACCGACGATCAATTGTTTAACCATAAAATTCCTCTCCTCCTTATGGTTAGCATACTACAAAATTCATTCGAGTAGAAAGCGCTCTATTTTTTGGCGTTTGAATACGTAAACACCCCTTTCATAATTGATAAAAAAAACTAGAGAAGCAATTTAAAGATATTTGATTGCTCGACGAACTAAAGAAGAAATAAAAAACAAGCGTAAACACATGATTATGTTGTGGGTCCAATAAAGAGACCAAATCGCAGACAACATACCAATCATTAAGATCATTGCACCAGTGCTATACTTGCATTCATAGCTAATTTCTTATAATTTTATGCACCCTTAATTTTAACAATTAAATGTTGACTCTATAAAAAATTCCATTTACTAATTCTTACAATGGAAATAACGCTGTGAGAGCAATCGAGATTCTCTAACACGTACCGTTGCCCATCTCGATTGCTCTCACAGCGTAAAATAAAAGCCTTCCGTTTTTAGGAAGGCTTGAAAACAAATGGTCACTACTGCAATTTTTATAATTTACAAAAAGATCGTTATGGCATGCTGTATTAAGTTCGTTAAATTTTTAACTCCTCTGGGTACTAAATAAACACCCTGTCATAAGGTTTGAAATATTCCGAATAATAAATCGTTGCGGAATGCCAATCAATTAATGTGATATTATCGTACAGCATTTACATTTCTTTACTATGAACGTGGTTCTCGTGTATTTACTAAATAAATATTGGCATTCGAGAAAGTCACAATAGACCCGTCATGTGCCACGATCCTTTTAAATTTTTTTAAACGAAGGTTTCCATTCTGACAAATCCTCATAAACAAACGTTATATTGTCACATATTTTATCCGCAACTTCGTACATATGTTTTATATCATTGGCCGTAAATAATATATATCCTTTGCGCCCTGTACTGTCTACAATAGTTGGTATGGTGTCGCCCTCTTTTACTAATAAATCAATTAATACGACCTCGGATATGTTAGCTAACCCTTCATACTTTATTTCCTTTAAGCAACCTGTTTTTGGAATTAAGCTTAAAGACATTGCTTGACATTTTGAAGGTACACATCTAAATTCATCTATAGTCTCAGTAGCTAATACATCATAATAGTATCCGAATTGAGATATGCCAGTTGTTAGTTCTACCATCTTCCAAATATTGCCACCACCTATTCTGACTTGAGACTCTATGATTATTGGTTTATTTTGTTTGTTTATCTTTACCTCTGTATGAGTAATGCCGTCTTCCAGTTGCATGTCGTCCAAAAATAGCATTACTTTTTCAATGATTAACTTTTTTTGAGATTCATCTATAGGTGCCGGCATAATAGTATAGTTTATTAAAAACGTATCTTCTTTAAATATTTCAGCTGATATAGCTAGTATAGAATGTTTTTTGTTATAAGAAACGGCTTCGACCGTATAAACTACGTCTCCTTCAACGTACTCTTCCACTAAAATAGGTAGTTGAATCCCGTTATCTTTAATAAATACCTCTACGTTATCTCCTATGTCTAGCTTAGATACCCCTTTACCACCTGCGCCAATCGGGGGCTTTATTATAATACTATCTTTTTTGTTCAAAAATTCATCTATGTCTTTTATGTTGTTGCAAACTATCGAATCTATCGAAAAGTCTTTGCCTGCTAGAATTTCACGCATCATGTCTTTATTGCGGGTGATCATATTAGCGTTGTAAGAAAATCCTTTAACATTTAAAATCTTTGCAATTATAGAAGCCGTATCTAAGGCTACTTCGTTGAAAGATACAACCACGTCAAACGGTTTATCTTTGTACAATTCTTCAGCATAGTATATACACACGGGTATGTTTGTTGTGTCTATTTCTTTTTTATAAAAACACTTTTCTAAGACAGTTCCATCGAAATATATGTGTTTAGTGTAAGAACCCATATACGAGACAGTATACCCCCTGTCTAAAGCATCCTGTATAGGCTTTGTCCATCCCCCTATAAATAAAACATGTGGTTTATTTTCTATGTTAGCAGTTCCTTTTGATAACTTATTCATCATAATCATCTCCTCTAAATTGAACTAGTATTTTCAATGTTGGATCCTTTTAATACGCCTCGTCTTAACAACACTATTAAACACAGTGTTGTTCCGAAACCCCCTATAAATAACGTAGTTTGAAGCCCAAATATAGAAACTAAAAATGCGCTAGCAAAACTTCCTAATGCCCAAGCTCCCCAATTTAGCGTCCGCTGTACAGCATTTACTCTGCCTAGCATGTGATTTGGTGAAGCAAGTTGTCGTAAGGTTGCTGCGTAAGGGCCAAATACACCTTCTCCCATACCATGTAGGATACTTGCAGCTACTATACCGTAAACGGTTCCTAAATATCCCATTACCGGTATTAAGGACAGTCCGATAACTGATACAGTGGCGCTATAAATAAGCATTTTTGTATTATTAATTTGTTGACTTTTTTTTACGAGGATCGTATTACCTATTAAAAATCCCACTGCTGCCGAACCTATAACAAAGCCTATTTCAAGCTCAGATAGACCCATTACCTTATAAAGAAATATTACTAAAATGCTATTTAGTATGTATTTAAAAAAACCGTAAACAGCGCCACAACTTACAATAGGTTCTAATACAGGGTGGTTTTTAAAATATATCAAACCTTCATATATGTTTTTATATATCGATTTTATATGTACGGTTTTTAAAGAGCCTTCTGTATGCGGTTTAAACCTTGTAATAAATAATACACACATAAAACAAACAAAATATGTTACTGCGTCAACAGTGAATAAGCCTGTTAATCCAACTAGAGTAATAACGATTCCTGCTAGCATAGGACCAATTACAATAGAAAGAGACTCCGAAAGGGCTAGCTGAGCATTTCCTTTTTTCAAGTTGTCTTTATCTGTTAATATTTCAGGTAAGAAAGAAGGAATTGCAATGTTGTAAAAAGTAGTAAATATACCATTTATAAACATGATCAACACCAATAAAGGGAACGTTATTATATTTGTTACAGTCAGTATGAATACTGATAAAAATAAAACGCCCTGACATATACTACAAATTAGCAAAATCTTTTTTCTATGAAGGATGTCTATCAAAGCACCGGCTACTAATCCGAAAAGTAAGTAGGGTATGAATATAATTCCGCGAAGCATGGCAGCATTCGCCTCACTTGTTTCTAGCACCTGTAATGCAAAAAGAGGCAAAGCTACTACTGTAAACTGGGTACCTAATAAACTTATAGACTGTCCTAGCCAAAGCTTGTGAAAATTAAAATGTTTGTTATTTTTCATAATACACCCCTATTATTTCATCTAATGTTTGTATCACCTAAAAATTCAAAACCTGTTATAAAAGCGATTTTATTACTATTTATAATGCTAGGGTTCGAAACCCTTCTGGCTAATGAAAAGTTCATCTTCCAAAAAATACTGCCGCATTCGTTTATAAACCATTCGATAGGCGGATGGATCATACCATTCTTCCATTTCCAAATTTCTATATAACGCTTGTAAGCCCATCTTGTGTGATCGTTTACCACCACTGCCGTCCCCCATAAAATAATCGTCAATACATACTCGGTTAACCAGTGGACGCAATATTTCTGCAAATCGCTCGCTACTTGGTAATACAGGTGCGATGGCAACCTGTGTAGGAATACCGGATTCAGCAAGCAGTTGGAGTGTTTTAAGCCTTGCTGGAATAGGAGGAGCATAGGGCGTAAAATGCTTGCGAATATCTTCTCTATCAGTCTCTACTGTCATACTTACCCGAACTTTATCTTTAAAATGTTGTAGCAAATCGATATCTCGACTTACAAGTGGGCTTCTAGTCTGTATAAATAAGAAGTCAGGGGGATCTTCTACCATAACTTCTAGTAAAGATCGCGTCACTTTTTCCTTATGCTCTATTGGTTGATACGGATCTGTACTTGATGACATAAAAATGGTTACATTTCCTTTAGTTTTGGCGCGATGGAGCTCCTTTTTTAATAAACTAGCAGCACCGTTTTTAACATCGACCCAATTTCCCCATTCTCCTTCTCGAAAAAGAGCTACAGGCATTTTGCGTACATAACAATAGGAACACCCAAATGAACAGCCTGTATAAGGATTTAGTGAATGAGTATATCCAGAAAGAAAGCCAGTCCCTTTATTCAGAATGGTTTTCGGACTTTTATAAAATAAATCACTTTTCATGACGGAACCTCCATTCAATGTACGGCAATAATTAATCATTGCTAGATGATGCATGCTTTTCTAGATCCAGGAGCAGTGATTTCATTTCTAATCCGCCCCGATAGCCAGTTAAAGAGCCATTCTTTCCTATTACACGATGGCACGGTACGGTAATTAAGACCGGATTAGCTCCAATAGCAGCACCTATAGCACGAACAGCTGCTGGTTTATTTATATCATTTGCGATGTCGGAGTAGGATTTGGTCTGTCCATAGGGAATTTCACAAAGTGCATTCCAAACTGCTTGCTGAAATTGTGTACCTGCGTATTCAAATGGAACTGTAAAGGTTGTTCGCTCTCCTTTTAAATACTGAGTTATTTCAACGACATATGGTTCAAGTATTTCATCATCTTCAACAAGAGGACTTCCTGGAAAACGTTTTTTAGCCCATTCGAACAATTCTCCCAATGGTTTGTTCTGTGAACCTACAAACACAAGCCCATTTGAGCTTGATGCAATATAAAAATTCCAATCCTTAAACTTTAGTAAAGACCAATAAAGGACTGGTTTATTCTTTGTTTCCATTGTACTTTTCCTCCATTTTTCGCATTTGACGAAATTGTGCTGGTGTCTGTCCAGTTTTCTTTTTAAATAAAGTAATAAAATAAGCCGCGTTAGCCATGCCCACACATATGGCGATATCTCCAATCGCTTTATTTGTCTGAATCAAATAGCTTTTAGCTGCATTTACTCTAGCTTGTTGAATATACTCAACCGGCGTGATGCCTTTTATCTTTTTAAATGTTCGATGCATATGATACGGACTCCCATGACAAATATTTGCTAACGATTCTAGCGTTAATTTTTCTGTGAAATTTTTATCAATGTATTCCGTAATTACATCAACCCACTCGCTATCAGGCAGATTTTCATTAGTGGGCTTGCACCGTTTACAAGGGCGAAAATTTGCGCGTAGTGCTTGTTCTGCGTTTGGAAAAATGCATACATTTTCTTTTTTCGGAACGCGGGATTTACAGGATGGTTTACAAAATATCCCTGTCGACTTTACAGCGTAGAAAAATTGATTATTGTACGCTGTATCATTATTTAAAATTGCTTGCCACTTTTCATCTGTTATCATTTCCACATCATTCGAAACTCTATGATCATGGCTCTCTATATATCCGTTATTGATACTATCTGGCATTAATCTCACCTCTATTAACAATATACTCGTTTTAAATTCAGAATGTACAATTCTGGGAATGGAATAGCAAGATATTGAAGTTTAATTTTTTATCCCGCATTAACGGGCTTTAAGACTCCAACTTCAAAACATAGAGAAATCGGAGAAGTTTAGGTGGGAGATGAACAGCCCGTTAAAGCCCGATTGGTTTAACTAATGATCAGTGGGGGATGAAGAAAACCCCCACTAATCAAAGTTTCACTTTATTTAGAATCGTGAAAAATGATTCCAAGGCCGTATCGTTCTCCAGAAGTAATCGTACTCACTCCGTGACGAACCGTATTTTTATAATATCCTTTTTTACCCATAACAGGTCTATGGTTAGTAGGAAAGATCAGCGCACTGCCTTGTTCTAAAGTAATTACATGTCCCCTACTCTGAGCACGAGGAATTTGTTCCACTAATAGAGACTCTCCACCGCAAAAGTCTTTATCTCGTTGATTTAATACAAATACTACTTGAAACGGGAAAAATATATCGCCATATAAATCTTGATGCAAACAATTAAACCCGCCTGTTTCATATTTTAATATTAAAGGTGTCGGTCGAGTTTGTTCATATTTTTCACAGGTGTTCAAAAATTCGTGAAGATGATCTGGAAACTGTTCTTTTTTCTTTAAATAACCTAACCACCGATTGGCTGTTTTGGCCAATTCTAGATAAAAGGACTCTCTTAAACTTTGGATGATATCAGGTAATGGATAGGAAAAATATTTGTACTCTCCATTCCCGAAGCGGTATCTCGTCATATTGATAGTCGTTCTGTATGACTGTTCCGCACGATAAGATTCAATGAAGGATTCACATTCCTCTTTTGTTAAAATCGCTGGAAGCTTTGCAAAACCTTGCTCATCTAATTCATTTTGAATTGAATCCCAATTTAAGTTTTCGACACGTGTTTTTATATGTTGGACCATTTTTATCAACTCCAATTTAGCATTCTTAATAAATAACACTATAACCTCATAATTAGAAAAAAATAAGGTGTTTAGAATGTAATAGCAAGATAACAAAATTAGTAAAGATTATTATGTGATAAAGTAATGTTACAATAGAAAATCGTAAAAAGATGAGGAGAATGAAAAAGTGACATGGCATGAAGTCAATGATGTTATTGTAATTACATTACCTGAAAATTTCGATATGAATGCAAACCTAGGTTATCTAACAAGGGAAAAAAATGAATGTATGTATGAAATAGAGAACGATACAATTACAAAAGTTATAGCCATTGGGGAAATTCGGTCCTTAGTACAGGTTAGCGTTATCAATAATGAACAAATGGTTGTTCAATTCCTAAATGAGTCTAGACCTAGTGAAAAGTGGCAACGGGAAGAGATTGTAAAATATATTCATGAATGGTTTGATCTTGATAACGATTTAACGCCATTTTTTGAAATGGCAAAAGCAGATCCATTACTTAAAATGTCTGCCCGAAAATTCTATGGATTGCGAGTTATCGGCATTCCCGATTTATTTGAAGCTTTATGTTGGGGAGTTTTAGGGCAACAAATTAACTTAGCCTTCGCATACTCCTTAAAGAAGCAATTTGTAGAAGGATTTGGCGATTCCGTCGAATGGAATGGTAAAAAGTATTGGGTGTTCCCATCGTACGAACGAATTGCACAGTTAACACCTACCGATCTAGCGGATATTAAAATGACGGTAAGAAAAAGTGAATATATTATAGGAATTGCTAGGTTAATGGCAAGTGGAGAATTATCGAGGGAAAAATTAATGAAAATGAACTTTAAAGAAGCTGAAAAATACTTAATTAAAATACGAGGAATTGGTCCTTGGACAGCCAATTATGTGCTGATGCGTTGCCTTAGGTTCCAGACAGCCTTTCCAATCGATGATGTGGGTCTTATTAATTCGATAAAAATATTAAATAATATGAACCGAAAACCTACGAAGGATGAAATCTTAGAAATATCGTTACCATGGAAAAACTGGGAATCATACGCTACCTTTTATTTATGGCGTGTCCTTTACTGATTAATTACAGCTTAAACTGGGAAAGAGAATGAATTATTGATCCTATTCCCTGTAGTTTTGTAATAAAGTTTGATTAAATTTTCATAAGAGAACAAATCTAAAGAGCATGTTTTGAAAAAGATTGATCAAAACACGCTCTTATTTGAATGGGGGCAGATTAACTAAAAGGAAAAGAACCAACCCCTTAACCCTTAGTAGCTTCACCAATTAGCAGATCTAAAAGACATCTAGCTTTTGTAACTTATTATTTTACTCTATCATTACACATCAATTTCAATGCCAATTCCTTGCTGCTTAGCCTTTTGAAATATTCCTTTTGCGACAGCTAAATCATAGTAAGCTGCACCTACTGATTTGAAAATAGTTATCTCATGTTCATCTTCTCTACCAATTCTAGACTCTGTGACAAGTTTACCAAGTTCACAATATATCTCATCGAATGACCATATGCCTTTTTCAGCAGCATGAATAAATTCTCCGGCTTCGTTTTTTACTCCATTAAAATCATCTACTACAATTTTCTTAGCCTTCAAAATCGATGTTTCATCAATTTCACGCATACTAGGTAAATATGAACCTATGCCATTAATATGAGCACCTGGCTTTAAATTAACTCCATCTAAAACGGCACTAGTAGATCTTGTAGCACAGCAAATTATATCAGCTTGCTTTACTGCTTCAGATACTTCTTCTATTACTTCAAAAGGGATCTTTATACCGTATTCTTCTAATTTCTCACCAAAACGATATGCTTTTGATGTTGTTTTATTTACTAGTAATATTTTAGTTATAGATCTCACAGCTAATACCCCTAGTACTTGCTCAAAAGCCATCCCACCTGTTCCGATTACTGTTAGTATTGTTGCATCTTTTTTAGCTAAATAATCAGTAGCAATCCCACTTAAAGCACCAGTTCTAAGTCGAGTAAGATACGAGGCATTCATCATTGCTATATGAGTACCATTCTCAGAGTCAGTTAGTAATAAAACACCTTGAGTTGTTGGCATCCCTTTTGGAGAATTTTTAGGGAAAATAGTAACCACCTTTACTGCAGCAACTTCACTAACTAAATCGGCACTTGGCATATATAGTGTAGACGCATCATAATCTGGAAAGTCTATGACAGTACGGTGCACGTCCACAATTTTGTTTTCCTCTTTTGCTTTTAATACCTTCCTAACGTCCTCTACAGCATCTTTCATGCTGTAGCTCTTCAAAATTTGTTCTTCATTTAATATCAACATATGGAATACCCTCCATTGAATCGTAACATTACGACTCCATAGTCCCGACTGGAATTTTTTTTGTGTCATCTGTTTTCGAATCTTTTTGTATTTCAGTATCTAAATTCTCTTGACTACGATCTTTAACAGCCCAAATGGCAATTAATGAAACGATAGCTGTAAAGATAATATATAACGCAATTGGTACATAAGAATTATCAAATTTAACTAATAGAGCTGTTGCTACTAATGGAGCTGTTCCACCTGCTACGGCTGCACCAATTTGGTATCCTAAAGTAATCCCTGTGTAACGAATTTTCGCGTCGAAAATTTCTGAAAACATTGTGCCTAGCACTGCTGTAATTGGCGCCCAAATAACGCCTAGACCGATTATTGTAGCTACTACAAGCAAAAAGGCTGATTGTTGTTGTAACATCCAGAAGTAAGGAAATGCAAATAGTATCATTCCAACAGTTCCAATAATGTATAACTTTTTGCGACCGTATTTATCTGATAAGCTCCCCATTATCGGAATTAAAATCGTCGTAATAATTGTTGCAATCATTACGGCATTTAGAGTGACTGTTCTAGAAAAACCTAAATTTGATGTTGCATAGGATACAACAAATGTACCAAAAATATAAAAAGGTGCTGTTTCTACAACCTTGGCTCCAATGGCAATTAATACTTCACGCCAATAGTTTTTCAACGTCTCTATAATTGGTAGTTTTGGAATCTCACCTGATTCTTGAACCTTTTTAAATGAAGGCGTCTCATCAATACCTTTACGAATCCATAAACCAAATAAAACTAAAAATGCACTTATTAAAAATGGTATGCGCCATCCCCAAGTCATAAAAGAGCCTTCAGGAAGTAAAGTCATAAGTGACAAGGCAATAGTTCCCAACACCATACCAATCGTTACACCCATTTGCGGAATAGCCCCATATAATCCTCTTTTTTCTTTTGGTGCATATTCTACAGCAAGTAAAAGTGCTCCTCCCCATTCTCCACCAATACCTAACCCTTGTACTAATCTTAAAGTAATCAATAATATTGGAGCCCAGATGCCAATTGCTTGATATGTAGGAAGTAACCCCATCCCAAAGGTTGCAATCCCCATCAAACTCAACGTTAATACTAATGTTTTTTTACGGCCAATCTTATCTCCAATATGGCTGAAAATTACTCCACCAAACGGTCTAATAAAGAATGATAACGCAAATGATGCGTAAGCAAGTAACAAACCTACTGTTGGATCTTCATTCACAAAAAACACTTGATTAAAAACGAGTGCAGCAACTGTGCCATACAAAAAGTAATCAAACCATTCAATTGAACTCCCTACTAAACTAGCAATCCAAATCTTTCTCATTTGTTTTGCATCCATATATTTTCCCCCTTTGTTTAAAATTGAAGTGGTGCTTCAATTTCATTCTTGTTCTTACTTTACAATCGACGGAATTCTCTGTCAATAACGAAAATATTTTTTATTATGACTTTCTATTGAAACGTGTATAGAATTAAATATTATAAACAATAAAGGAGCTTGATATGATGACATCAGATTTTCTAGGGGAGACATTAAAAAGAATACGCAAAGAAAAACAATATACTTTAAAAATGCTAGCCTCTAAAACAGGAGTTTCTATTAGCTTCTTATCTCAGGTGGAAAGAGGAAAATCCAATGTAACATTAGAATCTTTGAAGAAAATTTCAGATGCTTTAGAAGTAAATCCAAGCGTTTTCTTTACTACTAACAATGAAGAATTAAATGAAATACGTTCCCAATTCCACTATTTGGACTTATCAGATGGTAATCTAGGTGCTTCCTATTTACCAATACTCGTTACGTTAAATGCTGGAGAAAATGAAGGAAATGCTCTTTCACATGACGGTCATGAATTTATTTATATTGTAGAGGGTGAATTAACCGTTATTATTGAAGAACAAGAATTTGTTTTAAAAGAAAACGAATCTAAAATGTTTGATGCCAGGAAAACGCATTATTGGTACAACTATCAAAATAAACCTGTTAAGTTCCTACTTGTCTCATCTCAATAAAAAAAGGCTATGAATTACACAGCCTTTAAATTATCTAATAATTGTTTTTTATTGGTAACAATATTTATTTTGAAATCAAAAGAGCCATGCCACACAATACAAGTAGCATGGCTCTTAAAAGCTGTTTTGATACAACCAACTAAAATTTGAATCATTACTGAGCTTTTTTAGATTGTGACAAACTACTAATATATCATTTGATTTTTATTATCACGTATAGTAATATACATACATGCCTAAAAGATCTGTAGAGTACTTTTAGTTACTTTTGGATATTACGGAGGATTACAATGCAGAAAATTTATAATATTGGTGTTGAAGCTACGCTTGAAGTCATTGGTGGTAAATGGAAACCGGTCATTCTTTGTCATTTAAACCATCATGGTAAAATTCGAACAAATGAGTTTCGTCGATTAATTCCAGGAATTTCACAAAAAATGCTCACAAGTCAATTAAGAGAGTTAGAGCAAGATGGATTAATCCTTCGAAAGGTTTTCAATCAAGTACCGCCGAAAGTTGAATACTCCTTAACGCCCTATGGACAAGGAATGGAACCTATTCTGAACATGCTTTGCACTTGGGGTGAAAATCATGTTGAAGTATTACAGGATAAAGGTGAAGATGTAAGTTTAAAACAACGTGATGAAGATATTACAATGCAGAAAACATCTTAAAAAAGACTGTCAAACACAAGACAGTCTTTTTTCCTTTTTATTGCATATAGAGTAAAGTCGTATTCATCTGGTCCAACTCGTTGTTCAAGATTCATCCCTTACAGTTTTATGTGATAAATAAAAGGCATAGAAATGAGATTCTCATGCCAATTAGTGAATATTCACTCGATTTGAACCTTCTTAAAAGACACTACGTACTAACCCCCCATCAATTCTCATTGCAGAACCATTAATAGCAGAAGAAAGAGGACTACTTAAAAATGTAACAAAATTGGCTATTTCCTCAGGGCGAATAAGTCGCTGTATGATAGAAGTTGGTCGATTTTCTTTCATAAATCTCGTTTCAGCTTCTGCCATTGACAAATTTTCATTAGGATAAAGGGTATTTAGCATTGTTTCTACGCCTTCTGTAAAAGTAGAACCCGGCATAATCGTATTGACGGTAACATTTGTTTCTTTCGTCAGCTCTGCTAAACTACGAGAAAGAGAAAGCTGCATCGTCTTCGTCTCGCTATAATGAGCCATTTCTTGTGATGGCATAATAGCCGCTTCACTCGCAATAAATATAACTCTTCCTTCCTTTTTTTGAATCATTTGATTGAGATACCATCTCGTAAGTCGAACTCCACTCATAATGTTGACCTCAAACATCTTCAACCATTCTTCATCAGAGATATTAAAATATTCACTAGGCTCAAAAATCCCTAGGTTGTTAATAAGGATATCCACTTCTCGGAATTCTTCTATAGCTTTTTGGCATCCTTGAGCTGTTCCTAAATCAGATACTAATGATCGAAGGATAGCTTCAGGATATTGTTTTGAATTTCTTGGATTGTTTGATGAACTTTTTCTAATTATGCTTCCTGGAACCGATAGAAAATTTGTTGGGTTTAGAATGAAGCTTGATTGAATGCTTCCGTATTTAAAGACACTATTGTATCTACAGAGTTTTTCTCCATAAAAAAACCAGTTCCAATAAGGTACTGGCTGTATATATATCTTATACATACATTACTTGTAAAATTTCAGTCGCTCTTCAAGTGGTCGGAATTCTTTTTCACCTGGTGTTACCGTCGGATTACCAAATGGCATTTGCGCAATAAGCTTCCAATTTTCGGGGATATTCCATTCTTTTTTCACTTCATCATCAATTAGTGGGTTATAATGTTGTAAAGAAGCTCCTAACCCCTCTGCTTCTAATCCTGCCCACACAACTAATTGGTGCATACCTGATGCTTGATTTGACCAAATTGGAAAGTTCTCAGCATATGCAGCAAATTGCTCTTGAAGCGATTTAACTACAGCCTCATCTTCTAGGAATAATACTGTTCCATAACCTGCCTTAAAAGAATCCATTTTTTGCTGAGTTCCTGAAAAATCTCTATCTCCAACTACTTTTCTTAATGTTTCAGTTGTGATGTCCCATAATTTATTATGTGCCTCACCTGATAATACAACAAGACGTGCAGTTTGAGAGTTGAATGATGACGGAGTATATTTCACAGCAAATTCTACAATTTCTTTAATTCTTTCATCCGATATTTTTACCTCTTTATTAATTCCGTAATAAGTACGTCTTTCTTTAAGTGTAGTGTAGAAATCTTTTGTCATAATTTCCGTCCTCCTAATTTACTGTAATTGTTGGTTACACATATTGCATCTGTCGCTCCTAGATTTTTTCCTACAAAATCAAATCTTCAAACGGCTTTTTCATTTCTAAAGACCATGTCGGATTACAACAGGAACACCTGACAATAGTACTGCTAGGCGTGATATCCTTTTTGACTCTTACTTCGCTTCAGATATATTTTGCCAATAAGTAAATATTTATATTCCACAACATATTTTGGTGTTCGTAAAATATGTTATCCAAACAAACGATAGAGTATTCAAATATATGTGGAATTAAAATTAAATTCAATATTTTGTCAATAAAAAGATCCATTTATTGAATATGTTCAGATGAATTTATGACAGGTGCTACATTATTAGTAGCTGGCGGTACACAGCCGTAAAATAGAACAAAGGGATAAAGGATGTAGAAAATGCAGGTGATTATCCCTATTTGCTATATCCTTTAGGCATATTAATGAAACGATTTATCTCAAAAACAAACAATGTAGGTGTGAAAAGTTAAGTTGAAAGGCTCAAACAAGTATAACCCCGTTTTAAATTATGAATAAGATAATTCACTATACTAAACCTTTATGTTGGATGTATAAATATTGCCTAGATAGCTTCGCGTAATGTTTTGGAGAACAATTTTTCCATTCTTACTGTATTTTTCGAATAACTCAGACAGAAGAAAAACAAAACGTTTATACTCTTCGTCATCTTTTTTCGGGGCATAGGATGCTGACAAATTCCTTCCCAAAAAACCTTCATAATCAAAAAGCAAATCATTTTGATACATTTTAAACTCATACTTTCCATCATTAAAAAAGCTGTTAAATACTTCTGGAGTATCCTCTATTCCACCGCTAAATCCTTTGAAATTTGAACAGGTCTTTTGGCAAATTTCTGCATTCTCTTTAATAATCGAACTATTTAAATCTCTGCTATTCCAAACAAGAGGAACATTTGCATTTTGTTTTAAAGTCCGTTGACATTCGATTTTGAACGCTTTTTTATCAAACCAATGAATTGCCTGGGCAACAGTTACTAAATCCACACTATTCCCTTTTAAAGTGGTTTTTTCAGCAGTTGCTTTTATTGATTTAAAACGAGAATATAGTTTTAACGATTGCTCAGCCATCTTTCTCATGTCATCATTTGGCTCAACCCCAATAACATCCGTACCTGACCCAATATCGGCCACAATCCGATCCCCATTTAGTTGGTTAGCTGAAAACAAATAATCAATATATTCATTAGGATAGCTAGGGCGATATTTCGCATATATGTCTGCCTTATCGAAAAATTTCCTGTTGTTTTCACAGTACTACCTTCTTTCCCACGATATTATTTACAGCAATAAGAGTGCGTCTAAGTGTTTTTGTAATAAATATTTTTAAGTCGTCAATCTATTCGACATATTAAAAGGGGGTGTTTGTGTCAAAAGTCAATGACACAAGCACCCCCTTAAACCCGAGAAGTCTGTATTGGTGCAATAACTAAGGATGCAACATACGGAGTCGCATCCTCTTTCCTGGTCATAATAATATAGTAGTTGTTCTTTTTAACTCGCTGTCACATTGCTATCTTCGTGATAATACATTGTATACAAATCATTTAATGTAACTTTACCAAATGCAAAATCCACCACATTCCTATCGACTAAAAAAGATGTAAGTGTACTTAATAAACTTGCTTCAGAACTTGGTAAATGAATTAGTGACATTCCATTTGTAAGTGATTGAAGTTCTAAATTTGGAAATAGCTCATGAAGTTGTTTTTTAATGTTATTTTCCAGATTTTTCACTCGAATAGTTTTAATATGCGCTTGACTAAAACCGTCAATTACTTGATTGGTATCAACTAGCTTTCCATTATTAAATAAGAAAATTCGGTCCGCATATTTCTCTAAATTATCAAGTAAATGGGAGGCAATAATTATAATCTTACCTTCCGCCTTTTTCTTTAATAATATTTTCGAAATGATTTCTACATTATTTGGATCTAGACCGTTCATTACTTCGTCCATCATCATAATTTCCGTATTTGTGACAATTTGCATTGCAAAGCATAGTCGTTGGCGCATACCAAGGGAATACGTGCCTGTTTTTTTATTCACATAATGTCCCATATTTAATGCTTCGATTGTTTCATCAATCAGTTTTAAATCGGATTGCCACATTGTTGCAAACATTTTTAAATGCTCGCGCCCACTTAAGTGATTATATAAGTCACTTTGGTCTGGCATCATTGACACGAATTTATGAATTTTTACTTCATTTGATTTATTCGAGTAACTTAGGCCATCTTTAAATACTACTTTTCCATTCATCGGTTTCAAATAATTCATTAACACATTCATAAATGTGGATTTTCCAGTTCCATTTGGTGCAACAAGCCCGATCATTTCACCTTGCTCAAATGTCATTGAAATATCATTTAACACTTTACTTTCACCAAATTGCACCGTAATATTTTGAATTTCAATCAACTTTACCCCTCCTATTTAATGAGCTTAAATCGTCTATTTAATGCAATAAGTATCATTAAAAAAGTGACAACCCCTGCTAGTCCAAGTAACAATTGTAATCCTAAAGTAAAATCTAATTGATCGTTAAAATAATAGAAATTTCGCCTTTTTGAAATGATTTGCCCGACTTGAATGTAAGATGTCGGATAGTTTTGAACGTCCCAAAAATAGCCGACATAACGGCTGGAATAAAAATTCTCACCGAAAATAAGGAACAAGCAAACAGCGAAATTTACCATCTCACTGCGGAAAATAATACTGCTAAATAGCACAACGCTGATAATGACGATAAACCAGGTGAAAAGCAAAATTAAGGATTGTCCTAAAAACGTACCTAATGTCATCATTTCAAATTTACCATCCACACGCCAATCGAGATAAGCTGCATACATAGGAGATGGTAAATTGAAATTCCCAAAACCGGATTGTAAGCCTATGATAAAGATACCAACTATAAGCGGTACAAATAATACCACGCTACCTAGTAGTGCAACGAACATTTTTACAAGTAGCTTTTTCCAATCACTAATTGGAAATCCCTTTAAAATAGATGGATGACGTTGATCTTTTTTTACTATATCAATTGATAAAAGAAGTACACAGACAATTAAAATAATTGGAAGTACTCCCTTTAATAGGCGTTCGAACGTTTGAAGTGCTGTACGTTGTTCAAAAATGTCCAATGATAATTCATATTCTGCTTTCGAATAAGTATCATAACGGACAGCCTGCTCTAAATAGGCGTAAAAGGCATCATCTTCAGCATACTTGTTATTTTTTATAAAATACTTTGAGTTATATGAAATTGCCTCGTTTCTATATGTAAACGAATTCGTAAAGTAGTACCAATCACGAGTTAAATCTGCATATTTTTTTAAATTTCCCTCATCTAATGCATCTAATCTTTTTTTATCGATAGGGTTAACTTGCTTAAATATTTCAATAGCATAAATAACGGAAGGATGCAGCTCACTTAAATCTTGTCCCTCCATATGATCTAAAAATTCCTGACGTGTTAAATAGCGCGCCTCAATTTCATCATAGTCAACACTTTCAATCGGATTGTAAGTTGGCGCTATTTTAAATACATAGAAAAAGGTTGTAAAAGCAAGCAAAAAATAGATTGCTAAGTTTTTCTTATTCGTAAAAAACTGCTTGAATTCAAATTTAAAATAACTCCACATCTAATAATACCTCCCCTATGCCCTTTTGATTTTTCCTGTTGAGAAAAATGTTTTAATAACGAATAACATTAAAAAGATACTTATAGACATGATGATTAATCCTGAATTCATAGTAATATCAACAGGCTTCGCCAAATCTACTGGTATGCCTCGTAAAATATCATTGAAGTTCATGAAATTAAAAGGATTATAGGGAATTAAACTAATAAGAGATGGGAAAATCATTGGTAAAAAGAATAAAATAAAGTGTACAAATAATGTTAAATACATATTTTTCAGTAACACATTTAAAATAATCGACAACAGCATTACAAAAATTGAAATTAATATCATATAACCAACGCTCATTGCAATATATTGGATCGTAGATATTAAAGTGGCATTTCCTAGATATATCGCTACAGGCTCTAATGGGTTACCAAGTCCATTTAATATCCACAATGGAATTGCACAAATAAAAATGAGCAAAATGCTTGTAACTATAGATAAAAAAGTAATAATGCATTTAGATAAAATATAGTGGTCAAATCGGACAGGAAAGCCCTGAATTATACTAGAATGCTCAAAGTCATCAAGCAAAATAGAACTTGTGTGGAAGCTTATAAATATGTACCAGCCTGCTCCAACGTGAATAAAGAAAAACAATAAAAACGGCATGTACTGAAATAAATCGGATATTGTATCCTTTCCCTCATCATTCATCCTCTTAAAATAAAGATAGTCCATAGAATTTTGCAATTTAGAAGGTAATAATTCTGCAACATTTTCATATCCTTCTAATTCGAATGCCTCTTCTCTTAATTCTGCAAGTTTAAGTGAAGTCTCATAATACATAGTTTGTTTATCCAACGTTAAGGTTGCTATTTGTAAAGCAATATTGCTTTTTTGTTTGGTTAAATTTTTATATAACTCGCTTCCGTCACCCGTTTCTGAAGCATCTTTAACTTGAAACTTTGATAGTATAGCTTGTGCCGAATAGTAATCACCCTTTTTCTCGACAAGTTGATTACCAAGAGCTTGTGCATTTATATAAAACATAAAGCCAAAAACGATAATAGCAACAGCGACAAGTGCGACTAAATTTTTCCGATTCGCTCGCTCAATAACTAGACCTACTTTTAATGCTCTTAACACCGTCATCCTCCTCCCTTTTCAATCAATCCATCCATTTACAGTAATATGATAATCTATTATGAATATTTTTACAATTCTTACATTTGAAAGGTTTCTATTTAAAGTTTGTAATTTCGTAGGAATAGATATTCATTTGGAGTGGTTTTCATTTTACAAGTAATAATCGCCGTAGCTTTTGATATAAAGCACGTGTAATTTTTCTATGATGATTTTTATGGATGGCAGTCTAAGAAAAATCCATGTTTTTCAGGGGCTAGCTTTTCTGGTTTTTACGCGAAGTAAGGAAAAATTTAATTAGCAAAAGCTTAATAACCAGATTTTTTAATACCTAAATTAGTTTATTCCAGCCAATTACTAACTGCTTTATAATTTGATTTTACTTATTAACTCAGTTCTGTTTAGAACACTGTATTTATCAAATATATTTTGCAAATG
>Ga0209025_1002364_pt1 | contig 20222 bp, 19 predicted proteins | sample AraplaMF_Col_mLB_FD_184256 | JGI IMG/M metagenome (GOLD analysis project Ga0209025, IMG submission 184256) | Arabidopsis root microbial communities from the University of North Carolina, USA - plate scrape MF_Col_mLB (SPAdes) (version 2) | ecosystem: Host-associated > Plants > Roots > Endosphere... | reverse complement strand
AAAGCTGATCATATCATTGAACGCGGAGACGACGGCTGGACATTTGTTACGCCGGATAATAGTCTTGTGGCACAATGTGAACATACCATTGTTGTCACAAATGGTGAACCAATTATTCTAACTGAACTATGAGGGTGCAGCATATTACCCCACGCACCTGCTAATTTCTAAAGATTTTATTAGCAAAAGCTACCTCACTGCAATGATCGTTCATTGCAGTGAGGTGGCTTTTTTCAGGAAAACTTAAAATGTAACTTCTTATTCAAGTGGTCTGCTCCGCATCAAGTAGACACTAGTAAAAAAACTACACCGATATTTCGATGTTCATTAATCAATAAAACTCCCTTCGTTCGAATAATAGACAGATATTATATACTTTGTTCTCGGAACCTGTGTTTACACGTTACCTGTTAAATAACGATGGATAGAAGTAAACACTTTTTCTCTTATCAGCTCTTTTTCATTAAATAAATGATGTTTTCCATTCTCTATAAGTTCAATATCTATATTTGGAAACTTCTTCAGTAAGAAACCAACATTATACCTCCAATCCACTGTTGTATCTTTTTTTCCTTGAAGGATGAGAATAGGAATAGGACTAGGGCTCCCTTCCTTAATTAATTCATTCCATCTTATCAAGGCTTCTACCCAACCGAGGGGGAGCTGATCATACTGTAACGGATCATTCTTCACAAAATGCAAAAACTTTGAATCTGATGAATTGTTTCGAATTATCCTTTTCAAATTCGTGGTGAACACTTTTAAGAACTTTATACAAATGGTGATTGCATTCCAGTGATAAGGACGAACGAGGGGACAGACAAGGACCGCCTTTCGAACCTGAGATGCTTCATGGTTATTCAGTATATAATCGACTGCAGCAGCAGCGCCAGTACTATGAGCTACAATATAGATAGGTAGAGAGCTTGAAGACAGGTGTCTACGCATGACTTCTCGAATACTTTCTACATAGAGAGAAAACTCCGATACGGCTCCTCGTTCTCCTGTTGACAATCCATGTCCTGGTAAATCAAATGTCAACACATGAAACCCTTTTTGAATCAAAAAACGAATAACCGTACTTAGTACTCCAGCATGATCATAATAGCCATGAAGAAGGAGTATATGAGCTTTTATCTGTAAGGGACGAAAAGATTGGATAAACAACCGTTCATGAGCAACCGTTTCAAATCCGTAGCGATACATTAGCCCCTCTGTTGGAAGATTGTAAAACTCACTGTAACGTTTCATATTTTCAGCCATGGGGCGTGAATCGTATGTAAAAGGAAAATGCTGATCGTTTTGAATATTTTTAATAACTTGTTTCATATTCCACCTCTGTATCTCAGTAATTTATCTCATCGAATAATATTATATTCCCCATTTAATAACAGAAAATGAAGAACCAAATGATTGTATTAGAGAATAAAAAGTTTAAGTAAGTTTGAAAAGCCCCTAGATTTAACAAAAATCTAGGGGCTTTTATTTTTTGTAATCAGCATGGTGAACTATTAATACAGGTGTACATTAAATATATTGTTCCCATAATTAAACTGATCGTTAGTCTTTAATTTATATATCGTAGAGAAAGTATGCGTGTCTATTATTGGTTAGATAAACCGTTTTTCATTTGGCTTCTACTCTTCATTGTTTGCATGGTTGGAGATGCGATTTTGTTCCCCGTCCCTCTTATTAGCCAAATGGCCAAAGTCCCAATTCCTACACCTAAAAGTGAAAGTAGTATGACTCTGTTATTATTTCTCTTTCCAAACATTCCATTAAAATTAAATAAAGAAGTTAGCCCCTGTAAGTTGTTCATTATGCAAATCCCTCTTTGATAGTTGTTTGAAAGAAACCGTTCTTCCAACGGCTTTATTTTTTGACGATGTTACTTATATATACGCGGAAAATGATACTATCCCTATTTGGGATTTTAAATTATTACCTGTAATTATTAAAAGAATAATGTGGATCTTAATAGATATACGACTACTGTAAGGGGTGAAGAATAAGTGAAGAAAAGAAAATATTTATTTGGTCTCCTATCAACCATTTTATCAGTAGGGTTTCTTTTTGGTTGTAATGATAAAAAGGATGAAGCTGAACCTGATCCAACTTTATTAATACGTTGATTAAATGTTTTTATTTTAAGCCTCGTCCATTTATGGAGCGCCGTGTCGGTATACTCATTCCTTCAAAGATGGATTCTTCATTCTTAAGTAAACATACGTTGCTTGCTTTTGCTGTATCCACTTCTATCTTTCTCCATAAACGTATTCTTGGGTCAGTTATGTTGGGATTGTCCTTGTTAACGGGATTCTCAAGGATTTGGCTAGGACATCATTATCCTTCTGATAGTCTTCATTGGTAGCTTGACAAGCACTATCGTTGACAAATTCCCAGGTGCTTTAAAGGTAATGAAACGAAAAATAAAAGTATCATCATGTTCCAATATATAAATGAAGCGTTTTGAATATCTAATTGTGGTAGACTCGGTTCTGGATTAGCTTTATAAGTCACATTGTTTATCCTTTTAGTGATTATTATATAGTTGTTATGGTGGAGACTTTTGTGGATAGTGATGATAATAAGCTAAAGCGGCTAAGGGATTTTCTGAAGCGTCTTATTTTTAATTGTGAAATATATATTCAGACTGATGAGCTGAGCAACCTTATCAGTCTTCGTAGTTTATCATCCGTTCTTATACATATGGGATTTTAGGATTCTTCATTTTTCAAGTGCCTTTTAGCTTTATAAACTGGATTTATTTAAGACAAACCCTGTAATTAGTTCATTAAACTGAATCCCTTTTTTTGTAGGCAGTTGGTGACCCTGCTGTGTAAAAATAAAGAATTCAGCATGTTTACATTTATTTTTATACTCTTTCATATAGCGGATAGTCCAATCCTTTTTTCCACCATACATAAACAACAAAGGTACTGTTAAACGATGAAGTTTGTCTAAACAGTTATATTGTAATGAATGATTATAATACTGATACCATGATTCTTGATCGGCTTTTTTCATATAATTAACTAGGTTTCTTCTTAGTGTCTTGTCTCTGGTATGACTTCTAGCAATGCTTGTTATTAATATATTTAGGTGTTCTCTTACCATATATAATCCTATTTTATGTAATAATTGTCCAGGCATATCTCTTACTATAGGATATGCTCCTGAGAAAATTAATAATTCTATTCTATCGGAATGATAAATAGCAAGCTCTTGAGCAATTAGACAGCCAGCAGAATAGCCACATATAATGGCCTTGTTTAAATGTAATGCATCCATAAAGCGTAATATTTCGTTTGCGTAGAAGGGAATTGATACAGTTTGTGCAGCTTTTGGGCTTTGTCCATGACCACTTAAATCAGGAAAGATGACTCTCATATGCTTGGATAAATCGTATTGATAGTAAAACACTTTATTTCCCATCCCAGGTGGATGAATAAAGATGATAGGTATACCCTGTCCATACTCTTCATAATACAAATATTGATTAGTGTCTATTTCAACAAAAGGCATGCTTATTTCTCACTCCAAAATCGATTAATAACTACTTTTTAGTTAAAGTTAATTCGGTTGATGAAAACTGAAATTTTTCTTCATCTTACATTTAACTTAATACAATTAACTATTTGTTCTGTATTGTTTAATCTCAAATAACTTCTTTTAGTATTTAGTATGGGATTAGTATAGTGGCACTATACACACTAAAAAAGATTTAGATTTAACAATTACTAATAAGATTTCCTATAATGTCCATTATACAGATTGGAAATAAATACTTTATACAGGCTAAAAATAGAAAAAACTGCTCTTATCTAAGCTTTACTATCTATATAATTTGTAACGAAAAAACATACAAACAGAGTTAAGTTTAAATAATCAATGAAATTTTTAACTAGATATAATAATTTTGGAAAATACAACAAAAGATAAGGATAGGTTTCATTACGCTTTTCTATGCAACCTTACATAAAAGGAAGGAGCTGTCTATGTTGTTTCGAAAGGTTCGAAGAAGATTCCATAAGCTAAAACAACTCTATACGGATCAACAGATTAACGAGCAACAAGTACTGCTTTCTTTAGACTTAGATGAAAACCTACAGGTTCTTCGCTCCATCTATCAGGACTGTTTTGATGTAGTCTTTCGGACGTTTTTAATAGGTGGACAAACAAAAGCCGTCCTTATCTATATAGAGGGTTTATCTAATATTGAGGAGATTGATGAGAATGTTCTCGCCCCACTTACGTCAGAAACAGAAGAAAGGGTTCGTAGTTTACGTGAAATGTTAAAGAAAAAGATACACATTTCAAAGATGAAAGAAGTTAAGACGTTCGCAGATTGTATAGAGAATATCTCCATCGGGAACCCTGTGCTTTTCGTACAACATGAAGCATCTGGACTTGCCTTGGGGTTGGCAAAGTGGGAAAAGAGATCGATTGAAGAACCAACCGCAGAAAGTGTTGTACGGGGACCAAGGGAAGGTTTTGTGGAAACATTAGGAGTCAGTACTTCCCTCCTCCGACGGAAGATCAAAAGTCCTCACCTCAAAATGAAATCGATGAAAATCGGGAGTTATACTAACACCGATGTTGTAATTGCCTACATAGAAGGACTTGCGGATCACACCCTTATTGAGGAAGTCGAAAATCGATTGCAGCGCATCGAAATAGATAGTGTATTGGAAAGTGGATATATTGAAGAACTGATTGAAGACAATTCCTATTCTCCTTTTCCTCAACTTGTCAATACAGAACGGCCGGATGTAGCTGCTGCTAATCTCTTAGAGGGGCGTGTAGTGATTCTAGTGGATGGTACTCCTTTTGTCTTAATTGCGCCTATTAGTTTTTTTTCCCTACTTCAGTCGCCTGAAGACTATTACCAACGCTACATGATTAGTTCAATTATCCGCATTTTACGCTTTGTATTTATGGTACTTTCTCTTCTTTTACCTTCGCTCTATGTAGCAGTCCTTACCTACCATCAAGAGATGGTGCCGACGGCCTTGCTGATTAGCGTGGCATCTTCACGGGAAAGTGTTCCCTTTCCAGCACTTGTTGAAGCATTAATGATGGAGGTTACATTTGAAGCACTACGTGAAGCAGGAGTCAGACTTCCAAAACAGGTCGGTGCCGCTGTTAGTATTGTCGGCGCTTTGGTCATCGGTCAAGCTGCAGTTCAGGCCGGTCTGGTTTCTGCTCCAATGGTCATTGTTGTTGCGATTACAGGAGTTTCGTCCTTTATGGTGCCACACTATACGCAAGGAATTGCGTTAAGAATGCTACGCTTTCCTATCATTCTGCTTGCTGGAACGTTGGGTTTGCTTGGAGTTATGCTTGGGGTGATTACAATCGTCGTTCACCTATGTACGTTGCGTTCTTTTGGGATTCCATACTTGACACCAATCGCTCCGGTGAAGGGGCGTGAGTTGAAAGATGCCTTGATTCGAGCTCCATGGTGGAAAATGGACACACGCCCCCATTTAACCGGGGAGTTCAACTCATACCGACAGTCCCCTAGCCAAAAACCAAATTCCAGTAAAGGAGACGAATAGTAGAGTAAATACATGATGAGAAGGATGTGAACAAGAATGAATCTCTTTCTATCTCGAAACGTCATAAAAACGTTGACCATTCTTCTCTTTTTTTTGGCTAGCTTTCTACTGAGCGGTTGCTGGGACAGAAGGGAAGTAAATGACACAGCGCTTGTGTTAGGGGCTGCTATTGATAAAGAAAAAGGGGGGGGAATTAGGCTTACTGTTCAAATTTTGATTCCTAAGGCTGTGAATGGTCAGCAGCAGGGAGGAGGAGCATCAGGAACAGGCTCCGAGAGTTTGGTGAGATCGGCAATTGGAGAAAATATAGCAGATGCTATGTCAAAGGTGCAGACAAAAATCCCTCGTAAAATCTTCTGGGGTCACTGCAAAGCGTATATTATCGGTGAGAAGTTTGCTAGAAATGGTGGTATTCATAAGCAAATTGACTATTTACTTCGCCATCCAGAACCTCGGGAACGTGCTCATTTGTTTGTCAGTTATGGAGAGGCAGCCGATGTTCTAGCATTACAGCCACCTTTAGAATCATACGAGGGAGAAGTGCTGCGAAAGTTATCTGAGATGAAGATTGGTATGGATGTTACAGTGAAAGATTTTGAACAGATGTTAACAGGGGATTCTGGAGTGGCTCTCCTACCTTTAATTAAAAAGTTACCGCCGTTTCTTGGGAGGAAACCACAGGAAACGATTGCTTATATAATGGGGACTGCTATTTTTAAGAAAGATAAAATGATCGGTCAAGTTGATATTAAGGCTACCAGAGGACTTTTATGGTTACGAAATGAAATCGAAGTGACTTCGGTTACAGTAAATCCTAAAAAAGGAGAATCCATCTCGCTAGACCCTATTCGACAAACGACGAAACTCATCCCTACCCTTAAGAATGGAAAATGGAAGATCCTAGCGAAGATTACATCGGAAGGGACAATTGTGCAAAATGGCAGTGATCTTGATGTTATGAGTCCACAAATTACGAAGAGAGTGGAGAAAGACGTAGAAAAAGATATCAAAAAACGCATTAACCAGTCTCTTAAACAGGTGAAGAAAGGGATGAATGTGGACGCATTTGGTTTCGCAGATGCGTTTCATCGAAAATACCCTAAAGAATGGTCGAAAGTCAAAGATCATTGGGATACAATCCTTCCGGATGTGGAAGTGAAAATAGATATTAAAACGCGTGTACGCCGACCTGGTTTATCTACTACGCCGGCGGGCTTGAAAGAAAAAGAGGTAGAAAAGAAATGAAGTGGATAACGGTAATAGGAATAACCGTATGCGTGGTTCTTATCTTTTTGTATGAATGGCCAAAAATGGATCGAAATCAGAAAAAGGAGAAAGCAGCCTTTGTGATCTTAACAACGATGGGATGGCTGCTTGCCATCCTCCTTCTGTTCTTTCCGGATATGCCAGGTCCTACACAGATGATTGACATGCTTTTCAAACCACTTGGTAAGATGTTGGAGAAATAGCAGGGGCATAGAAGTTACGGAAAAAGAAGGAGAAAAGAGAATGATCGAAAAAGGGAAAATTTCTTCATTTCAGATGGCGCTTATGATCGTACCAACGATAGTAGCAACCGCTATTCTTACCATCCCAGCCATTACGGGCAAGTATGCAGGGCGTGATATGTGGATTTCGCCAATTTTAGGTTCACTCAATGGATTTTTTACGGCGTTTATTGTGTATCAATTACATAAACTCTATCCGAAGGAATCGATCATCCAATACAGTAGACATATTATTGGTCGGATTCCAGGAAAAGTGCTTGGGTTTGTCTACTTGTTCTTTTTTTTGCATATATGTGGCACCATATCCAGGCAGTATATAGATTTTATTATTAATGCTTTTTTGCCTAAAACCCCGATGATTGTAGTTATTGGGAGCATGGTTCTTGTATGTGCTTTCGCTGTACGAGGCGGCGTGGAAGTATTGGGAAGATCTGCCCAACTGTTCGTTCCAATCTTTATACTTCTTCCACTGTTACTATTTATACTACTCATACCTCAATTCAAACCAGAGAATATGTTTCCAATTATGGAGCATGGTATGATGCCTTCGATCCTTGGAGCAGCTGTACCACAGTCTTGGTTTAGCGAAATGTTTCTTATCTCCATGCTTCTTCCTTTTTTGACAGATCATAAAAAAGGAAAGAAGTGGAGTATGATCTCGGTGGTTATCACTATGTTAGTCATGGTTTACACCAATATAGTGAACATATTCTTATTTGGAGAATCAGCAACCAGTTATATCTATCCGGTGTTTACTGCTTTCCGATACATTAGTGTTGCTACTTTTTTTGAACATCTTGAAGCCTTTGTAATTACTATTTGGGTAATGGGAATATTTATTAAACTTTCAGTATTTTACTATGCACTTGTCTTAGGAACGGCCCAATGGCTACATCTATCTGACTACCGCCCCCTTGTATTTCCACTTGGTTTTCTGGTGATTATATTCGGTATATGGGTAACTCCTAGCATGTATGAATTAACTCGATTTTTAGGTAATATATTTCCTTTTTACGGAACATTCATTATGACGTTCATTCCGGTTTTACTACTACTCATCGCTACTATCCGGAAAAAATAATTAGAAAGGAAAATGTAATCATATGCCTATAAATCAATAACATACACAATATTTTGTCGATTTAAATATTTGTAAAAGATAATAAAAAAATAGAATGGGGTAAAAAGAAATGATTGAAAAAGGGAAAATATCATCTCTTCAGATGGCGATGTTACTATACTTTATTGTATTAGCTACAGCTATTCTGACTCTTCCATCAGTCGCCGGAAAAGATGCGAAGCAAGATCTTTGGCTATCACCAATATGGGCCTCCCTCATTGGTTTTCTGACATTAGGTATTTTTTTAAAATTAAACAAGTTTTATCCTAATGAAAATATTATTCAGTACAGTGAGCGTATTATTGGAAAGCTTGCCGGAAAGACTCTTGGATTTATATATTTGTTTTTTCATCTTTATTTGAATGGTATTGTTCTACGACAGTACGCGGAGTTCATTGCAAACTTTCTTCCGAAAACCCCTATACCTGTAGTAATAGCCAGTATGGTGTTAGTTTGCATGTTTGTTGTATACGGAGGAGTAGAGGTGCTAGCACGTGCCACACAAGTTTTTCTTCCATTATTTATTCTTCCTCTTCTTCTGATGGTACTTCTACTGCTACCTGATATAGAAATTGATAATATATTTCCTATCATGGGGAATGGTATTTTACCCTCTCTACAAGGAGCTACTTCTATTCAGTCATGGTTTAACGATTTTTTTTATATTTCTTTTTTTCTTCCTTTTTTGAAAGATCGAAGTAAGGCAAGAAAATTGGGTGTGATTTCTATTGTAGCTGTTGTACTAACTATGGTGATTACAAATTTAATTACCATTCTTGTATTAGGCAGCACTACTCAAGAATACATTTATCCCGTAATAAGTGTTTCAAGGTATATCAGCATAGCTAATTTTTTTGAACATGTCGAATCAATGGTGATGGCAGTCTGGGTTACAGGTATTTTTGTTAAAGTTTCAGCCATTTATTATGTACTTACACTTGGGACAGCGCAGTGTCTAAACGTACGTGATTATAAGCCATTTGTGCTTCCATTTGGTTTTCTCCAAGTTATAGTTGCTTTGTGGATATCTTCCAATTTCCAACAACTTGTTTCCTTTTTGTCTACAAGTGGCATTGTTTTCTTTTTTTCTCTAGAAATTGTAATTCCACTTTTTCTCCTCCTTATTGCTTTTATAAAAAAAGGGAGAAATGGGGGGCTTAATAGCAATGGAACTAAAAATCAAAAGAATCATTAGCGAAGATTTGGTAAAGCAGCTGCTTTCTGCAGAAACCCGGCGCTTTGCTTCTACACGTTATAAAAGAATTGAAAAATAGAAAGACCAGAAAAATCCATGAAAAAGTTATGCGGAAAAAATGGTCAAGAGACGTGAACTACGTGCTTCTACTTCCTCGATTCTCCAATCCTTGTGTTTCCACGCAATTCCGTAATCCTCTTCATGTAAACAGATTGCATCAGAAATCGTTTTTATAGTGCCTTTACTACCTGGCATCTTAGTGTCGAAATAGCGAATTCCCCCTAGACAGCCACAGCCAAGCATTAAAGAATCAGCTACTTGCTCATCTTAATTTTTTAACTCTTTATAAAACCTTAAAAGTTAATAATAGGGTCATTTTGCTTGATATTTGTTTTATACATTTAATGAAATTGATTCTTACTTTACACTAGATAAGAAGAAAATTTATTCTAAACAAGGTTAGTATATTTATTTGCTGAGAAACGGAGGGAGTTAGATGGCAAATGTTCTTTTTTTTAACTTTCCCGGTGAAGGGCACGTTAATCCTACCATTGCATTAGTAGAAGAGCTTGTGAAAAAGGGAGAAGAGTTGGTCTATTACTGCATAGAAGAATATAGAAACAAGATTGAAAAAACAGGCGCTTTATTTCGTCCTTATGAAAACTTTCTACTCCATATAAATACAGAAAAAGGATGGCAGAGAAAATAGATCCTCTTGAAATGCTTTTGCATATGGGAAGGGCTATGGATAAGATTATAGAAGAGGTTTTAAAAGAAATAAGAGCGGAAAAGTACGATTATGTTATTTATGATAATAATTTCGCTGCCGGATGGATTATAGCTGATATATTACGAATACCCAAAGTATGTTCTTGTACAACTTTTGCAATTAATAGCCAAATTTTTTCTATGTTTATGAAGAACAGGGGAGAAATAGATAAGGAATCTCCAAGATACATGGAAATTGAACAAATTTCAAAAAAGTGGAAAGATCAATATGGAGTTATTCTTACTGATAGAAAAATACCATGACGTGTCCTGGAGATATAACGATTGTATTTACCTCCAAGCTATATCAACCCATGGCCGAAGAATTTGACGACTCTTTCATATTTGTTGGCCCTTCTATTGCGCTACGTAAAGATGTCGAAGCTTTTACGTTGGAGAACATTCGACAAAACAAACTCATCTTTATTTCGATGGGAACGGTATTTAATCATCAGCCTGAATTTTATACTACTTGCTTTGAAGCATTTGGAGATACTCAGGTCACAGTCATTCTATCTGTAGGAAGGCAGACAGATATTTGCCAATTTAATAATATTCCCCTTAATTTTATAGTGCGTAATTATGTACCCCAATTAGAAATTCTACAACAGGCAGATGTTTTCATTACCACGGCGGAATGAACAGCTCCAGTGAAGGACTCTATTTTGGTATTCCTCTTGTTGTCATTCCTGTCATGGCTGATCAACCAATAGTAGCCAAGAAAATTGAAAATTTAGGAGCTGGATTACAGCTTAATCGTAAAAAGTTAGACGCTGCTACATTACGAAATACAACAGAAAAAGTGTTACTAAATCCATCATTTAAAGAAAGCAGCTGCAAAATTGGAGAATCTTTAAAAGAGGCTGGAGGATATAAAAAAGCAGTAGAAACAATTTTAAAATTCAAGAAGGGCATTAACAAAAACACCTCTAGTTAACGAAATAAAGTGTATTAATTTATTTTTTTATATCAATTATCAATTATAAACAAATGTGCATTTTGAATGAAGAATCCTTTGGTAATAACGTTTTTTTCCTAAATTAATATAATATTATTAAAACGAGGAATAGCAAAAGTTTTAAAAAACTTAAAATCGCTTGTAATGGGTTATCCTGCTGTTCCCACAGAGTATGGTCTTTATTTATATGTGAAAACGAAAGTTTAATAACGATGAGAGTTATTATAAAGCGTTAATCCGTCATATTAATAAATAGCCTGTTTTGATCAATTTTTTCAAAGCAGGCTTTTCTATTTGTTCTTTTATCAAGTATGAGTAAGATAACGAAATTTTTCTTTAAATTAGAGAAAAATAAAAAGGTCTTTGTATTACATTTTTTGTAGTCAAATGCAAAAAATAAGTATATAATCAATATTAAATTTGTACCTATAAATTTAATATATTGGAATGAATTTAAAAAGTCAGTATAAAAATAAGGAGTGCTATAATGAAATTCGCAAAGGATTTTTTATTTGGAGCTGCATCAGCTTCTTATCAAATAGAAGGAGCTTGGAATGAAGATGGTAAAGGCGAAACAAACTGGGATGTTTTTTCAAAGATTCCTGGAAAAACATATAAAGGCACAAATGGAGATGTAGCTATTGATCATTACCATCGCTACAAAGAAGATATTAAGTTAATGGCAGAGATGGGACTAGAATCGTACCGCTTTTCTATTTCATGGGCACGTATCTTGCCAACTGGCGATGGAGAAGTGAATGAAAAAGGCTTGGAATTTTATAATCAAGTGATTAATGAATGCTTAAAGTATGGAATTGTTCCATTTGTAACGCTGTATCACTGGGATCTGCCTTTGACGCTTGAAGAAGACGGCGGATGGACGAATAAACGAACAGCCGATGCTTTCGTTAAGTATGCAGAGGTTTGTTTTAAGGCATTTGGAGACCGTGTTAAACATTGGATTACGTTCAATGAAACCGTTATGTTTTGCGGATTAGGCTATTTAAAAGGAGCACATCCGCCTGGTATCCAAAACGATGAAAAAAAGTACTTTCAAGCTACACATTATGTGTTTTATGCACATGCAAAAGCCGTAGAGATCTATAAGCAGCTGGAGCAGTATGGAGAAATTGGTATTACACATGTCTTCTTACCGGCTTACAGTGTTGATGATAAAAAGGAAAATATCTTAGCTGCTAGACACGCGAATGAATACGAAACGTTTTGGTATTATGATCCGATTTTAAAAGGCGAATATCCATCTTACGTCGTACAGCAATTAAAAGAAAACGGATGGACCCCAAGCTGGACGAAAGAAGAGCTAGATACATTAAAAAGAAATGCCGAAAACAATGATTTCATTGGTCTTAATTATTATCAACCGATTCGAGTAGAGAAAAATCAAGAAGCTGTTTCGTCTATGGAGCACTCGAGGGAAACATCTACTTTAGCTCCTGGAAATCCATCGTTTGACGGCTTTTATCGCACAGTAAAGATGACAGATAAAACCTATACAAAATGGGGATGGGAAATTTCACCTCAAGGATTTTTAGACGGGCTGCATATGTTAAAAGAGCGTTATGGTGATATTAAAATGTACGTAACAGAAAATGGTCTTGGTGATGAAGATCCGATTATTGATGGTGAAATTGTAGACGTTCCCCGTATTAAATATATTGAAGAACATTTAAAAGTGATTAAGCGCGCAATAAAAGAAGGCATTCATCTAAAAGGATATTACGCTTGGTCTGTTATTGATTTATTAAGCTGGTTAAATGGTTATAAAAAACAATACGGATTCATTTACGTAGATCACGACGATAACTTAAATCGAAAGAAAAAACTGTCGTTTCATTGGTACAAGCATATTATTGAAACGAGAGGAGAAGAGCTATAAGTAAAAAGAAAACCTCTTGATTTTGATCAAGAGGTTTTGTGTATAATAGAAGCAGTAAATGATTGAGAATGTAAACTAGGGAGATTATATGGCTATAAAATATAAAGAAATTGCAGATCGTTTAGAAAGGGAAATTCGAGAAGGGACGTTTGATCAAACAAAAAAGCTACCGACGGAAGAAGAATTGATAAAAAAATTTGAAGTGAGCCGTAATACAATTCGAAAAGCAGTGACTCAGCTCGTCAATCGCGGCTATATCTATCAAGTCCAAGGAAGCGGCATGTTTTTGCGTGAGGAATCAGTCACAGATTATATTAATTTAGGCAGTCTTAGAGGATTAACGAAAGACTTAACGTCGAAAACAATTGAGACAAAAATTCTTTCTTTGCACGTGGTAGAAGCTGATGAATTAACCGCAAAAGGTTTACGGTGTGAAGGCGGAACCAAGCTATATTATGTGAAGCGGCTGCGAATTGTAGATGAAGAACCTTTTTCTATTGAAATCAGTTACTTTAAAAAAGATGTGGTACCTTATCTAAATGAAGATATTGCATCAAATTCTATTTATAGTTACCTGATAGATCACTTAAAATTAAACATTGGGTTTGCTGACAAAGTCATCAACTGCGAAAAAATTGATGAAGAAAGTGCTGAACTCCTTCATATCGACCCATTCGACCCAGCACTGATTATCGAAAATACGGTGTGCTTAACGAACGGAACGATCTTTGAGTTGTCAAAATCTATCTTTCACTTTCAAAAAGCAAAAATCTTAAATCGTATCAATTTTAAATAACATCAGCATTAACCGGTTAAGTTTATTTTTCTTAACCGGTTTTTGATTGTTTAAGAATGAAATGAGGTCGTGGATATGAGGGTCTTTTCTATGATAACTAATTGGAGATACGAAAGAGAAAAATGATTTTTCTTTACAACAAGGTAAGAGGAGGTAGATTAAATTTCTTTATATCAAATGACAAGCCGTAACTTCTTTAATGCCGATACAGGGGAAATTTCACATAATGAATGGTTTGAAATATAGTGTAATTGAATATGCTCAAGGGAATGCTAAACATAAATCAAAATGAAAAGGGGTATAAAATGTGGAATATGTAAAAAGAGAAACGGCTATAAGTGAACTGACTCATCATATGGATGACATTTTACACAAATATAACCTTCAAGGCGTCTCCGTATATGAGGAAGAAGGAGAAGGTAATCACTATTATCTTGGCTACACAGTAAAAAAGGATAATCATGTGTTTATGCTTAACAGACCTTATATAAAAGATAAAGACGGGAAACTAGCAGTAGAAAAGCAAGAATGGACCGTTCAAGGTAACGAAGGAGAAACAAATGGATATACTTCACTTGAAGATGCATTTCAAAAAATTGATGAAATCATACATTAAATAAATTTGATGAATTTCACTGCGGATGCTTTTCTTTGAACGCTTGAGTACGAACAGTAGAGGAGCTAATAGGTGACGGGTGTCTTTCATCTATACTATCTAAATTTTCTTTGCTTTGAAGTCTAGAAAATTATATAATAAAAAATTGTTTTTTAAGGTTTTACTATATAAATACGGGGTACACATATAGTACAGCAGCTATCATGCAAATGGTTGTTGTGAAAGGTTAAATACTTAGTGTATGAAGGGACTGATTAGTTTTGAAAGGCTTAACAGCGACTTCAGCAAATGTATTACCGCAAATTGAAAGTAGATATTCGTATCTCACGCAAGGCACTTTGGTTATGAACCGATATACGTAACGAAAGGGCCTGACTAGGCAAACAAAGGAAAGACTGAATCAACGAGAAGAAGCCTGCATCTAAAAATGTAGGCTTCTTCTTTTTTACAGATGAAACTAAGATGATGGATGAGTACATAGCGGATATAAATTGAAAAGATTCACATTCAATCAATTTTCCGTGCACGTTTTTCTTGAAAAAAGGTCATAAGTTGAAGATACTGTATATAACTATGTAAAAGAATTTTTGAATACAAAATAGTAAATCTGCTTGAGGTGAAAATGATGAGAAAAGCAAATAAAAGTGAATTTCTGTGGAATACGTTAGACGGCTGGCTTTTTATCCCTAGGAACATTCCTTTACTATTTCTTTTTGTATTTCTCTTAGGGGTTTCTTACCTAGGTTGGGTTAAGCTGTTTCATAAATTCGTTTAGATACACCAATGAGCTGAAACAAAAAACTGTTTCAGCTTGTTGGCGTGCTGATTTATTTATTTTATGTATAGATGTACCGTAATTTACCTAAATTATTCATTCCATCCTTTGCAGACATCAACCCACTTTAAGCATTTCGAAAATTCTTCTAGTTCAGGTATTGTTAATTCGATTGCACTATTTCCACTTCCACAGGCAGGGAAAACGGTGACGAAACGTTTCAGAGATTCATCTAGATACACGTGAACACCTTCATTAACGGCAAAAGGGCATACTCCGCCTACAGCATGACCAATCAGCGTTTCTACTTCACTTGCTCCAAGCATTTTTGCTTTGGTTCCGAACTCTTCTTTATATTTTCGGTTATCAATTTTTGCATCTCCTGCTGCCACAATCAATAGAACAGTTCCTTCGGCGTTAAAAGAAAGACTTTTTGCGATGCGTTTCGGCTCGCATTTCAAAGCTTGCGCTGCCAGTTCTACAGTAGCACTGGACTCATCCATTTCGATAATTCGATTCTCCATACCATATTGTTTAAAATATGCTTTTACTTTTTCAATCGCCATTTTTTATATCCATTCCTTTCGTTAACTCTTGCAAATATGTATGATTGCCTTAAAGAGAATGTGCAGTTGTTCTTTATAGTGAAAAAATCTTATTATTTTAATATACAGAAATTATACACAACTTTGAAGGTAAAAGCACATATTCGTTTTAACTAAAAAAGTTACGTAGGTAAAGTATTTTTAACTGATTAAAGCAGGATTACGGAACCCTTTGACGAATGTAACTATGTCGGCTGCGAAAACATAGGCATTAGAACGAAAGATAAATGATGAAATTGAAAAGGCGCAAACGTTCTAGTGAAATGAGGAGAAGTAATGCCAAATTTACACACTGTCGTCAGTTTTTTTAGCAGTACATGTATGGCAACGATGAGTATGATTTATTTGTTTTCCCTTGTGCCGCGCGCATGGTCTTTTAAATTTCGATTTGGAGCCATGATTATAGGAATCCCAGTCGGCATTATAATGGGACAGGTTGCTATGCTGATCGGCTGGCACCATCATTAAAACTTTGAACTTTTTAACAAAAAAGGAGACGTGTAAAATGAATATTGTTACATTAAACAACGGTTTAAAAATGCCTCAGCTTGGATTTGGCGTATGGCAAGTAGAAGATAACCAAGCAGCATCTGCAGTGTCAAAAGCAATTGAAGTTGGGTATACCTCTATTGACACAGCCATGATTTATAAAAATGAAGAAGGAGTAGGTCAAGCGATTAAAGAATCTTCTGTTCCTCGAGAACAGCTGTTTATTACAACAAAAGTTTGGAACAGCGATCAAGGCTATGAAAATGCATTACGTGCATTTGACGAAAGCTTAGAACGATTAGGACTTGATTATGTCGATTTATATTTGATTCACTGGCCTACGCCTCAATATGATGAGTATGTGGAGACGTATAAAGCATTAGAAAAGCTTTATCACGATGGAAAAGTAAAAGCAATTGGCGTCTGCAACTTTGAAATTGAGCATTTAGAGCGCTTGTTAAACGAATGTGATGTAACACCTGTTTTAAACCAAATTGAGTGCCATCCGTATCTAGCTCAAAATGAATTAAAAGAGTTTTGTGCCAAACATAATATTTTTGTGGAAGCATGGAGCCCCCTTGATCAAGGAGGAGAAGTGTTACAAGACGAAGTCATTCAAAAAATTGCTGAAGTACATAGCAAAACTCCGGCTCAAGTTGTATTGCGCTGGCACTTACAGAACAACACAATTGTCATCCCTAAATCAGTTACACCGTCTAGAATAGAAGAAAACTTTAACGTGTTTGATTTTGAACTCACTGCCGATGATATGGCAGAGATTAATGAGTTAAACAGCAATCGCCGCAAAGGTCCGCACCCAAGTGACATGAACGTCCGATAACGTTTAAAGAAATAAGAATGTGCAGCCGTGAATCATCGCTGCTATAAGAAATAACGATTTTATTTCAGATTATTTAAAATTTTCTTAAATAATAATTGACAAATGATTAATTCAGCGTAATACTTAGTGTAGGTACCCTAGTTGCTTTAAGTTGTACAGCTTAAAGTGTATAGTGATTTAGTCATTTAGCGATTGTTTGTATGTATAAGGTGAAGTGCTGATTATTAATAAAAGCCCATAGTGTAAGTAGGTTAGTTTATAGGGGGCTATATCAAAAGGAGCTTGTTTCCTCTTTGATATAGCCCCTTTTTGTGTTCAAAAAGAAAAGGTAGTCTACAGTTTAACAAGGGAGCGAGTATGATGTTTATTCAAATCGATGGAAATTCACTGACGTTCGACCAAATCTACAAAGTTATTTACCAAGGATACTCCGTGAAAATTAGCGATCACGCAGTTGAACATATACAAAAAAGCAGAACGTTAGTTGAAGAGAGTATTACGAACAACAACGTAATTTACGGAGTAAATACTGGATTCGGAAAGTTTAGCGATACGGTTATTTCAAAAACGGACTTAGCTGATCTGCAGATTAACTTAATTCGCAGTCATGCCTGCGGACTAGGAGAACCATTTTCTTTAGAAGTAAGCAGAGTGATGCTGCTGTTACGAGCGAATGCATTGGCTAAAGGGTATTCCGGCATACGACTGGAAACCTTGCAGCTGCTTATCGATTGCTTAAACCAAAATATAGTGCCGGTTATCCCAAGTCAAGGTTCACTTGGAGCTAGCGGTGACTTAGCTCCATTATCACATCTAGCGCTGCTGTTAGTTGGAGAAGGAGAAGCTGTATATAATGATCAGCGAATGCAAGGAGAAGAAGCTTTAAAGCTAGCTGGGCTTAAACCTATCCAATTACAAGCGAAAGAAGGGCTAGCTTTAATTAACGGCACTCAGGCAATGACAGCTGTAGGAGTAGTTTCGTACCTTGAAGCTCAAAAGCTAGCAGATCTTGCTGACGGGATTGCAGCACTGACGTTAGAAGGTCTGCAAGGCATTTTAGATGCATTCATGCCCGAGTCTCATGCGGTAAGACCTTATCCGGAACAACAGCAGGTAGCTGCCCGAATTCTTTCGTATTTAGAAGGCAGTCAATTAACTACTTCTCAAGGTCAAATAAGAGTGCAAGATGCGTATTCACTGCGCTGCATTCCTCAAGTTCATGGTGCTATTTATCAAGTTTTAAATTATGTAAAAGAAAAGCTGTTAATTGAAATTAATTCAGCAACCGATAACCCGCTCATCTTTGCCGACAGCGGCAAAGTAATTTCTGGAGGGAACTTTCACGGGCAGCCCATTGCGTTTGCTATGGATTTTCTAGGAATTGCAATGGCGGAGCTTGGGAATATTTCTGAACGGCGCATCGAACGAATAGTAAACCCTCAGCTTAGCGGGCTGCCAGCATTTTTAAGTGCAGATCCTGGTTTAGAGTCTGGACTCATGATTACTCAATATGCTGCTGCTTCATTAGTTTCCGAAAATAAAGTATTAGCGCATCCATCAAGTGTCGATTCCATCCCATCTTCAGCGAATCAAGAAGATCATGTCAGCATGGGAACGACTGCTGCACGTCACGCTTATCAAATTATCCAAAATACACGAAGAGTTTTATCAATTGAAGCAATTTGTGCGGCTCAAGCGGCCGATATTCAAGGAGTGGATAAACTTGCTTCAGAAACAAGAAAAATTTACTCAAGAATTAGAAAAACCGTACCAACCATTATTAAAGACCGAATTTTCTCACGCGATATTGAGGCGTTAGCAGCTGATTTCAAAACCTTTGTGCAAGATACTAATTATGAACTAGCGCTGTAATAAAAATGTTAGTTTAACAGTTTTTCATTTTTATAGAGGAGGAAAACAAAATGGAGACAAAACAAAGTGGAATGAAAGCACCCCGTGGAACAGAACTAACGACCAAAGGCTGGGTGCAAGAAGCTGCTCTTCGCATGCTTCTAAACAATTTAGATTCCGAAGTAGCGGAGCATCCGGAAAAGTTAGTCGTATACGGAGGAATCGGAAAAGCAGCCCGTAACTGGGAGGCGTTCGATCGTATTGTCGCAGCGTTAAAAGAGTTAGAAGAAGATGAAACGCTTCTTATACAGTCCGGCAAGCCAGTTGCGGTTTTTAAAACCCACAGTGATGCACCGCGTGTTTTATTAGCGAATTCAAATCTTGTTCCTGCTTTTGCAAATTGGGAGACGTTCCATGAGCTTGATAAAAAAGGGTTAATGATGTACGGACAGATGACTGCAGGAAGCTGGATTTATATTGGAAGCCAAGGCATTGTTCAAGGAACGTATGAAACATTTGCTGAGTGTGCCAACCAGCATTTTAACGGAACTTTGAAAGGAACGATTACGCTAACAGCTGGATTAGGAGGAATGGGAGGCGCACAGCCACTAGCTGTTACGATGGCAGGCGGGGTTGTAATTGGAATTGATGTTGATCGCACGCGTATTGAAAAACGTATCGAAACAAAATATTGCGATACGGTAGTCGAAAGCGTAGCTGATGCGATCACGTTAGCTGAAGATGCAAAAAGATTGGGCAAAGCGCTTTCCATTGGATTAGTTGGAAATGCAGCCGAGATTCTTCCTGAGATGATAGAGCGAGGATTTATCCCAGATATTGTGACGGATCAAACATCGGCACATGATCCGCTTAACGGATATTTGCCGATTGGAGTCAGCTTAGCAGAAGGAGAAAGATTGCGGAATACAAATCCAAATGAATATATAAAACAATCAAAAGCAAGTATGGCTATTCACGTTCAAGCCATGTTAGAGATGCAAAGAAAAGGCGCGGTTGCTTTTGACTATGGCAATAATATTCGCCAAGTGGCGTTGGATGAAGGTGTCACGAATGCATTTGATTTCCCGGGATTTGTCCCAGCGTACATCCGTCCGCAGTTCTGTGAAGGAAAAGGACCGTTTCGATGGGTCGCTTTGTCAGGAAACCCAGAGGATATTTATAAAACAGATGAAGTCATTTTACGTGAGTTTTCGGATAATACGCATCTTTGCAACTGGATTA
>Ga0209025_1002353_pt1 | contig 20346 bp, 17 predicted proteins | sample AraplaMF_Col_mLB_FD_184256 | JGI IMG/M metagenome (GOLD analysis project Ga0209025, IMG submission 184256) | Arabidopsis root microbial communities from the University of North Carolina, USA - plate scrape MF_Col_mLB (SPAdes) (version 2) | ecosystem: Host-associated > Plants > Roots > Endosphere... | reverse complement strand
AAAATTACGATTCACTGGAGGAGATTCCTATGAAGGTCAGCCGAATTGTTACGAATATTGCCACGCCAGACATTGCGCTCGCCAAATCCTTCTACCACGATATACTCGGGCTTGAATTGCTCATGGATCATGGCTGGATTGCAACGTATGGATCGCAGGACGAGATGGGGATTCAGATCAGCTTCGCTGCACAAGGCGGATTCAATACACCTACACCGGATCTATCGATCGAAGTGGATGATGTCGATGAAGCGTATGCGCGCATGAAGGAATCCGGATTTCCAATTGAATATGGTCCCGCAGATGAGCCTTGGGGCGTACGCCGCTTCTACGTTCGCGATCCCTTCGGCAAGCTCATTAACATTCTTGCGCACAAGTAAATAAGCACTTAATGGACGAGTACAAGCATTGTCGCTTGGATCTGCTCAACATATTTCCTCGCCTCTTGTGCGATATAGGCATCCGTGCCTGCATTTGCATTATAGGTGACAAAAGCAGGCAGGAATGTGCCGTTACACTTCGTCAGTGTGCGCTGGATTGGTCGTAATAGTTCGCTAATCGTGAACCAATTCTCGCCTCCTGAACGATACGCACTCTCCGTCCCTGCTGCCGTCGTAGCCACCATGAACTCCTTGCCTTTCAGATGTTCTCCCCCTGGACCAAAAGCCCAACCAAATGTCAGTACGTCGTCGAACCATTTTTTCAGAAGAGGCGGACAGCTGTACCAATAGAATGGGAACTGAAATACAATTCGGTCATATTGCAGGAGCAGCCGCTGCTCTCGCTCCACATCGATCTCCCAATTGGGGTACTCCTGATAAAGATCGCGGACATCAATGTCTGCATGTTGCTCCAATTCATTCTTAAAAGCCAGATTGGCACGGGATGTATTCAAATGGGGATGTGCGATAATAACCATCGTTTTCATTGTTTATCAACCTTTCACGTTGTTTTTCGAATCGCGATTACACCCCCATTATTGAGTAGAAACTTGCTTTTGTTAAGTACGCTCTTTTTCCATACTAAGTCCTGTTGAACGTACTCTAGACGCTGCTTGGTGATCAGCCCGATAGTACGGAAAATCATACTATGTACACTAAATCATCGTACTGTCGTGAATCCAGATACTCTGATATAGTAACGCTAAAGAAATGATTCGAACGGATAGGGAGGACTTGGAGCATGAAAGAGGAATTACGAGACCCGCGCACGACACAGGGAATTATGGCGACACTACAAGTGATCGGAGGAAAATGGAAGCCGCTCATCCTGTTTATTCTGCTGCATGAGGGCACCAAACGATTCGGGGAATTAAGACGCCTGCTCCCGAACATCACTCAAGGCATGCTGACCAATCAGCTGCGTGAGATGGAACGTGACGGACTCATCGTGCGTCAGGTGTATCAAGAAATCCCACCCAAGGTGGAATATTACTTGTCCGATCATGGGAAGACGTTAAGCTCCGTGCTCGCGGATATGTGCGGGTGGGGATTTCAGCATATGGCATTTATGGAGAAAGAGGCCGCGAAGGCTGGCGATCTAGGGGATGCGGGTACGGTGTAAGCAGAGTATTACAACATTTACCACATAACCAATTCGGCTAATTGTCGTCCAATGATAGAGTACAAATCTATCAACAAGGTGATGACAAATGAAGAAGAACAACTATACACTCCTCATGCTGCTAGCCGCTTCGCTTCTCTATTCAGCCCCAACGCATGCAGCAGCAGCTCCGCAAGAACAAACGACAACCAAGGCCGTGTCGATCTATATGGATGGTCGCCAGCTTCAACCAGAGACACCCCCAGTCGTCGTAAACGGATCGGCTCTCGTACCAATGCGCGGACTATTCGAAGTTCAGGGTGCCAAGCTTTCTTGGGATAACGCCAGCAAGACGGTTACGGCAACGAAAGGGAACACAACGCTTACTTACCGGATAGGAGATCAGACGGCCAATCTGAATGGACAGACCCTGCATATATCCGTCCCTGGTCAAATTACGAATGGGTATACCCTGGTACCGTTGCGCTTCATCAGTGAGGCGCTCGGAAGCACCGTCAAGTGGGATCCAAGCACCAAGTCCGTCTGGATCACATCCGCCGTCGAATATGAGACCTCAATTCTGCAAGGCGTCAATCTGCGAACGTCACCGAATTCACAGAATGATTCCAACGCCTTAGGATTACTGCCCGCTGGTGAGAAGATCCATGTCATCCGTGAGGTGGATGCCCTCTGGCTGGAAGTCCAGACGAAGAGTAACGGGAATGGGTACATATCGGCCAAGCCCAAATATACGGATTACACCAGCCCTGCCTTAATCCAGAAGCAAGGCAGCGAGCTGATCGCAACCGGCATGAAATATCTAGGTGCACCATACGTGTTCGGGGCTTCACCCGACCAGACGAAGACGTTCGACTGCTCCTCGTTCGTGAAGCGTGTCTTCGGAGATACGTTATCGATCGACCTCCCTCGCGTGTCCTATGATCAAGCGAAGGTCGGCAAGGAAGTTAAGCTCGATGACCTGCGCGTAGGCGACCTGCTGTTCTTCACGGCACGTAAGCTGGACATCGGACATGTTGCCATCTATGCCGGGAACAATCAAATTCTTCATACGTATTCGAAGGAACAAGGCGTCCATATGGAAGCTTTTGAAGGGCAATGGAAGAAACGGTTCGTTACCGCAAGGCGCGTATTCTAACTTATATTTGCAGCATAACAAGAGGCAGGAATCCATCCTGCCTCTTTGCTTTTTTGTTCAATGACACTTTCTCCAAATCATCATGCTAGAGCAATAGGCGAATCCCTTTTTATTGAAGAAATGGTTATTTGTCCATCGCAGGGCAGATTACTCACGTATACAATGAATAAATCCACGAATAGACGGAGGAGATCTGTCCCTATGAGATTTAGCGTAATCATTCCTACGTATAATAGGTCATATCAGTTAATGCTGACCTTGACTGCTTTTGAGAAACAGACTTATCCGCTGGACCAATTCGAAGTGATCGTTGTCAACGATGGTTCGGTCGACAACACATTGGAACGGCTTAATCAGTATCAAGCTCAAGCGCCGTATCGACTTCTCTTCACCTCGCTGAGCCACACGTCAGGTAGATCCATGGCACGGAATGTTGGTGTCGCAGCCGCTAAAGAGGATTACATCATTTTCTGCGACTCCGATTTTTTGGTTACCCCGGATTTTATTAGCGTTCATGCAAAGTATCATGAAGAGAAACCACTCATTGCTTCCGGTATACCTAACATGTGGAGAAATATCTACACGCAAATACATGCTGACTTTTCTGAGCAGGAGAAGGTCGCAGCGGCCCATATTCTAAGACCTAGCGGCTTATGGAGCGAACATTACTTCAACACACCTGATACCATTGATTTAGTCACGCAGGACCATGTTCGGAACCAGACAATTCCGCTCGATAGTATCATTATGCCTTGGGATATCGATGATGTCGGCAAAGTTCAATACTGCTCAACGGACGTATCCCCCTGGCTCCTATCCGTAACCCGTAATATGTCCCTACCTAAAAAGGTCTTCTTGCAAGTAGGTGGATTCAACGATAAATTCCAAGAAAATGGGTTCGAGGATTGGGAGCTCGGCTATCGGCTCCATCGCACGGGCTATAACTTCGTCAGTATCCAGGAAATGATCGGATATCACCAGCAGCATCCTCAATCCTATCGCAATTCCGATGGGCCAGATCAGAACCTGAAGTTCGTTTATGAGTCCCATGGATTTGAGGATCCCGAATTAAGCATATTGTCCATTTGTGCACCTTGGGATAGTATCATCTTATATAAGGACGCGTTGCGTATCATAAAGTCTTGGCAGAAAAGCAAGCACTCGGTTTACCGCAATGCATCCAGAAAACTGAATCACGCTTGCACACGAAGTGCCGAGCTCTACTATGAAGACCGCCATTCCCCGGCTTACCAACATGGCTTAACCGTTCTAAAAGAAGCTTTTATCGCTATGAATGAACTATTCGTTCAGGATCAATCCGAACACAATCAACAGGAAATGGTACGAATTGCAAGCCACGCCTGCAGCAAACTAAGTGTGTCTAAAGCCCCGAAAGTCTCCAAGGTTCGTAAGATTCGTAAGGTTCATAAAATCCGTAAAGTTCATAAGTTGCGTGGAATTCGCAAGCTCCGCAAAATTCGCAAGACCCGTAAGCTTCATAACGTTCGTAAGTTACGCATAGTCTTCTAACCTTTCAATTCAGCTGCTCCTTATCGAAGCCGCCTGAAATGCGCTTACTGCTGTCAAGCGGCTTCATCATCCCTTATAATGACTTCATAACAACCTAATGGAAGGAGTTGTGGCCGGGATGATCAGAGTCGACAGACTGGAAATAGATCAATTAGGAGCTATTGGAAGTAATGCGAATCCTAGCTTCTCAGGTATTGTAGCTGGAGAATGCAAGGGTGACGTATGGGTTGATGATCTTGAACAACCTACACTTGCATTGGTGTACTCCTCATCCGTAGGTGGGTTCTGTATCTTAGGGAAACCTGAGCAGCAGCAGACTTATGTACAGTTCAAAAGTTTCCTTGATAACGAATTATTCGCTCAAGTGAGAGAACGCGGAGACCATTATTTCGAATTTTCTGTTGCCGATCCTGAAGCCGAAAAAGCCATTCTTGCGTTATTCTCACATGTAAAAGTGGATTGGGAATACGAGCACACCTACCAAAAATCTACTGTAGCTGCAGAGGAACGAACGAATAATTATGGACCGTATACGATTCACAACGTTGACGGAGCATTTTTGGAACGGATGAATGCCGGGCAGATCACGAACAGCATTATGATAAGTAAGCGGATCTTAGGGGCTTGGGGTTCTAATGAAGCTTTTCTAAGCAAAGGGCTAGCTTATGCCGCATTACACGGGGAGGAAATTGCCGCAGTCGTCATAGGTACGGCTTATTACAATAAGATGCTCCCCATTGATATTGAGACGTTAGCGACACATCAACGACAAGGACTTGCTCATCAACTGACGGTACGTTTTGCAGATGCATGTGTACGAAAGGGGTCGATCCCCCATTGGAACTGCATGGAATCGAATACCGGTTCGTGGCGAACCGCCCTGAAGGCAGGGTTTACGTTAGTACATAAGCAATACGTGTATTGGTTCTCGATCTAGCGACAAGAAAGGGCACCCCTAGGTGCCCTCCATTCATGTTAATTGGTTTGATCTTTCCGATATAACTCCCGGCTTTTGTAACCTGCCTGAAGAATCATCTTCATCTCCTCACGCCGAGCTGCCTTGGTCTCCTCCTGCTTTGCGCTGTATACATAACGTGCCCAGTCTTTACGGTACCCTGGCGTCAGAGCTTGATAGATGACAAGCAGCTCCGGCATATCTGCCAAATCCTTTTCGATCTCCGGAATCAAGGCAATATAATCATCTACCCGCTGGCTGGATTTCGAGGACGGCTGATCTGCCTTGCTCTTGCCCTTCGCGTCCTCTTTGAACCCGACAACCGTGAACACATCGTCCAAGCCCACCATACGAGCAAATTTAATGGAGCTTGTCCCAACATAACCATTATCATCGCTGTCGAGCCCGCTTAACAGCTCATCACGGTGAATGAAGGTCGGATAGACTTTATTGCCTTTCTTCGGATACGCCGCGAACAGATAACCGCCCGGCTTGAGATGCTGGTGTTCAATAACCCGATGCACCAAGGACCGTAACGATTCCATATCCAGCACAAAGGCAAAAATAAGATCATACGCAGCACCTTCGGTTAGCGTTGAATCATAGCCGTTCAACTCCGTCAGATAATCGCTTCCTTCGGGCTTGTACAATACAGCAACTTGCTCGTATTTATGTAAATTCAATTTCTCTACGATCGATTTGGTCATATTATGATTCATCTCCTAAGACGTTTTCGTGTGCTTCTTCTTCGACCCTTCAATATAACTTCATTATATCCGACTAAACATTCAAAATAAATCGAGTAAAATGATAGAATAGAAGTTCGAAATAACCGAGGGGGAGCGATATGTATGACAGAAGTCGTTGATTGGAAAACCGGTGCGCACGGGCGCAAGTTTATCGCTTCTTTTAGCGGAGGGAAGGATAGTGTCCTAGCGTTGTATCAGGCCATGCAGGTCGGAGAAGCCGTGGGGCTCATCGTCATGCTGGAGGAAAAAGGAGAGCGCTCGAGGTCCCATGGCATGCCGCCTGAAGTCATTCAGGCCCAAGCGGAATCGATCGGTCTACCTGTATTTACAGCCGCTTCGAGCTGGGCAGATTATGAAGCGAACTATATGGAGCTGTTAGCGACCGCTAAACGGCACGGTGCCGAAGCGTTAGTCACAGGCGATCTGGATATGCCGGAGCACGGCTGCTGGCATGATAAAGTGACGCAAAATGCTGGTATGAAGCTTGGCATGCCGCTGTGGGAAATGGATCACCGCGAAGCGGTCGAGACGTTCATCGGACTCGGATTCGTCACGTTGATTGTGACGGTCAATTGTTCATTAGGCATGACAGAAGATGATTTGGGGCGTGTTCTAACGCTCGATTATGTACAAGAGCTTGTGGATCGCGGGATTGATCCCTGTGGGGAAGGTGGAGAGTTCCATACGACCGTTATCGATGGGCCTCTATTCAAGACTCCCGTTCCTGTTCGCAAATGTGCGATCCTGAGGGACGGGGATTACGCTTTTCTGCCATTGGAGCTAGATCGATAAGCAGCCAAAAGGCTCGTAACCGCCTAACGATGGGCAGTTCGAGCCTTTTTCATCCGTAGAATCGGAAATGGATTGCCTTGATCATCGAGCTCCGAACGTTCAAACACCTCAATTACATCCTCCCGGGCGAATCAGACATGCAGCCAACAACCCGATACCCAGCACAAGCGCCAATAGCATAAAGGTTGTGAAATAACTGCTGATTTTCATCAAATGAAGCGATATAATTGGGCCGAGACTCGTGCCTGCGAACAAAATAAACGTGTAGACCGATACTGCAATCCCTCGTGATTTGCCGCCCAATTGACCGATAAGAGACACTAGGGATGGAACGGACAGCGCTATACCAGCAACGAAGATGACACTCATCGCAATCACAAGAGACAAGCTGGTGAACATCCCTAACGATGCCAACCCAATCACGGCTAGACATAATCCGCCACGCAATACCGAACGCACTCCCACCTTACTCGCCAGCTTACCTGCAAACGGAGAGATCAGCATACCCAGCACACCAACGAGACGAACGTAGAGCACCTCTTGCTTGCTCAATCCAAAGTCTGGTCCACTCAAATAGCTGCCCAGAACGGTATACATACTGACAAAGGACATGAGCAGAACCAGTGCAACAATATAGCCCAGTACTAGATTTTTCTGTGTGAAAACAGTACCGATCTGCCGGAGTGGTGCCCAAATATTCGCATGCGCCTGATGAATCTCTCCCTTTGGCAAGAACCATAGCACAAGTAGCGAAGTAACAGCATACACAGCAGCAAGCAGATAAAATACGGCATTCCAACCATATTGCTGACTCATCAAACTACTGATGACTTGACCGACAATTCCCGCTACCAAAAATCCAGTACTGATAAAACCGATGGTGGTCACCCGCTTCTCTGCCGGGAACATCTCCACCGCATAAGCAAGGGCAACTGGCGAGAAGGTAGCGGCTGCAGCGCCTTGCAATCCTCTAAGAATAAGAATCCACAAGAAATGGTCCACCATCCCTAGCAAGAGAGAAATGAACGTTAGCGCAATAAGTCCGACAAAAATAACCTTCTTACGCCCATATTTATCTGATAACGCCCCATAAACTAGACAACCGACTGCAAACCCTAGCGAAAATATACTGCCTGTTGTCGCGGCTTGTGTCAGCGTGATGCCATAACGATCGGAGAAGATCGAGATAAGCGGCAAAGTTACGTACAGACTGGACATAACCGCCATCCCTGCCCAACAGAGGATCATCGTCATAAGCGAATAATTTCTTTTTTTAATCGAAGATTGAATATCCTGTGCCATTACACACCTCTTTCATGTATCTGTGATATCGAGAACGCAACTAATTAGCTAACCTAACTACATGTGCAAAAAAATTATCTCCCCACCCCCAATCGATTCTCCATCGTACGATTCAATTTCATCAAGATGTTCCCGAGCACCCGTTGCTCTTCAGGATCCAAATCCGTCATTAACGAAGAACACGTGGACCAGAAGGTCGGTAATACTTGGTTAACCAAGGCACGGCCTTCTGCGGTAATCTTGACATGAAGCATGCGTCGATCTCCTGCGCTAGGCTCACGTACCACCCAGTTCCGCTTCTCCAGCCAATCCAGCAAGGTCGTAACGGAAGCGCGCCGTATGCCAAGCCGGTCTGCCAAGGACGAAGGCGTAACCAGTTCTCTGCTCCCATGCAGCGTAAGGAGGATCAGTAAGTCCAATTTGCTCTCCGTAATGCCAAATGGCGATAATTCCAAATCCATCGCATCCAAAATGTTATCCCCGAGCCACATCATAAGGAGTCCTAGCGACGCCGATTGGCGGTCTGTCTCTCTGTCCGCCGTGTTATCCATTAACTCCAGATAAGGCTCCACACCTAATTTAGGAAGCTGCTCTGCGGTTAGCTCTTTATTCTTCTTTCTGCTCATCATTTCACCTCTGCACAACTAGTTAGGTTAACTAACTACAATGTAATCGTTTATGCCTGAAAATGCAAGCGAAAAAAAATAATGCGTTGACATTGGAAAAACCTCTATCGATTAATTTCTATTGTGGAAAAAAATGACTTGTGTTAGGATGGACTCAATTGAACCGAATGGAGGGTTACGTGTGGCTAACTAATTTTTCGATCTCTTTTGCACAATGAATGGAATAGCGGCTAATAGCTATATTGTGTATATCGTAATCGGAGAATGGTGTGCCTTGAAGGTAACCCAAAAGAGTGATATGAGATAAATGAACCCTTTCCGTTTCGGTCAGAGATTGGATAACGAATAGTCACGTGCTGTGCTATTGTTATGCTCTTTCTAAGGCGGACCCGAGAGGATTCTATTCTCTTTCTCCTTGACTCGATTACTGTAGACACAGGCAGCTGGCCTGTGTTTTTTTAATTTTAATATCGAATGGGGGAATCTCACAATGAGAGAACAACAATTACTTATAAACGGTATAGAACTATATACAGAGAGCTTCGGAAATGCTTCACATCCCGCTATTCTGCTGATCATGGGGGCACAATCCTCCATGGTGTGGTGGGAGGAAGCGTTCTGTGAACGCCTAGCGGATACAGGACATTATGTCATACGCTACGATAACCGGGATGTCGGGCGCTCCACCGTCTACGAGCTGGGCGCGCCGGGCTATACGTTCGAAGATATGGCGGATGATGCGATCCACATTTTGGATGCCTACGGCATTGCTCGGGCCCATATCGTCGGCATGTCGATGGGAGGCTTGTTGACTCAGATCGTAGCGCTGCGACATCCCGAGAGAGTGCTCACGGCTACGCTCCTCGCCACATCGAATTTCGCTCCGGATCTCCCGCCGATGGAAGAGAAGGTGCTCCATTTCTTCGCAATTGCAGGAGCCATCGACTGGACGAGTGAACAAGAAGTCGTTGAATTCACAATCGGAAAATGGAGAATTCTCACGGGGACAAAGCACCCATTCGATGAGGATCGTGTTCGTCAGTTAGCGCAGGAAGAGCTGCGTCGCAGCCGTCGATTCGACAGCATGAATAATCACGGCATGGTCACAGGCGGTGAAGGGTATCTGCAAAGAACCGCAGAGATCAATATCCCTACGCTCGTGATCCATGGTACGGCGGATCCGATTATCCCTTATGCACATGGCGTTGCACTTGCGAACGTCATTCCCGGCGCAGCTCTCTTGACGCTGGAGGGGACGGGACATGAGCTTCACGCAGGCGATTGGGAGCGTATCATCGAGGAGATTGTAGCGCATACACAATCGAATACAAATTAGAGAACCTATCTAAAAAGTGGCCGTTCTGAACATGCTCCTCTGTTCAGAACAGCTACTTCTGTTTATAACTTGCTCACGATCCGTTGTCCCGCTGTATCCCAGCGCCATGCTGAATCATGACCTTGCACATGCACGCCGCCATACCAGGCATCGATGCCATTCCGTACGACCCAATCCTCGTCGCCCTTCAACACTCGCTCGCCAAATGAGGTCATGACCACGTCACAGTTCTGCAAGGACATATACGTCCCGTTAGATGCGAGAATTTCTTCGCTACCTTGAAGCTCAATCAACGGATGCGACCCTCCTGCCATACGCCAAAGGATATACCCGTACTGCAAATCGCCCATCCCGAGCATATGAAGCTGATTGCCGACCTGCTTGAAGAGATCATGCGTGGAGCGAATGCCCGTCTGCATCATCGCAAGCGTGGTCTGCTCTACGATACCCAGCCCGTTAAAGGTCGAAGGAAACTGGGCCAGATGATGCTTGAATGCGTCCTCTGCGAATGGAAGAGCCGACGTGTCGGTTCCGAATAACTGCAGAAGCTCCTCCGGATCCTGTGCCGTGTAGGCTTGCCATATTGTACGGCCAAGTGCCAATTCCTCCTTACTAACCGTCTTCCACGTTCCCGAGAGTGCACTTAATTGCTGTGTCGATAGCTGACCGAGCCCCCGGAAGAGCTCAATGCCCGGGTAACTGCCAATGCACAGCAGATGAATCGTCGTCTCTGGCAGCGACTGCCCTGCGAACCAATCGAGCAGGTAGGCCAGCATCGTCTGATCGAACAGATCATGCTCGAACCATAATACGATGTCCTTATATTTGCGGCATTCCGCGAGTGTCTTCTCTTGTGCCTCGCTACCCTGAATAAACTGAAGACGAGGCACCCCGATTGTCTCCTCCAGATAGGTCGCCCGAAGCATGCGATGTTCCGACTCAGCAGGATCGGTGAACACCGGACCATGCGGATATACTTCTCGCCAGACGAGAATATCCCCTTGTATAACCCCCTGCCGCAGCTTCTCTGCGACATGGTCGCCATTCACAATGTGAAGCATCCCTTCTCCTCCTTCATACAGATGGTTGAATACGGAGATCAGATCGGCTACAGGCAGCGCTTCCTTCAGTTTGCGCCGCGCATCGAACAGCCGCTTCTTCAAGGCCGGAACCGATACGTCCAGAAACTCCGATATTTCGGTGAGCGAATACCCTTGGAAATAGAACAATTGCACGGCAATCCGCAGATTCGATGTCAAGGATGATATCGATTCATGAACCATGCGCTGCAATTCCCTCCGCTCCGTCACCTCGGTTACATTGAACACGGAAGCAGCTGATTGCGCCACGTCTTCGTAAGGAACCACAGGATGCTTTTTCCTACGCAGTATCCGATAACACTGCCGCTCCACGATCGCCTTGAACCAACCCGGGAATGCTTCCGGCGTTCTTAGCTTGTCGATATGTAGATAGGCTTCGGTGAACGCCTCCTGCACCGCGTCTTCCGCGAGCTGGAAATCGTGCAACTTCTCGTAGGCTACCGCATTCGCCATCATGGTATAATGCCTAACGATCTGGTCAAAGGCCTGCCGCTGTCCTCGCCTCGCTTCTTCGATGGTTTGAAGCATGCGTCCCGCTCCTTTCTTCTGTCCTATATCATAGTGCCGTTATCATCCTCAAAGGTTACACTCTCAACATACCAAAAAAGCCCCTTCTTAATATCCATAATTTATCATTAGATCCTTAATAATCGATAGGTCCGCCCAGAAAAAAGCCTCTCTGACATTTGGCTGTCATGGAGGCTTTGTTGTCATACTTACTTATTTCACACTATAAATGCCTTCCTTGTACGTCAACATATACGCGACACCATCCTCAGTCACGACCACTTGCCGAATATTCCCTGCGACAAGGCGCGTTGAGCTGCCATCCGGATTGATGCGATACAAACCCGGTTCGTAGCCGTCAAGCGTGTAATACGTCGCAGACTTTCCAAGATAATAAGCACTGACGGCATGTTCTGAACGTTTTTTACTCTGCCCGGATGCAATCTGGTATTCGTATAACACACCCGCGTTATATGCTATGGCTTTCCCATTCACCGTATAATAGAAGCTGCCTTGATGCAGGCGCACATTCAATACTTTCTGGTCTACGATCGTCTTTACAACACCTTTAGTGGTATCCAGCATCTTGAATGTACCTGAAGCGGCATCGATATAATAGATTTTATCGTCGATCAACCAGAATTGATTCGTTGCACTTGTAAGCTTCGTCTGACTTTGGTCTTTCAGATTTATTTTATAAACCCCGCCTTTGTCCTTCGGGTCGCTCTCCTTGTAACCTATCGTATACAGATAATCATCCATCACATATAACGACGACTGGCTATAGTTCATACTTGTGCCCTGATCCGTGACCTCACGATAGACGCCATACGTATAATCAGGTTGACCGATTGCCGTGGATTGACCTGTCTTCATGTCGATCTTCGCAATATTGCGGGTACTGCCTGTCATAAAATGAAAATCCTCAGCGTATAAGTATTCGCCATACTTCTCAAATGTAACGAAATTCTTCCCGCTGGCTAACTCTCGCAATGCTCCATTCTCAACTTTATAAATCGACTCGCCTCCCATGGTCAAATCCCCATAGTGCAGAATGACATACCATTCCTGATCCAGGTATCGGACATCACCGAGCCATCCTTCTCTCGGATCCCAAGAACCGGTGGGGGCTAACTTGCTGATGCGGTTCTTATTCAGGTCATAAGCATATAACGTTCCTTGATCTTTCTCTAACGATATAAAAATAAGCTGGTCGCCTACTACTTTGGCATAAGACAAGAGCGGCTTGCCTGGCAATTGAACCTGCTTCTCCTTGCTTTCCCCTTCCATACGCTCGAACAAGGTATACGTGTGTTCCCTCTCTCCATACGCCGTGCGGACGAAATACAATTTTTTCCCGGATTTAGCCAATAAATCGATCGACTTATTAGGATAAGAAATCGGCTTGCGAGGGTCCTCTAATTCCTTCAGAATACGCCCTGCGATCGCCTTCGTCTGCGGATGCTGCAGATTAATCGGTTCCCGACTGATCACGATCAGTCCATCCAACCAATCAATATTCGCACCCAGTGCCTCGGCTGCGCTTCGGAGCGGCAATACAATCTGTCCATTCACCTGTTGCGGCGCAACATCCATCTTGATAGATTTATTATTCACCAGCATCGTTTTATTGTTTACCGTAAATTGTATTGTTTTATGTAACTTTTCATTTTTGAGCAACACTTCTTTCGGTTTTTGCGCCTGCCAGATGGCTTGCCACTCGCTCCTGTCGTCTTCGATCTCCGAAGCCAAATAACTCATCAACCGGATCGGTACCATGATGCGGGAGTTATGTTTTACGATATGGTGGTCACCATACACATCTCTTTTTGCTCCGTTAATAAACGCTTTCCCTTGATAGTGATAAGGAATGATAACCGCTTGATCGAACGCTTCAACCATTGATTTTTTGATTAAAGCCTCCCCAGCGAAGGCCAATGATCCATTAAACTGAAAGGCTAGTACAACCGTTACGATAAACAACGCAATTCTATTTTTCATACTCATCCTAAATATTCCCTCTCCCTCTAACAGGTGAATGCTTCTTTTAAGTTAGACGGAGCTGATCTGGGAAATGTTACAAGTAAAATGTGAGTGTCGGATGCAGTCCAATACGTACAAAAATGAATATTTTGCAAAAATTGATGAATCCTGATGCATTCTTGAATTAAATAATAGGTTCCGCACACATTTTCCAGAGGAATTAAAACATATTTATGGTAAAATAATAATTAACATGCGTGAGTTAATTTATATTAACTTAAGTGATATACTGTTATTCTGTAGCGGAGAGTATTGCTTACGGCTGCATTTCTTGTCACGCTCTTATCTGGCAAGGAACCCTTAACAGTAAATAGAAACCATACTTAGGAGGATTTATCATGGCATTAGTATCAATGAAAGACATGCTCAACAAAGCGCTTAAAGAAGGCTATGCGGTTGGTCAATTCAACATCAACAACTTGGAGTGGACGCAAGCGATTCTTGCTGCAGCAGAAGAAGAGAAATCTCCAGTAATCCTTGGTGTATCTGAAGGCGCAGCTCGTCATATGGGCGGATTCAAAGTTGTAACTGCTATGGTTGCGGCATTAATCGAAGAAATGAAAATCACAGTTCCTGTTGCGACTCACTTGGACCATGGTTCAAGCTTCGACAAATGTAAAGCTGCGATCGATGCTGGCTTCACATCTGTTATGATCGATGCTTCCCACCACCCATTTGCAGAGAACGTTGAAACAACGAAAAAAGTTGTTGAATATGCACACAGCAAAGGTGTTTCTGTAGAAGCTGAGCTTGGTACAGTTGGCGGTCAAGAAGATGATGTTGTCGCTGACGGTGTTATCTACGCTGACCCTGCAGAATGCGCTGAGCTTGTTAAGCTTACAGGTATTGATTGCCTAGCTCCAGCTCTTGGTTCTGTTCATGGTCCTTACAAAGGCGAACCAAACCTTGGCTTCAAAGAAATGGGAGAGATCTGCAAATCGACTCAACTTCCATTGGTACTTCATGGCGGAACAGGTATCCCAACAGATCAAATCAAAAAATCTATCTCCTTGGGTACTGCAAAAATCAACGTGAACACAGAGAACCAAATCGAGTTCACGAAAAAAGTTCGTGAAGTCCTTGCAGCAGACAGCGAAGCATTCGATCCACGTAAATTCTTGGTTCCTGGACGTGACGCAATCAAAGCTACAGTTATCGGTAAAATGCGTGAGTTCGGTTCTTCGAACAAAGCGTAAGCTTAGTTCTTAGGACAAGCATCACGATAAATAAAACGACCTTCTCTAGATGAATCTAGGAAAGGTCGTTTTTGTTATGCGCAAGATTAGTACCGAGGGTCCCAGCTGCCGCAGAAAGGATCAACGGGGCTTCTACGAATTATCATTTATCTAGGTTTCTCTGTATCCTTCACAACATCCTTCGATGCTTCCAGCTCCATACTGTCTCGTGTAATGATCTCACTAATCTTTGTCTTCAGGATGTCCGATTTCGGACCGAAAATCGCTTGAATATTATTACCGACCTCTAATACGCCAGAAGCCCCTAGATCCTTCAACTGACTTTTATTTACATCCGCTGAACTCTTCACAGTCACGCGCAGCCGCGTAATACATGCATCTAGCGACGTGATGTTCTCTTGACCACCGAGTGCTGTCAGAATATTGCGGGGTAGCTCATCCGCGTCCTTCGCACTAACCGTTCCTCTTTCTCGGGTAACTTCTTCTCTGCCCGGAGTCCTTAGATTAAAGGCACGAATAGCAAACCGGAAGCCAAAATAGTAAATGACCGCCAGTATAAGGCCAACCACGATAACTAACCACCAACGCGTACGATTCGGCAGCACACCAAACAGCAAGAAGTCGATGACGCCGCCCGAGAAGGTCATCCCTATTTTCACATTCAACAATTGCATCGTCATGAACGACAATCCCGCGAATAACGCATGTACTGCGAAAAGAAGGGGTGCAACGAATAAGAAGGAGAACTCTAACGGTTCCGTAATTCCTGTCAGGAAGGACGTCAGTGCTGCGGAGCCCATCATCCCGGCTACCAATTTCTTATGCTCAGGCCTTGCTTCATGGTACATCGCTAACGCTGCTGCCGGTAATCCGAACATCATGAACGGAAATTTCCCGACCATGAACGTACCTGCTGTTAACTTCACACCATCTGATAGTTGGGCGAAGAAGATCTTCTGATCCCCGCGGACAAGTTCCCCAGCTTTATTCACATATTGACCGAACTCGAACCAAAACGGCGAATAGAAAATGTGGTGCAATCCAAAAGGAATGAGCGATCGTTCAATAACCCCGAATACGAATGCCGCCAAAGTCTGATTTTTATCAATCATACTGTGAGAGAATGCATTCAAGCCGCCTTGAATCGGTGGCCATACAAAAACCATGATGATCCCGAGTAGCAGAGAGGATGCCGCTGTAATAATCGGAACAAATCGTTTCCCTGCAAAAAATCCCAAATAGGAAGGAAGCTCGATCGTAAAGAACCTCTTATACAGCGCTGCTGCCAGTATGCCGACGATGATTCCCCCGAATACCCCGGTCTGCAGCGTACTAATCCCCAACACGTTGGCATACGACAAATTTGTTTTTACCATTTCCGGTGTGATACCAATGATGAGTTTCATCGTCACATTCATCACGAGATATCCAATAATCGCCGCTAAACCGGCAACACCATCGCCGCCGGCAAGACCAATCGCGACCCCCACCGCGAATAGCAATGATAAATTATCGAATATGATGCCGCCGGCCTGCTCCATAACAGCTGAAACCCCGCGAACAGTGTCATTATCAAGGGCAGGAATCCATTCCAGCAATGACGGATTATGCAATACATTTCCCAGTGCAAGCAAGATCCCCGCGGCTGGCAATATCGCTACCGGAAGCATCAGTGCTTTACCGACTTTTTGAAGTACTCCGAAAATATTTTTGAACATCCCATTAACCTCGCTTTAACAATTAGCAGCCTGTGCTGCTTGTTGTAATATTGACGTTATTATTTCCTGGAATGGAATAATTACTCAGATGCCCTTTCGCCCTTTCCAAAATAAATAGCCCGTAAAATCCATAATAGGATTCTACGAGCTATTTAGCCGAATCTGATAAGCAGCAAGCCATGGCTACAATTTCATCCATGAAGCATTGCAAGGTGCTCGTGACATAGGAATCTTTGCGTCGAATGAAAATCGTTGTAATCTCGCGAAAAGGTTCAGGTATGCGATGACAATACACCGTGCCACTTGCCGCCAGATCGGTAACGGAGGATTCCGGAAAGATGGTAATGCCTATGCCTGCAGCGACGCTGCCGATAATCGTCCCGAACGTGCCGAACTCCATAATATGCTTCGGAATAATTCCCTCCGCTTTCATCCAGCTCTCCAGCTTCTCACGATAACCGCAGCCTTTATTGTACAGCAATAACGGCCTTTTCGTCAGTTCTTCAATGGAGAAAGCGGGGCTTTTGGAGACAAGTACGAGTTGTTCTTGCATAACCTCCACCTGCTCAATGGAGGGATGCCGGATCGGACCGGACACGAAAGCACCATCAAGCTTCATAGCGATCACATTTTGCAATAATTGATCCGTTACCCCGGCCTTTAATGACAACTCCACTTGAGGGTACTTGTTATAGTAAGCGGATAGAATGCCTGGCAGGGCATTCACGGTCTCCACGATCCCAATCTCGAGGACGCCCGAAGGGCTCGATGTATCTTCGAAGGAACGGATCATTGCGTCAACGCCCGACAGAATCTCCCGCGAATGCTCGAGCAGTCGCTTGCCCTCCGGATTGAGTATCATCCCTCGTTTATGTCGATAGAACAGCGGCGTCCGCAGTTCTTTCTCCAGCAGCTTGATTCTCGCTGTTACATTGGATTGCACATAATTGAGCTCGAGTGCAGCTTTGCTAATACTCCCATGGACAGCAACCGTCTGAAAAATTCTCAAATCATTGAACTCCAACGCAGCCTCGCCTCTACTCTCCCAGATGTCTATGACTTTTGCTAGGTATCATTATAAATGATGCCAAACTTTATTTTCAATCATTTTACTATCCATCTTTCCTCTCCTATGATGAGTTAAGACAAAAAAATGGCAGTTCTATGTTAGAGAGAGATTAAGGGAGAGAGTCAGACATCATGCTTAAAAAACAAACCATCATCGGGTCCATCCTGTGCTTGATCGCAAGTATGTCATGGGGGGCGATGTTTCCCGTCGCACATGTGGCATTGCAGCAAATTGATCCATTCTATTTCTCGTTCATCCGTTATTTCATCGTTGCCATCATACTCAGCGTCATGCTGTGGATGAAAGAAGGGCGTGCAGCATTTCGTCTGGAGGGCAGGGGCAAGGCCTTATTGTTCTTTGGCACGATGGCCTTTACGGTCTATAATATGGGCGTTTTCCTCGGACAACAACTCATGGGGGAAGCCGGCACCATCGCCGCCTCCATTATGGAAGTGATGATGCCGATGATCTCAATCATGGTCCTCTGGCTCACGACGCGCAAAGCGCCGAATAAATTCACGCTCGTCAGTGTTGTTATTGCGCTCGCGGGGGCACTACTAGTTATCACGAACGGTAAACTAGACTTCTTCTTGATGGCTGGACAGCACCTATTCCCATTGCTTCTGGTCTTTACAGGTGTTATGGGATGGGTTATCTACTCGATGGGCGGAACCCGATTCAAAGACTGGTCGATTCTACGTTATTCCACGCTCACTTGCTTGCTGGGAAGCGCAGTGTCTCTCATCGTTGTATCGGCGGCATCGATCTCGGGTGCACTTCCGGTGCCGACCTTACACACAATTTTCTCGATTAGGTACGAGATGGCATTCATGATCCTGTTGCCAGGGCTGGCTGCTCTGCTCTGCTGGAATCAAGGGATTAAACTGTTATCTCCGCTCAACGGTATCTTATTTATCAATTTCGTTCCGATTACGACCTTCGTCATTATGGCGTTCCAAGGATATCAGGTCAGTATGTACGAATTCTATGGGACTCTGCTCATTATTTTCGCGCTCTTGCGGAATAATCTGCATCAGAGAAAGGCACAGCGGAATATCCGCATCGATGTTCCAAAGACGGTGCCTACGACAACAACGGTAAAAGAAGAACGCATGAAAGCAGCCTCCAGTTAAAACCTGGGGCTGCTTTTCTCTTCATCTGGCATTCACCCTATTTCGGGGATTATTCGCCCCAATAAAGGAACCATCTCATCTCATGTCGAACTTCTCCGGTATGATGCGAATAACAAAATCTTCCCTCAAACATATAACGATTATTCTACTCTTTATTGGCGTTCTTTTTAGCCTCCGCTGGACTTGGTCCGAATTTTTCACTGCATCGGAGGCGCCTCGTGCCGCCCATGGCGTACTCGACATGCGTGGCATCGAGCTCGATAACGTGTCTACGTTCCCATTAGATGGAGAGTGGCAGTTCTATCCAGGCAGCCTCCTGTCTCATCAAGACATCCAGATGACGGAGCGGCAGCCTCGCAGCATTCAGGTTCCAGGCGATTGGAGCCATGCGTGGACGGGCGGTTCGGATTCCTCGTACGGCTATGGAACATATCGGCTGCGCATTCTTGTTGATCCTCTGGAGCAGCCTATCGCAATCTGGATGAAAGGAATACAGGCCTCCTCGGCCATAGAAATTAACGGGCTAGCCACGGGAGGTATCGGCGATGTTGCCTCACACGTAAGTGAATACAGACCCAAAAATGTCTCTTACACCACTTCCTACGATGCGGAAGGGACAACGGAGATCGAGTTACTGATTCGTGTATCCAACTTCGATGACCCTTATCACGGCGGCATTGTGCAGTCCTTACGCTTCGGCACGCAGGCTGCCATTGACTATGTACGCTGGTACTCGATCGGTTTCCAACTGGTCATATTTATTATTTTGATGATTCACGGTTTATACGCAGGTATCCTCTACTTATTGAATCGACGCGAAAAAACGTTGTTCAACGTCGTTCTGCTCATGCTGGCGGTAAGCATACAAATTGTGGTCAGTCATGATAATCTGCTCCAACTGTGGCTGCCGATCAATTTTACATGGGCTCTGAAGATCAAGCTTCTCTCCATGGTATGGCAGGCCTTCTTTATTCTTCTCGTATTCCGAAGATTCTCTTTGGCATCGCCAAAGAACCGATGGTTGCGCGTATATACCGCAGCGCTCGTGGCTTATTCAGGTTTGCTCGTCGCTGGATCGGCTCCACTCGTGCAGGCTACCGTAGAATTCGGAATATTCGCAATGTTCTACCTCATTCCTTTGGCTTGGTTCGTCTACGTCATCGGTACCATGATCTTCGGCAAGCAAGCAGACGTTGACGCCGTCTACTTGCTGTTATCCGCTACAAGTATACTCTCTAACATCATCTGGATCTTATGGAATGCCAACAGTGAATTCACGATTGTGTACTATCCGATCGATCTAATCGCTGCCATAATCGGTTTTTCAACGTATTGGTTCAAGAAATTTTACCGTCACGTGCGAGCGAACACGCTTCTTAATGAACAGCTTACGCAAGCTGATAGGCTTAAAGATCAATTTCTCGCCAATACGTCGCACGAGTTGAGAACGCCACTGCATGGGATCATGAATATTGCGCAAACCGTCGTTACGAGAGAGAAAGCGCAGATGAGCAAGAGCACGCTGAAGGACATGGAGCTGCTAGTCACGATCAGCCGCCGTATGTCGCATCTGCTTGGTGATCTGCTCGATG
>Ga0209025_1002352_pt1 | contig 20347 bp, 18 predicted proteins | sample AraplaMF_Col_mLB_FD_184256 | JGI IMG/M metagenome (GOLD analysis project Ga0209025, IMG submission 184256) | Arabidopsis root microbial communities from the University of North Carolina, USA - plate scrape MF_Col_mLB (SPAdes) (version 2) | ecosystem: Host-associated > Plants > Roots > Endosphere... | reverse complement strand
CTGTTCGGCTCGCTGAAATGCGATTGCGGCGATCAGCTGCGCGAGACCGTGCAGTGGATGGCGCAGAACGAGGGCGGCATCCTGCTCTATCTCGACCAGGAAGGCCGCGGCAACGGCATCTCCAACAAGATGCGCGCCTACAAGCTGCAGAGCCAGGGCTGGGACACCTACGATGCCGACGAGGTGCTCGGCTTCGATCTCGACCAGCGCCATTTCGACTTCGCCGCCGCGATGCTGAAACAGCTCGGCGTCTCCAGCGTCACGGCGCTGACCAACAACCCGCTGAAGATCGGAGCGATCAAGGCCGCCGGCCTGGAAGTCGCCGCGACCCAGCGCGTGCTCGGCCGCCCGAATGTCCACAATGTCCGCTATCTCGCCTCCAAGCGTGACCGCGCCGGCCATTTCATCGACATGGACGCGCTGATGGCGCGCGCCGCGCCGAAGGATTGATCCCGAGCCGGGCCTGGGGCAGGAAGCCGCCATGCCCGATCGGGACCGCCACGACATCCAGCCGCCGCCCGCACCCTGGCCGACCGCCAGGGTGATGCTGCTCGTCTGCGCCGGCTGGCTCGCTCTGTCCTGGCCCTGGCTCTCCGGCGCGGTGACGGTGCCCTGGGACGCCAAGGCGCATTTCCACCCGCAGCTGCAGTTCCTCGCCAGCGCCCTGCACAAGGGCCTCTCGCCGTTCTGGACGCCTTTCGTCTTCGCCGGCTCGCCGCAGGTCGCCGATCCGCAATCGCTGATCTTCTCGCCGCCCTATTTCCTGATCGCGCTGCTCAATCCGACTCCGGATTTCCGCTGGAGCGACGGCGCCCTGCTCGGCTCGCTGCTCGTCGGCGCGCTCTGTCTCGTCCTGCTCTTCCGCGATCGCGGCTGGCATCCGGCCGGCGCGGTCGTCTGCGCCCTCTCCTTCGCCTTCGGCGCGGCCGCCGCCTGGCGCATCCAGCATGTCGGGCAGGTGCTGAGCCTGTCCTATTTCGCGGTGACGCTGCTGCTGCTCTCGCGTGCGCTCGAACGCAGCTCCTGGCGCTATGGCTTCGCCGCCGGGCTCGCCGCCGGCTTCATGGTGCTCGGGCGCGACCAGGTCGCGCTACTCGGCGTCTATGTCCTCGCCGGGCTGGTGCTCGCCGCCATCGCCATGGCCGACAAGCCGCTGGCGGCGCTGCGTGCCAGCCTGATGCCGCTGCTGCTCGGCGTGCTCGGCGCCACGCTGGTCGCGACCGCCCCGATCCTGCTCACCGCCATCCTGGCGGAGGAATCGAACCGGCCGGTGATCGACCTTGCCGGCGCCGGCAAGGGCTCGCTGCATCCGGGCTCGCTGCTGACCGGGCTGATCGCCAATCTCTATGGCGCCTCCGGGCCGCTGGAGAATTTCTGGGGCCCGCCCAGCCCGGCCTGGGAAAAGCGCTTCGGCCCGCTCGATCTCTATCTCGCCCGCAACATGGGCGAGCTCTATCTCGGCCTTCTGCCGATCCTGCTCGTCACCGGCGTCGGCATCGTCCGCGGCGCGCTGCTCCGGCGCGAAATCGTCGCCTTGAGTGCTGCGGCATTGCTCGTGCTGGTCTTTGCGCTCGGGCGCTACACGCCGGGCTTTGCCCTGCTCTTCCACCTGCCGGGTATCGATTTCTACCGCCGCCCGGCCGATGCGCTCTTCATCCTCGGCGCGCTGCTCTCGATCCTCGGCGGCTATCTCACCCATCTCGTCCTGACCGATACGGCGCCGCCCCCGCGCCGCTGGCAGATCGCGCTCGAAATCCTGCTGCTGCTGGCCGGCTTTGGCATCGCGATCTGGCTCGCCTGGACGGTCGGCCGGCTGCACGTCGCCTTCGTGCCGCTGGTCACCGCTGCGCTCTGCCTGATGCTGGTCGCAGGCGCGCTGGTCGCGGCACGCGGGCTTGCTCTGCAGGGCGCCGGCATGGCCGCGACCATCATCCTCGCCATCGCCATGGTTGTCGATCTCTCAGTCAACAACGGCCCGAGCGAGTCGACCGCCTTGCCGGCCGGGATGTACGAGGTGTTGCGCGCCGACAGCGGCAACGAGACCATCGCCCTATTGAAGCGCGAGACCGCCCGCACTGCCGGTCCCGACCGACGCGACCGCATCGAGCTTGCCGGCATCGATTTCCACTGGCCCAATGCCAGCCTCGTGCACGGGCTCGACAACACGCTGGGCTACAACCCGCTCCGGCTCGGGCTCTACAGCCAGGCAACCGGTGCCGGCGACCATGTCGCCTTGCCCGACCAGCGCACCTTCTCGCCGCTGATGCCGTCCTATCGCTCGCTGCTCGCCGACATGCTCGGCCTTCGTTTCATCGCGACCGGTGTCCCTGTCGAGGAGATCGACAAGCGGCTGAAGCCCGGCGATCTCGTCCAGATCGCGCGGACCAAGGACGCCTATGTCTACGAGAACCCGCGCGCCCTGCCGCGCGTGCTCCTCGTCACGGAGGCGCAAGCTGCCGATTTCGGCGCCATCCTGAAGAGCGGGCAATGGCCGGCGGGGTTCGATCCGCGCCGCACCGTCCTGTTCGACAAGGCACCTCCGCCTCTGCCGACCGGTCCCGCCCAGACCGGAAGCGTCCGCATCCGCAACTACGGCACCACCGAAGTGCTGCTCGATGTCGACGCACCGCGCGGCGGTTTTGTCGTGCTGAACGATGTCTGGCAGCCCTGGTGGCAGGTCGAGGTCGACGGCAAGCCGACGCAGCTGCTGCGCGCCAACGTCATTTTCCGCGCCGTCATGGTGCCGCCCGGCCGCTCGACGGTGCGCTTCGTCTTCCGCCCGCTCGACGGGCTCTACCGCGCGATCGGCGAGCGGATCCGCAAGGCGAACCCACCGCCGGTCTGATCAGCCGAGCGCCGCCATCGCCGCGACCGGCAAGGGCCGATGCTTGGCCAGCACCTTGGCGAGCCCGTCGGGCACCACGGCGCCGTCACGGATCGTCTCGTCGCGGTGGATGCCGCCGGCGATGAACAGGCTGTCGAAGCCCATCATCTTCGCGCCGGCAAGATCGGTGCGCACCGCGTCGCCGATGACCAGCACACGCTCGGGGTCGACATCACGCCCGCCCCGCGCCTCGTGGGCAGCCGCCAGCGCGAGGTCATAGGCCGGGCGATGCGGCTTGCCGGCCCAGGCGACATGGCCGCCGAGCTCCTCATAGATCGTCGCCAGCGCCCCGGCGCAGGGCAGGAGATCGTGGCCGACATGAACGACGAGATCGGGATTGCCGCAGATGAACGGCAAGCCACGCGCGGCGAAGCGCGACAGCAGCGGCCGGTACTGCTCCGGCTGCTCCTTGCGATAATCGTTGAGCTCGGTCGCGACGACAAATTCGGCTTCCTCCTCGCCGACGATCTCGACGTCGAAGCCCTCGAACACGGCCCGGTCCTGCTGCCAGCCGATATGATAGGCCTTGCGCAGATGCGTCTCGGCGATCAGCGCCCGGGTGACGTCCCCCGAGGTCACCAGCCGGTCCCAGGCGGCGCGCGGCACGCGCTTGCCGTCGATCACGCGGGCGACCTGCGCCGAGGGGCCCGGCGCGTTCGAGAGCAGCACCACGGTGCCGCCGCCCTCGCGATAGCGCGTCAGGGCCTCGCAGGCCGGATCGAGCGCCAGCATGCCGTCATGCACGACGCCCCAGACATCGCTGATCAGCACGTCGTAGCGGGCGAGCAGCGCACCCGCTTCCATCAGGACTGGAACGCTCATGCCCGGCCGGCCGCCTCTTGCGCGATCCGCGCCTCGACATCGGCCCGGCGTGGCAGCGGCGCCACCGCGCCATAGCCCTGTGTCGAGAGCGCCGCCGCGACATTGGCATAGGCGCCGGCCGCAAAGGCATCGCCGGTGCGGATATATTCGGCGAGGAAGGCGCCGTCATAGCAGTCACCGGCGCCGGTCGCGTCGATCGCATCGACCTTGATCGGCACGAAGCGCTGGCGCCGATCCGGCGTCGCCACCAGCGAGCCCTCATGGCCGAGCGTCAGCGCCACGACCTTGGCGCCGAGCTTGAGATAGAAGTCGACGATCGCGTCGGGCTGCTCCAGCCCGGTCAGCAGCTTGGCGTCGCCATCACCAGGCAGGACGATGTCGGCCATCTCGCAGGCCGCATGGACGATCGCCCGCGCCCGCGTCAGCGGCCAGAGCTTGAGCCGGAGATTGGTGTCGTAGGCGGTGAGCACGCCGTTCTCGCGCGCCGTCGCGAAGGCCTCGAACACCGCATCGCAGGCGCTCGCCGAAATCGCCTGGCTGATGCCGGAGGCCTGGATCACCTTGGCCGAGGCGATCAACTCCTTCGGCAACTGCGCCGGGCCGTAGAGGCTCGCGGCCGAGCCGGCGCGTAGATAGGAAAAGACATGGCCCTGCGGGCCGTGGGAGACGAAATAGAGCCCCGTCGGCGCCGACGGATGGGTCGAGACATGGACATCGTCGACACCTTCCTCGGCCCACGCTGTCCGGAAGGCTCGGCCGGGCTCGTCATCACCGAGCGCACCGATATAGGCGACCTTGGCACCCTGCCGCGCCGCTGCGATCGCGCAATTGGAGGTGTCGCCGCCAAGGCCGAAGCGATAGGCCCCTGCCTCGCCCCGCGTCGCGTTGAACTCGCCGAGAGGCTCGCCGATACAAACGATGTCCGTCATTATCCCAAACCGAAGCCGCCGGCCGCGAAAGCGACCGCTCCTTCCCTAGAACATGTCCGGCAAAAGTGGAAAGGCCCCGAAAGGCAGGCGCCTATTCCGCCGCCTCGCGGCTCTCCGACGCCACCAGCAGCGCATCGGCCAGCCGGACGATCTCCTGGCGCAGGGCCGCTTCGCCAGCCGCCTTGCCACCATTCTGCTTGCGCAGCGCCGCGAGCTCGCGCTTGAGCCCCGCCCGGTCGGCGCGGGCCTGGTCGCGCGCGCCCTGCAGAGTGCTCATCTCGGCGTGCAGCCCTTCGACCATTTCGTCGCGCTCGTGCAGAGCGGCCCGGTGAGCCGTTGCCTCGCTGGCAAGCTGGTCCTTCAGGCGTGCCTCGGCCGCGGCCGCCGCCTCGATCTTGCTTTCGAGCGCCTTGATCCTGGCCAGCGCCTCACTGTGCTCGGCGGATGCCTGCGTCATGGCCGCCTCCTGTCGTGCGATCTCGGCGCCGAGCTTGATGGCGTTGGCATCGGCGGCATGCAAGGCCGTCTCGGCCTCGCTCGCGCGCGTCGCCAGCGCATCGGCGCGCAATCTCTCGCTGTCGCGGTCCAGCTTCATCGCCGAAATGTTCGTGCGCGCCTCGGCCAGCGCCGCCTCCGCGGTGGTGAGCCGGGCCGAGAAATCGTCACGCTCGCCCTCCAGCTTCAGCCTGAGCGTGCCGGCCTCGACCAGAGCGAGGCGCTGGCGGTCATGTTCGCTGGTCAGGGTCGACAGCGAGTGGTCGCGCTCGGCGAGCAAGGCCTCGGCCTTCTCGCGCAGCGCTCTCAACTCGGCGAGTTCGTGACTGCGGGCCGCGAGATCCGCCGACGTGCCGCTGAGCGCTTGCCGGATTTCGGCCAGTTGCGCCTCCACGGCCGAAAGGTCGCTGACCCGGCTCGCCAAGGTCGCCTGCGTCGTCTGGTGGCCGGCGTTTTCTCTGGCGAGCGACTCGCGGGTCTCGGCCAGTTCCTGCGTCCTTTGCCCGAGTTCGGTCTCGAGTGCTTCGATCCGCTGTTTGCGCTCGCTGAGATCGGTTTCGAGCCGGCCGATCGTCATGTCACGCCGGCCGATTTCGCTCATCGCGCTGGCTCTGGCGGCAAAGCCGCTTTCCGCCTTCTGCTCCAGCGCCCGCTCGCGCACCGCCAGCTCGGCGCGCAGATGATCGCGATCGGCGGCGATCTCGGCGAGCGACAGCGGGAACGCCGCTTCCGCCCGGCGCCGCGCCAGCCGATCGGCCCTGCGGCCCAGCGCCGGCAGCGCCGCGAGGGCGAGCAGGCTTGCCGACAGGAAGCCGAGCGCGACGAGCATGGCGGCTTCGATCAAGGCGGGGCGGCTCCGTTTCTGCGATCAGGCCGGCATCAGGCTGCCACGCCTTCATAGATAAGGCCAGCAGCCGGCAATTATCAGGTCAGAACGGGTTCCAGGTCGCCTCGGGCGTGAACTTCAGGTAGCCGAGATTGACGCCGAGCCGCCAGCCGACGCCGGTGCGGATCGGCACGACGGTGACGCCTGCGGCGGTCAGCGCGGTGAAGCCGAAGCCGCCGACGAAATAGACCGAGCCGTCGACCCCGCCGAAGCGCTGATAGAGCGAGCTCACGCTCGGCAAATTGTAGACCAGCATCATGGTGCGGGCGCCGTCGCCGCCGAAATCGAAGCCGACCGATGGCCCCTGCCAGTACACCTTGCGGTCGCCGGCATTACGGGTGAACAGCGTGCCCTCGCCATAGCGCAGGCCGCCGACGAAGGCGCCGGACGCCTCCTGGCCGAGCACATAGCCGTTCGGTTCGCCCCAGCGGCGCACGGCCTCCTCGATCGTCAGCGCCAAGCCGCGCGAGACATTGCCGAAGAACTGGTGGCCGGAGGTGATCAGCTCGTTCTGTGAAAAGGAGCGTGGGTTCTGCTGAGCCGCGGCAGGACCGGCGGCGAGGCCCGCTCCGAGCAGCATGGCGCTGGCGAGCAGGGCACGGCGGGTATGGTTCATCTCATCGTCTCCAGGCAAGCGCCGGGCATTGGGCGTTCGGCCTCCTGCCGGGGTGGCGTCGACGGCGGATCGTGCGAATCCTCACGACCACGGTAACCTCCTGGATACGCCGTATGTGTATCCAAGCGGTGAACCGCGGCGCAGGAAGCGCCGTGACGCGACACGAACCAAGGATTGGTTGGCGATGAAGGCCGCAGCAAGGCATGCCGGGACGCTGATCGCCGGCATCGTGACGGTTTGCGCGCTTCTCTTGTCCGTCGCCGCGAGCCGCGCTTCCACCCTCCCCCCGGGCCTTCCGGAACTGCCCGGCCTCGGCGAGATCATGCAGCGCGACAACCGCACCGGCCTCGCGCTCTCCGGTTTCGACCCCGTCGCCTATTTCCTGAACGATGCGGCTGTGCCGGGGTTGCCCGATTACGAGCTGATCCATAACGGCGCGGTCTGGCGTTTCGCCAGTGCGGCCAATCGCGACGCCTTCCGCGAGGCGCCGCAAGTCTATACGCCGCGCTTCGGCGGCTTCGATGCCAGCGGCGTGGCGGATGGACGCGCGATCGACGCCGATCCGCGCCATTTCGCCGTGCTCGGTTCGCGGCTCTATTTCTTCCGCAGCGACGAGAATCGCCAGCGCTTCCTCAGTGAGGCAGCCTTGCAGGCGAAAGCCGTGGAGCGCTGGCCCACCGTGGCGACACTGGTCGCTCGCTGAGTCCGGTCAGCTGCAGCGACAGCTCGCTGCCTTTTCGATCGCGAGCCGCGCCAGCCTCTCGCAGCTCGCCGCGACGAAGGGCGGATTGCGGAAATCACGCTCGGCATTGCCATAGACGGGCTTCTCGCCGTCGAGGGTCAGCACCACCCCGCCGGCAGCACCGAGGATCGCATCGCCCGCGGCGATGTCCCATTCCATGGTCGGGCCGCCGCGCACATGCAGATCGGCCTCACCCGAGGCGATCAGCCCGAACTTCACCGCCGACGACACCGGCGCGCCGTCGCCCTTCGCGACTGCCGCCGCGACCCCGGCGCTGACCGTGTCGCCATGGAAGCGGCTCACCAGCATCAGGGGCCCTTCCGCCGGCTCGGTCCTGACATGGACCTGCCGCGGGGCATCGAGCGCCGCCGCCTCGGCATCCAGCGCCTGGGCGAAGCTGTGCTGTCCGCCATACCAGAGCCGGCCGAGAGCGGGCGCCGCGATCGCTCCAGCGATCGGCCGGCCATCGCGGATCGCGGCGATGGCGACGCAATAGCTGTCGCCGGAGGCAAGGAATTCGCGCGTGCCGTCGAGCGGATCGAGCAGGATGAAGACCTCGGCGGGCGCGACCTCGCCGACGCTCTCCTCGCTGATCACCGGAAAGCCCGGCAGCAACTCGGTCAATGCCTGCTTGGCGGCGAAATCGGCGGCAAGGTCGGCCGAGCAGACCGGCGAGCCGTCCGCCTTCAGCTTGACGTCGCGCGCCGCCCGCTTCGCCAGCAGGACGGCAGCCGTGCGCCGCGCCGCCTCGCCGAGCGAGCGCGCGAGCCCGTCCCGGTCGGCCAGGCGCGGATCATCCAGAGCGATCGTCATCTCTCAAACCAGTCTCGCCGGCGCCGTGTGCCGTTCTCTGTTCAATGCCGGGCGGCGCCTCCGGCGATATTATCACGTTAGGTAGTGCATCATGTGGTAAAGAAAAAGCCGGCTCGCCTTCTGGCAGCCATCTTGCCGCCGCATGCGGAAGTGGTCCGTCTCGCTGCGGACAGCACTCGTCTATGGTTAACCAGCTGCAAACCAGCGTGGCGCATGCTGCGTCACCGACATGGGCGCAACATTGCCCTGATTCTCTTGATCGCAGGACCAGATCATGACCGCCATCTCGCTCGAGCCGCTCGATCTGGCCGCCCTTCTCTGCAGCCGCGTCTGCCATGACGTGATCAGCCCGGTCGGCGCGATCGTCAACGCGCTGGAAGTGCTCGAGGAAGACGATCCCTCGATGAAGGACTTCGCGCTCGACCTGATCAAGAAGAGCGCCCGCAACGCCTCCGCCCGCTTGCAGTTCGCGCGCCTCGCCTTCGGCGCCGCCGGCTCGGCCGGCGCGATGATCGATCTCGGCGATGCCGGCGCCGTCGCCAACGGTTTCCTCAACGACGAGAAGCTCTCGCTCGACTGGGAAGCGCCGCGCGCCCTGCTGCCGAAGAACCAGGTCAAGCTGGTGCTCAACCTGCTGGTGCTGGCGACGCAGGCGATCCCGCGCGGCGGCAGGATCACCTGCCGTTGCACCGTCACCGGCGAGCAAGGCAGCTTCGCCATCACCGCCACCGGCTCGCATGCGCGTATCCCCGCCCATGTCGAGGACCTGATCGCCGGCCGCTCCGAGACCGGCGCCATCGACGCCCATGCCGTCCAGCCGCTCTATACCGGCATGGTCGCGCGCGCCGCCGGAATGAAGATCGCCTTCGCGATCGAGGGCGATACCGTCAGCATCAGCGCGGAGCCGGCCTGAAAACCGGCGAAACCGCAGCACGACGACGCGATATTCTGCGCGGTTTCCGTTCGCTCTCAACCGATCATAAACCGTTGCACCGCACTATCCGGAGCAAATCCGTGAGATGAGTGAGCGGTCCGTGCATGGACGAGTTGCTGCAAGAGTTTCTCGGCGAGACCGGCGAGCATCTCGACATGGTCGACCGGGAGCTCGTCCGTTTCGAGCAGGAGCCGAATAACGGCGACATCCTGCGCAACATCTTCCGGCTCGTTCATACCGTCAAAGGCACCTGCGGCTTCATTGGCCTGCCCCGGCTCGAAGCGCTGACGCACGCGGCCGAATCCGTCATCGGCCAGTTCCGCGACGGCGCCAGCGTCTCCTCGAGCGCGGTCACCGCGATCCTCGAGACGATCGACCGGATCAAGGAGATCATGGCCGAGCTCGCCGAGAAGGGACAGGAGCCGCCGGGCCATGACGGCCAGTTGATCGACGAATTGCGCGGGCTCGCCGAGCGAGCCAAGCAGGAGCTGGCCGTCCGGCAGCCTCGACCAGGGCTCGATCCGGTAGCAGCCTATCTCGCCCGCAATGCCGAAGCCCGCTCGGCCGAAACCGGCGCGCCTGCCGCCGCGAGCGCAGCCGCGGACGAGATGGACCTGGTCTTCCGCGCCGCGCCGAGCCCGCTCGACCAGCCGGGCCAGGCTCATGGCGAGGCCGGCCGCGACGCCAAGGTCGCCGGCCCGGCGACGCTGCGCGTCAATGTCGATACGCTCGAACATCTGATGACCATGGTCTCGGAGCTGGTGCTGACCCGCAACCAGCTGCTCGAAATCGCCCGCCGGCAGGAGGATGCCGGCCTGAAGGGGCCGCTGCAGCGACTCTCGCTCATCACCGCCGAATTGCAGGACGGCGTGATGAAGACGCGCATGCAGCCGATCGGCAACGCCTGGTCGAAGCTGCCGCGCATCGTCCGCGACCTCTCGACCGATCTCGGCAAGAAGATCGAGCTGGTGATGGAAGGCGAGGATACCGAGCTCGACCGGCAGATCCTCGAGCTGATCAAGGACCCGCTCATCCACATGGTCCGCAACTGCGCCGACCATGCGATCGAGGAGCCGCAGGAGCGCGCCGCGCGCGGCAAGTCCGAGATCGGCACGATCCGCGTGTCCGCCTATCATGAAGGTGGCTCGGTCACGATCGCGATCAGCGATGACGGCCGCGGCATGGACACTGCCCGCATCCGCCGCAAGGCGGTGCAGCGCGGCCTGATCAGCGAGACGGAAGCGGAGCGGCTGAGCGAGAGCCAGGTCCTGCGCTTCATCTTCCATCCCGGCTTCTCGACCTCCGACACGGTCACCGCCGTGTCCGGGCGCGGCGTCGGCATGGATGTGGTCAAGGTCAATGTCGATGCAATCGGCGGCATGATCGACATCGCCAGCATCGCCGGCACCGGCACCACGATCACCATCAAGATCCCGCTGACCCTGGCGATCGTCTCGGCGCTGATCGTGGCGAGCGAAGGCCAGCGCTTCGCCATCCCGCAAGTGGTGGTGCGCGAGCTGGTGCGCGTCAAGGCCGGTGGCGAGCACACGATCGAGCGCATCAACAACGCGCCCGTGCTGCGCCTGCGCGAGCGCCTGCTGCCGATCGTCGCTCTGGCCGGCGTGATGGGACGGGCGGGCGATACGGCCGTCGACGACGGCTTCATCGTGGTGACGCAGGTCGGCGAGCGCCAGTTCGGCATCCTCGTGGAATCCGTGTTCCACACCGAGGAAATCGTCGTGAAGCCGATGTCGACGCGGCTGCGCCATATCCCGCTGTTCTCGGGCAACACCATCCTCGGCGACGGCGCCGTGGTGCTGATCGTCGACCCCAACGGCGTGGCACGCCTGGTCGGCGTCGCCGCCGCCCAGGACGAGGCCGTCGCCGACGCCTCCGCCGAAGCCGCCCGCCCCGTCGAGCGCACCACCATGCTGGTCTTCCGCACCGGCAAGGACGGGGTGAAGGCCGTGCCGCTGTCCCTGGTCACGCGTCTCGAAGAGGTCGATGCCGGCCAGTTCGAGAGCGGTAGCGGCCGCGCTCTGCTCAACTATCGCGGCCGGCTGATGCCGGTGGTCCCGGTCGAGGGCGTCGAGCTCCGGCAAACCGGCCTGCAGCCGCTGGTGATCTTCTCGGAGGGCGATTTCAGCATGGCCCTGGCGGTCGACGCCATCGTCGACATCGTCGAGGAGGTGCTCGACATCGAGATGCTGGCGATGCCGGAGCAAGGACTGCTCGGATCGGCGATCATCCGGGGCCGCGCCACCGAAATCCTCGACCTCGCGCATTATCTGCCCAAGGCCAATCCGAACTGGCTGCACCTGCGCCGCGACGATGGCGGCGGGCCGCGCGTCCTCCTGGTCGAGCCCTCCGAATTCCTGCGCGAGATGCTCGCCCCGGTGCTGAAGGCCGCCGGCCGGCAGGTGATCCACGCGGCCGATCTCACCATGGCCGCGGGCCTGGCCTCCGGCAGCAGCGAGCTCAGCGCCGTCGTCATCGATCTCGACCGTGATGCCGAGGCCGCCTTCGCGCTCGTCGCGCGGCTACGGGCCGAGAGCCGGCATGGCGGCCTGCGCATCATCGGGCTCGCGAGCCTGCCGACGCCCGAGATGCATGTCCTGGCGGCGCAATCCGAACTCGACGCGGTCGTCGCGAAATTCGATCGGCGCGAGCTGATCGCCGAGCTCGCCGAAACCCGTCCCAAGCTGAGGCGAGCCGCATGACCGGTCCAGGCGACGATACCGGCGCGGGCCTTCCGGCCTTCGAGGACTCCCTCGATTACGTCACCGTCACGGTCGGCGGGCAGTTGCTCGGCCTGCCGATCGCGCGTGTCCAGGACGTGTTCATCGCGACGCGCATCACCCCGGTGCCGCTGGCGCCGCGCGAGATCATTGGCCTGATCAATCTGCGCGGGCGCGTCGTCACCGCCATCTGCATGCGCCGGCGGATGGGCCATGCGGATCTGCCCGCTATCCCCACCAACACCGAAGGCGAGCTCACTGCGGTCGGCATCGACCAGGACGGCGAGGCCTTCGCGCTCATCGTCGACACGGTCGGCGAGGTGATGCGCCTCAGCCGCTCGACCTTTGAGCCCGTGCCGATCCATCTCGATCGCGCCTGGGCTGCCCTCGCCAAGGGCGTTCACCGCCTCGACGATCGTCTCCTGGTCGTGATCGACGTCGACGCAGTCCTCAACATCGAACTACCGGTCGCCGCCTGAGGGCGAGTGCCGCTGTCTGGAGCCAGATCATGAAATATTGCCTCGTCGTCGACGACTCCGCCGTCATCCGCAAGGTGGCCCGCCGCATCCTGGAAGGGCTGCAGTTCCGCATCGCCGAAGCCGAGGACGGAGCGCGCGCCATCGATGCCTGCAAGGGCGAGATGCCGGACGCCATCCTGCTCGACTGGAACATGCCAGTCATGGACGGCTACGATTTCCTGAGGAATCTCCGGCAGATGCCGGGCGGCAAGCGCCCCAAGGTCGTGTTCTGCACGACCGAGAACGACATCGCCCATATCGCTCGCGCCATGCATGCCGGCGCCGACGAGTACATCATGAAGCCGTTCGACAAGGAGATCGTCGCCTCGAAGTTCCATCAGGTCGGCCTGCTCTAAAGCCAACGGCATGCGCCATCTCCAGACTCCGGCGGCATAATCACCATGGTCACGGTGCCGAACCTTGCCGAACAGACCGGCGTGCGTCCCAGCACCGTCGTGATCGCCGATGATTCCGTCGTGGTGCGCGGGCTGTTCGCGCGCTGGCTCGGCGAAAGCGGCCGCTTCCATGTCGTCGGCGTCGCCGGCGACGGGGAGGCCGCGATCGAGCATGCCGAGCGCCACCATCCCGACATCATGGTGCTCGACCTCGACATGCCCGTGCTCGACGGCGTCGAAGCCCTGCCCCGGATCATCAAGCAGAGCCCCAAGACCGCCGTCCTGCTGACGACCACGCTCACCGAGCGCAATGCGCAGCTCGCGCTGCAATGCATGAGTATGGGCGCCGTCGACGTCCTGCCCAAGCCGGACAGCCGCAGCGGCCTGACGCTGTCGCTGGGGTTTCGTACCGATCTGCTGGGCAAGCTGGGGAGCATCGCTCAGTCCCGCTCGCGCCATGGCGACGTCGTCGCCGAGGCTGGCCTGGGCGCGCCACCGTCGAGTGGGATCGCCGATCTGCGCCCGCTGATCTCGGTGATGCCGCGCTACCTGCTGGTTGGCGCCTCGACCGGCGGGCCGCGCGCCGTCGCCCGCGTCCTCGGCGACCTCGGCAATGCCGCCGCCGGCCTGGCCATCCTGGTCGTCCAGCACATGCCGCCGCTCTTCACAGCCTCCTTCGCCGACCAGATCGCGGCTCAGCTCGGCTTGCCCGCGCGCGAGCCCCATGACGGCGAGCGCCTCGCCCGCGGCACGATCTATGTCGCCCCGGGGGGGCGTCATCTCGGCATCGACCGCAGGCTCGGCCATATCGTCGCCAGCGTCAGCGACGGCCCTCCCGTCAATTTCTGCCGGCCGGCGGTGGATGTGCTCTTCACCGAGGCCGCGCATCATCTCGGTCCGGCCGCGCTCGGCCTCGTCATGACCGGCATGGGCAGCGACGGTACGGAAGGGGCTGCCGCCCTGCGCCGAGCCGGCGCCGCCGTGATCGCCCAGGACGAGGCCTCCAGCACGGTCTGGGGCATGCCGGGGTCGGTGGTTCGAGCAAAGCAGGCGAGCACCATTCTGCCGCTTGGCACAATCGGTCCGGCGATCCGGAACCTCGTCGGCGGGAGCCAGCCCGCATGACAGAGCTCGATTTCGATTTCCTGCGCGCGCTCCTGCAGCAACGCTCCGGCCTCTTCCTCAGCACGGAGAAGCGCTATCTCGTCGAGAGCCGGCTCGGCATGCTCTGCCGCCGGCGCGGCATCGCCGGCATAACGGCGCTGGTCGTCCAATTGCGAGCCAACCCGGCCTCCGAACTGGAGGCGGCCGTCGTCGAGGCGATGACCACCAACGAGACCCTGTTCTTCCGCGACCGCACGCCCTTCGACCTGTTCCGCGATGTCATTCTCCCCGAGAAGCTCGCCACCAACGCGCAGAGCCGGGCGCTGCGCATCTGGTGCGCCGCCGTCTCGACCGGGCAAGAAGCCTATTCACTCGCCATGCTGCTCGACGAGATCGCGCCGCGGCTTGCCGGCTGGACGATCGAGATCCTCGGCACCGATATCTCGCTCGACGTCATCGAGCGGGCGCGCCAGGGGCTCTACAGCCAGTTCGAGGTCCAGCGCGGCCTGCCGGTCCAGCTCCTGCTCAAGCATTTCCGGCAGGAGGGCGACAAATGGCGCCTCTCCGAGCGCATCCGCAACATGATCACGCTCAAGCAGCACAACCTGCTCGATTCGAGCCATCAGCTCGGCCAGTTCGACATCATCTTTTGCCGCAACGTGCTGATTTATTTCGACCTGCCGACCAAGGCGCGGGTCATGGCGGCGCTCGCCCAGCGACTCGCCCCGAACGGCGCCTTCATCCTCGGCGCCGCCGAAACCGTCATCGGCATCACCACGACCCTGATGCCGGACCCGCAGCACCGCGGCATCTACCGCGACGCCTCCTCCGTCGCGCAAGCGCGGCCGCCGGCCTTTCCCGCAGCCCCGCAACTCGGCAGCGCGCGCCCCCCGCTCAAGATCGTCCGGACCTGATCGCCGGGCGCCGGATCAGCGCTCTCCAGACTCGACTGACCGACAAACAAAAACCCCGCCTCGCGGCGGGGTCCCCGTTCACCTGTCGTGTACATCCGACGATCAGGCGATCTAACTGGTAGGCGTCGATGATGACGCCGCAATGACGAAGCTCAGGCCGGAATGCGTTCCTCGGCCTCGCTGGGCTCGCGCAGCACGTAGCCGCGGCCCCAGACCGTCTCGATGTAGTTCTTGCCGTCCGAGGCATTGGCGAGCTTCTTGCGCAGCTTGCAGATGAAGACGTCGATGATCTTCAGCTCGGGCTCGTCCATGCCGCCATAGAGGTGGTTCAGGAACATTTCCTTGGTCAGCGTCGTGCCCTTGCGCAGCGAGAGCAGCTCCAGCATCTGATATTCCTTGCCGGTCAGGTGCACGCGCTGGGCATCGACCTCGACCGTCTTGGTGTCGAGGTTGACGACGAGGTCGCCGGTCGTGATCACCGACTGGGCATGGCCCTTCGAACGGCGCACGATGGCGTGGATGCGGGCGACGAGCTCGTCCTTGTGGAACGGCTTGGTCAGGTAGTCGTCGGCGCCGAAGCCGAGGCCCTTCACCTTGTCCTCGATGCCGGCGAGGCCGGAGAGAATCAGGATCGGCGTCTTGACCTTGGCGACACGCAGGGAGCGCAGCACCTCGTAGCCCGACATGTCCGGCAGGTTCAGGTCGAGCAGGATGATGTCGTAGTCGTAGAGCTTGCCGAGATCGACGCCCTCTTCGCCCAGATCGGTCGTGTAGACGTTGAAGCTCTCGGACTTGAGCATCAGCTCGATGCTTTGAGCGGTCGCGCTATCGTCCTCGATCAGCAGAACCCGCATGTCACGTCCCCAATTTCGCCCCGAGGCAGCGATCCCGTTCATTCCCCCAGAACCCTCGTGGCCCTGGAGACGAACGCTTGCCCGATGAAACGCCACGCGACACGCTACGGGGAAATGGTTAACAAACCCTGATTCCCGGGCGCAAGCGCTTCCTGACAGAAGGTTGACGATCCTTGTCGAGGTGAGTCGAATTTGACACGGATCGTGCGAGCTTCGGCCGCGAAAGCACCATTCGCGTAAGCTCGCGTCGAAGAAAACAGGCGTTAATCGCCCGGCTCTCCGGCGCGGCTTCGAAACGTAGTGTTAATCACTCGGGTAAACGAAAGGTTTACGGCGGCGAATCATGAACAGCGCACGGCCAGACCAGGATCGGTTATCCACACTCGCGACGATGATCGGCGAGCTCGAATCAACCTCCGTCTATGGCCGCGTCACCGCCGTGCGCGGCCTACTCGTCGAGGTCTCCGGTCCGATCTCGGCGATGAGCCTGGGCGGGCGGGTCGGCATCGAGATCGCGCCCGGCGTCCGCGTTCCCTGCGAGGTCATCGGCTTTTCCGGCGAAAAGGCGCTGGTCATGCCCTATGGCGGCCTCGACGGTGTCCGCCGCGGCTGCCCGGCCTATGTCGACCGCACCGTCGCCGGCCTGCGTCCCACCATGGCCTGGCTCGGCCGCGTCGTCGATGCGCTCGGCCGACCGGTCGACGGCGGTCCGCCCTTGCCGCAGGGCGAGCGCACCATCCCCTTCCGCAACGATCCGCCGCCGGCCCATGCCCGCAGGCGCGTCGGCCCGCCGCTCGACCTCGGCGTGCGCGCCCTCAACACCTTCCTGACCTGCTGCCTCGGCCAGCGCATGGGCATCTTCGCCGGCTCCGGCGTCGGCAAGTCGGTGCTGCTCTCGATGCTGGCCCGCTATGCGCGCGCCGACGTCAACATCATCGGCCTGGTCGGCGAGCGCGGCCGCGAGGTCCAGGAGTTCCTGCAGGACGATCTCGGGCCGGACGGCCTTGCCCGCTCGATCGTCGTCGTCGCAACCTCCGACGAGCCGGCGCTGATGCGCAAGCAGGCCGCCCTGACCACGCTGACCCTCGCCGAATTCTTCCGCGACCAGGGCCTGCAGGTGATGTGCCTGATGGATTCGGTCACGCGTTTCGCCATGGCGATGCGCGAGATCGGCCTCGCCGCCGGCGAGCCGCCTACGACCAAAGGCTATACCCCGACCGTCTTCGCCGAATTGCCGCGCCTGCTCGAACGCGCCGGCCCCGGCACCGGCGACGGCGCGATCACCGGGCTTTTCACGGTGCTGGTCGATGGCGGCGATCATGACGAGCCGGTCGCCGACGCGGTGCGCGGCATCCTCGACGGCCATATCGTCATGGAGCGCTCGATCGCCGAGCGCGGCCGCTATCCGGCGGTCAACATTCTGAAGTCGGTGTCGCGTACCATGCCGCGCTCCTGCGACCCGCTCTATTATCCCGTCGTGCAGAAGGCGCGCGCCACGCTCGCGACCTATGCCGACATGGAGGAACTGATTCGGCTCGGCGCCTATCGCCAGGGCGCCTCCGCCGAGGTCGACGAGGCGATCCGGCTCAACCCCGAGCTCGAAGCCTTCCTGAAGCAGGCCAAGGACGAGGCGACCGGCCTCGGCGACGGCTATGCCCGGCTCGCCCGGATCATGGGGATGTGAGCCGCATCAGAGCCGGCCGACGTGATCGAGCAGCGCCAGCGCTGCAGGCATAGCCCAATCCGCCTCGCCGAGCATGTAACCGCGCACACCGCCGCGCCGGTCCGTGACATAGATCACTGGCAATCCCTGCGTAGCTGACAGCGGCTGGCCTGTCCCGGATGCGGCGATGGCCTTGCCGCCCCGGTCGTGGAAGACCGGCAGGCGCTTGATGCCGAGGCGCCTGAGATAGTCCCGGACCTGCGCGAGCTCGCGCTCGTCGGTGCTGATCGACAGGACCTCAATATCGCGAGCCCGGAGCTCGGCGAGCTGCCGTTCGAAGCGCGGCAGGGTGATTCGGCAGACCGGGCACCAGGTCGCCCAGAGATAGATCAGGTTGACCTTGCCTGGCTCCGGCCTGGCGACCGCAGGCTTGCCGTCGAGCCCGTCCAGCGTGAGCGGCGCCATCGGCTCGACCGGATCGAGCTCGATGAACTGGTAGCGCGCCGTCCGGAACTGCGGCAGCCGCGCCTGGGCAAGCCCGGGTCCCGCGAGCAGTCCGAGCGAGGCCTGCACAGCAAGGCGGCGGGTCAGTGAAGGGGACGGCATCAGGTCTCGGCGCTCGCTTTCGTCGGGAGGCGGCGTGATTAAGCCGGCGCACTCTGCGCGCCCACGCACGATCACGTCAGTGGCGCAGCCGAGCTTGTCGTTTCCGAGGCGGCGCTAGCTCCTGAGCCGTCGCACCAGCGCGATCATGGCAAGCAAAGCGAGGCTCTGGATCGCCGCCGAGACCACGAGCGTGCCGGACGCTCCCAACCGTTCGACCATGACAGCGAACAGGAGCGGCGCTGCTGCGAAAGTCAGGTTCTGCGGCACGGTCAGGCGGCCGAGCATCGCGCCGAAACCGTTGCGGCCGAACAGTGCCAGCGGCAGGGTCGCACGCGCCACGGCGATCACGCCCATCGCGGCATTGAACAGCATGACGAAGATGATCGCCACCGTGCTCGCCCCCGGCGCCAGCGCCAGCAGCAGGCAGGCGACCGGTCCGAGCACCAGCCCCGCCAGCGCCACCTTCTCGACCGGAAGGCGCTCGCCTGCCACCGCATCGACGGCTCGGGCCACCATCGTCGCGGGGCCGCTGAGCGAGGCGATCGCCACCGCGCTCGTGCCGGCGATGCCAGCGCCCTGCATCAGCCCGATGATGTGCAGCGGCAGGCCCCACGAGACCAGCCCACTCGCCGAGAAGCTCAGCGCCAGCAGCCAGAACATCGCCCGCCGCTCCTCTGGCGGCACCCTGCCCTCCCCCTCGGTAGCTGTCGCCGCTGGCCCGGGATCGGCCAGGGGCTTGGCGCGATAGGCCGGGATCGCCAGATGGATCGGCAGTACGATCACGAGCTGGATCGCCGCGAATACGAGGAGACAGGTGCGCCAGCCATAATCGGCACTGAGCCAGGCGGTCAGCGGCCAGAACACGCTGGAAGCGAGCCCGGTCACCAGCATCATCAGCCCGATCACCCGGCGGGTGCGCTCGCCCATCAATTGAGCAACCGTGACATTGCCGGTGTTGGCGAGCTGCATCGCATGGCCCACGCCGATGACGAGCCAGGTCGAAAGATAACTGACCGGGCCCTGCGCCAGAGACAAAAGCGCCAGCCCCAGCGCCGAGATCACCGCGCCCAGCGCCATGGCATGCCGCGTCCCGCGCCGGTCGAGATGGCGCCCGAGCATGGGCGAGATCAGAGCCCCAATCACAAGCAGGATCGTGATCCCGCTGAAGATGACGATCGGACCAAGGCCGATTTCGCGCTGGAGATAGCCAGCCAGGACCGAGGGCGAATAGTAGATCGACCCCCAGCCGATGATCCGCGTCAGGGCGAGTCCGGCCAGGAGCAGGCTATATTCGGGGAGGCGGCGCGAGGCGGGCAAGGAGATGTCCGGCGCGCCGGCTCGCGCGCCCCTTTTTTGATTCGCCCCAGACTAGCGCGCCAGCTGCGTACCCGGCAGGGCCTGGGATGCACCGCCTACATGCATCGAAAGCGAACGATCCTGGTAAGGAACGATCAACCTCCTTGCCCCATTGTACTTTTCGTCTCGCGGAGTGTTCCGGCGGCGAGCCGAGGGGTCGGCGCGCTGCCATGCGTAATCAGGAGTTCGGCACGACATGAAGTCGCGAGAGACCCTTTTGCGTCTCAAACGCTTCCAGGTGGACGAGAAGCGCCGCCGGGTGAGCCAGATTGAGATGATGATCGCGGAATTCAACCGGATGGCTGGAGACCTCGATCGCGAGATCCAGAACGAAGAGACTCGCGCCGGCATTTCCGACCCGGCCCATTTCGCCTATCCGACCTATGCCAAGGCGGCGCTCGGCCGTCGCGACAACCTGCGCCAGTCCGCCGACAACCTGCAGGGCCAGCTCGACGAGGCCAAGGCCGAATTGCAGGAAGCCTTCGAGGACATGAAGAAGGTCGAGATCCTCGACGACCGCGAGCGCGCCACCGAGCGTGCCGCCGAGGCTGCCCGCGATCAGGCGATGATGGATTCGATCGGGCTGCGCTCGCGCGCCTGATACCAAGAGGCATTTTCAATGCTTCTTGGTATTCCGCATGCGGATTTATCAAGCCTTCGGCCTGATTTGATAAATCCGCATTGAATCAGCAGCCTGACGCGTCAGCGTCATCGGCGCTTATATAAGACGGCCCTCTATTCGATCACCGGACAATGCGGGACGGCGCTGCGCGGCATCGCCCCGCCAAGGCGCGGATCGTCGACCACTTCGACCCCGCGCTTGAACGCCGAAAAGCCCGAACGCTGGTAGAACTCGACCGCTCCCTGATGGTCGAGCGTGCAGGTATGCACCCAGAACCGGGAAATCGGCCGTGCCCAGGCGCGCTCCAGCGCCCGGTTCATCAACCAGCGCCCGGCCCCCTTGCCGACGACGCTCTCGTCGAGGCCGAAGAAGGCGAGCTCGCCCTCCCCCGCCTCGCGGAAATCGAGTTCGAGCAGGCCAACGTCACGACCGGCGAAACGAACAGCGAAGAACTCG
>Ga0209025_1002351_pt1 | contig 20354 bp, 24 predicted proteins | sample AraplaMF_Col_mLB_FD_184256 | JGI IMG/M metagenome (GOLD analysis project Ga0209025, IMG submission 184256) | Arabidopsis root microbial communities from the University of North Carolina, USA - plate scrape MF_Col_mLB (SPAdes) (version 2) | ecosystem: Host-associated > Plants > Roots > Endosphere... | reverse complement strand
TTTGTCATCACGGTTAATTTTGAGCATCCATTTCACCTCTAGCTAAATATGGTAGTGATGTGTGATTTGCTAACAGAGTTGTTTAAGCGGAGCGCGGAAAAGAATATGAGGGCCGGGTGATATAATTACTTGCATAAAAAAACAAAACACCGGGAAAACCCGGTGCAGTAAGGTATTTTTGTGGTCGAGCCAGGGGGCTATCTGCTCGTTCAACTCGCTATCCCCTTCAAAGGGATGTCCCATTCCTGATTTAACCTTAATTAATTATACATTTTCACTTGACGTACTCTTCCAATTAGAGCCAGCACTAACAGAATAATTGTAGCTAGCAGATAATATCTATAAAATCCACGGTCTAGAGATTGCTGTGAGACTCCCATAAAATCCATAACATCTAGTTTGTTTAAGGGGCCCAGATACCACATTATCATAAATACCACTTGAAAAAGCTTGCCATTTCCCGACCATATACCTAATGCTACAGCTAGCGTTGGAATAAATAAGCCACCTACTGCCATGGCCTTTAAGCTTCCCCATTCACCTGCGGCAAGTAAATGTATCATAGCTCCAATGCCTGTTAAATAGGCAACAATGATGCCAGCCAGCCACATTACAATAAATTGATTCCGAACCGGATGTAGAACAGTAAACATTAATTGATGGGTACGGTAATACTTTTCATTGGTACCCATTGCCGACCAAATCAGAACAGGCCAGACCCAGGTAAAGGGTAAAACAAACTTTTGTATGGACTCTACTGGCAAAAATAAACCAAGCACGATCATGACCAAGGCTACCAAGTACCACCAAAGACGCAACCCTTTGAGCATAAGACGCAGTTCCATGGCTAATGTTTTCACGTAGTTGGATTGTCCTTGTACATTCGGATAAGGAGTTAACTTGATTTCAATGTCATTCTTATGTTCAGGCTTATTGTCCGCCACCGCTGTTCCTAATTCATTCGGTTTACTTTTTTTATTAATTTTGGTTGAACGTGTTAGATCAAACCGATGAAAGAAAATGGAAGCCACTGCTACAATCACTATTGCCACAGCTAACCAAATATAACGTTCTAAAAACATAGGTATAGTCCACTGCACACCTGTCCAATCGTAGGTTACTAGTTCCCCCTTAAATGGACTGATACCCGTGACATGGCCCACATCGTTTTGAGGGAGCCTCGCATTCGCCTCGCTCGATAACCTGGTTAAGATCGGTGAAATCCCGAACATATCCTGGCTAGAACTCATGGCAGACGTAGAAAGTTTAAGTGAAAAGATCCACAAAACAAAATAAATGACATTCCCTAATCCCTTACGCAACAAAGGCACGGATTCAAAAAAGATTGCAATTGAAGCTACCATCGCCATAGTGGGCAATGTAGAATAAATAAATGGAAGTAAAAGTCTTACCACATCAACTGTATAATCTTCCCCTCTAATAAGTTGCATAGCAAGAGCAGTTACAACTAATACAACAACAATAGACATCAAGAGAACGAAATTACTCCACATTTTCCCCATCGTGTATAGCCACCGGGTAATCGGGGTCGTTGCTATAATTTGTCCCACCCCGGTTTGCACATCTCGCTCAATTGCATTTTTCACGAGAAAGAACGCTGGTAGACTTAGTAACATGGATGCTAATATGGCAATTGTGCTGCCTACCCATGCGGAGTTATAAATACCGCGTACGCCGTTTAGGGATAAAGTTAAATAATTATCGTGACTTGAAGGTATGTACTTAAACACGATAAAAATCGATACTAACACTGTAATCAAAAAACTGTATCTACGGATTCTTTCTAAATAATCCGCTTTCATCATGTGGAAGAGAATACGAAGCGATGTCATGAAGTTATCTCCTGCTTATTTGCCGACATATAATACAAATACGCATCTTCCAAAGTCGGAGTCACCAAGCGGCTTTCTGCTGAAGGCTGAATATCGGCAATAACTCTTACACGCACCCCTTCACTACTCTGAATTGTGCTGCTGACTACCAATTGTTTACGTACTTCCATCCATGTATCGCTCGGCAGCAACCACTCCCACACTTTTCCTATAGACGCAGCCAGTATTTTACTCTGATCTGCCTGCACCACGAGTCGCCCTTTATTGACAATCGCGATGTCTGTTGCGGAAGCTTCGATATCGGATACGATATGGGTTGATAATATAACAATACGATCGCCTGACAATTCGGATAGAAGATTACGAAAACGAATACGTTCTTCGGGGTCAAGACCAACCGTTGGCTCGTCAACGATTAATAGCTTGGGATCGTTCAATAACGCCTGTGCGATACCTACACGTTGTTTCATCCCGCCTGAAAGACTATTCAATGGTTTTTTGCGAACCTCATGAAGATTAAGCAAATATAGTAACTCGTCAATTCTTTTTCTTGCGATTCTATGATCCAACCCTCTGATCGCCGCTAAATATTCCAAAAACTCAACCGCATTTAAATGAGGGTATACGCCAAAATCTTGTGGCAAATAACCTAATATGCCCCGCACAGCATTAGGATTTTCAGTGATATCGATTCCATTCCAACTCACCTTACCAGCTGTAGGTTGGGTAATTGTCGATAAGATTCGCATCAATGTTGATTTTCCGGCACCATTCGGCCCTAACAATCCCAATACGCCTGTTTGAATATTTAGAGATAAGTCACGAAGCCCGTAAAAATCACCTTTATATTTCTTGCTTACACTATCAACAATTAATTCCATATATTCCCCCTATATTACTTTGTTTTCTCATTACATTATGTTACATTATCCCATAAATTTCCTCAATGTGTTTTTTATCGCTATAACTTGACAGATACATTGAAGCCTTTCACGATGAGCCATACCGCTAGAATCATTTCATAAGAGGCTACTGGAATCGCCAACACGGCTCCCCATGTTGACAGTTGAAGAATGATGCCGAACATTTCTAACACGGCTGCAAGAAGAATGAGTGTTGCTCCGGCAAGACCCATGACTGCGATAGGCCGGGGAACAAGTTTGGATTGATAGAGTAAATAACTGCACATCAGCGTATTTATGCCTAGCATGAAATTGGGGCCAAGCAAAAAGGTCCAGTCATGTACGGCTTTTAATAATGTGCCTGCAGTTTGAAAAGAGGTTGCATGCGGGGCTGCTGCTTCTATAAATTCCTGGCTTAGGGTCAATAGAGACAAGACGCTGACTATACCAACAGCAATGATAACAGCTTCAAGAAGCCTGAAACAAACATACCCGAGAGCCAAGCTTTCACTGTGCTTTTTGAAGAATGGAAACAGCATAATCGAGGTACCGACAGCGGAACAGACCAGAACTAACTCACACAGCACGCCTAGTATCACCTGATTTTTATGTTCAAAACCTGTAATCAGGTAATTGGGATCTTTTAGAATCGGATCGTATAAAAGAACACCTATGATCGACGAAACCGTCGCAAGTATAAATAATACTCCCACAATTTTTGCTGCCTTCTTGCTATGATTCATTGGTTTCTCACCCTAATCACGACGTTTCCTTTCTTATGTCCGTTTTCGACATACGTATGAGCCTCAGCGATCTGTTCCAACGAATAACAGCGATCGATGACCGATTTTACCTTTCCTTCCTCAATTAACGTTTTGAGCGAATATAAATCTTCTATTTTAAGGTTTGTCGAGGACTTAACGGAGACATATTTCCCCTTTTTCGTAAGAACCCTTTTACTGCGTGAAGACGAAATTTTTCCTACCGCGTCAAATATAAGATCATACGTCTGACCGCTTTGTGTGAAATCCACCTTCGTATAATCCAGGACTTTATCTGCACCCAGCGCTTTCACCATTTCCACATTCGCGGTGCTGCATACCGCAGTGACCTCCGCCCCGAATGATTTGGCAAGCTGAACCGCAAAAGTGCCGACGCTTCCGGATGCCCCATAAATAAGCACGTTCTGTCCGCGCTCAATCCCTCCTTTTCTAAGGAAACACAGCGCTGTAAGTCCCCCGACAGGAACTGCGGCTGCTTCCTCGAAGGTCATATGGGCAGGTTTCATGGCCACAAACCCTTCATTGGCCTTCGCCCCTTCTTCTGGCAGGCAAATGTACTCAGCATAAGCGCCAAATCCAAGGCCGGTGTATGCGAAAACAGGGTCGCCCTTCTTAAAACGTGTCACGTCCTTGCCGACGGCTTCAACCTCTCCTGCTAGCTCAAACCCCAAAATGGTTGCCTTCTTCGGCCTGAAAAGTCCGTTGAAAAGTCTTGCCGCAACGGGATCGGCCTTTCTCATGCGCCAATCCGCTGCCGATACAGTCGTCACATGGATCTTGATTAATAGTTCATGATCCTTGGGCGTCGGCTTCTGGACCTCTTTCATTTCAAGCACATGCGGTGGTCCGTATTGTTCATAAACAATGGCTCTCATGTCATTCCTCCTCAATCATTTTAATGAACCGGATCTTCCTCGTAAGCGAAGACTTCCTCCAGAGATAGTTGAAACACACGTGCGATGCGAAAAGCCAATTCCAGTGAAGGTGAGTATTTTTCCTTTTCAATCGCTACGATCGTCTGCCGTGTCACCCCTACTTGGTCGGCGAGCTGTTGCTGGGTCATTTCGTTATGGTTGAATCGCAAGCTGCGAATGTGATTGCTAATGTGACTTTGGCCCATCTTATACTCCTTTCCGATAGTGATAAAGCCGCGTAACGCTGCTGGCAACATCGGATATGAATCCTGAGAAAATCAAAATGACGAACATAACGGAAGGCGTCATTTGCAGGACTAAAGAACCCATCGCGAGCAGAAATCCGAGAATGAAGACGAAATAAGACATTCTCATGGCCTTCAATTCGATCAACTTGTCGAGTTCGTCAGCGAAGGAAGGTTCCATTTCCTTCGTCGCAATCCGGTTAATGATGATGAATACGATCTCAATGATAACTTTGGCCACGATCGTTACCGGAATGAGGATTAAAATAACGGCACCCCAGAAACGGAAAAGCTCCGCCCCCGCCAGATTCGCATCATAGTACCTGACATACACAGCCCCACAGTAGGATCCAAAAATCAAAATCGTGCTGATTAGCGATACAATATTTTTCTTCTCTTGATAGGACATGGAACATCTCCTCTGCTAATCCGTCTGTTTATTAGTAAAGTTTTCCATACACAATGTAACATTAAGGATACACCATGTCAAATATTTTTTACATCACTAATTCTCCGACTGCGCGTGGAACGCTTGGGATTGGTTCGATCTACGCCATGTGTTCGAACCCCAGTATTTGCCCCCTATCATGGGTCCATCAAACAAAAAACACGCCCGAATCGGCGTGTTTTTTGTTTGTTATGGTGGAAGCGGCAACAGATTTCTTGTTGGATGGTCTTGCTTATGCTTTTCGAGTATGGACAGTCTTAGATCCGATGAATACCATTCCGCATCCATAGCTGTATGCCGTGCAGCTCAAGAGCCCCTGCTCTGGAGCATCCGCGTTTCCAAACGAGAGGCTCTCGTTGGCTCATGAATCACCTCCACCGATATCCGATCGAGTACTTTTTCACCTTTGGTTTTGGTTTTGGCTTTGGCTTTAGCTTTAGCTTTAGCTTTGGCTTTAGCTTTGGCTTTAGCTTTGGCTTTGGCTTTAGCTTTAGCTTTAGCTTTGGCTTTGGCTTTGGCTTTGGTTTTGATTTTGGTTTTGGTTTTGGTTTTGGTTCTGGTTTTGGTTCTGGTTTTGGTTCTGGTTTTGGTTCTGGTTTTGGTTCTGGTTCTGGTTCTGGTTCTGGTTTTGGCTTCTTAAAGAGAGTCCGAATCGTTGAATCCAATAAACGTTCAAAGGGCATCTTTTCTAAGAGGCTAGGCAAGGCTTGATCTAACGATTTAAGCGACGACGTCTCTTTGGACATGCGATCCTGCTCAGCATTTTCAGTGTTAAGCATGCTCTCGAGTTCTTGCTGGACGAACTGACTCCACTCCAGGTCAGCTTCCGTAGCTGCCCCCGATATCTCCACCAATTTATTTTCTTCGCTAGTTGTATTGTCGTCCTCAACTGAAGGAAGATAATCATGATCTATGCTTACTTCGTTCAATTCCTCCTCTTCGTTCAAATAGGAGTTCGGAAGCTCCGAGGAATCTGTTTGCCTGTGATCAGACTCAAGTTTACTTTGACGATCATCCATAGTTACTCCTCCCAGTATAATATCAACAACAACGCTCCGGTCCTGGACAATCCCACGAGCAGTACAACCTCTCTATCAGCCTTTTCCTATGTATGTTTATGTGCCGCTTTGCATCTGCGGAATAGACTGAAGCGGAATTCATCCGAACAATGCGCGAGTACCCATAAAATCGCATATATCTATACATATACGGAACTCAAAATGGTTGATTTTCACAGACTGGAACTTCACTTTCCGGACGGAGATTGATTTATCGTGGTTCTTGACCGAAAGCATCGATGCAGGTAAGCGTAATAAGACAGAGGGAGTGAGAATGAGATTGACTACGAAAAACATGGGATTTGCAGACAAAACGCTATTTATTCTTGGACTAACATTATGCGGTGTAATTGCTTTTGTTCTTGTGGTGGGCGTAATTGTTGCATTGATTAAATTATATATGGGCGACAAAATGCATTCTGTACGAATTGAGTCCGCCCCCATGCTGGATGATGAGCCGGAAGCGGAGTTGATCGCTGCCCCGTTTGAGCAAAGACTGGCTGAGACGATTCAACTTCATGAAGAAGCCGTGGCCGGGAATGCAGGCCCTTTGGGAAGCGAATCGTGTGATCGAATGATTGCGTCTGGATTATCCGGACCATCCGATAGCAGACGCGTATCATGGAAGCGTATTGGTGCTGCTGGCAGGAACATTGAGCGACCCAATGAAACGGCGAAACTGGACGAGGCGCGGACTTAAGCTTCTCCATGAAGCTGCCGCTTCTTCTCCCCAAGATCGTAGAATCCGCATGCTTCGTGACATGCATCCCGATAGACTAAACGCTTAGCGTTCATAAGGGGGTGGAGCAAATGCCAGATGGTAGACAGGATTTAAAGAGGTTTTTTGGTGAAATCAAGCAACAATTCTTCCGTTTCGCTGGCAGCTATTCAAAGGCTGTTAGTAGCGGAGCGAATGTGACCAGCAGTAAAATAATAGAAAATTTAAAAGAAACGGAACAAATATCCGATATTTCAATAGGGATATTGATATCGGCCGTTAACAGCGGTGTAGAATACGCCGGTGAACAAATGATAAAGTCAGGAATAGATTTAGTAGAACATATGAAAGAATACGCGAAAAAACAATAATATGCCCGAAGAAAAGCTCCTTTCGGAGAATATTCAACAAAGGGGTATGGTAAACAAGGCTGACACTCGGAGACAACGTTCCCTTTTGAGTCAGCCTTTTCCACTACTTTTTCTTCCGATTCGTACTCTTCTGCTTTCCCTTTCCGCGCTTGTTTGTCAAGCCGATACTATTCTTTTTCTTTTTCTTTTGCTTTTGCTTTTACTTTTTCCGCTTTGAGAGCTTGTTCCTCGAGGAGATACTGTTCTTTTGCTTTTGTTTTTTCCTCTTTCTTTAATTGCTTTCTTGCTTGCCTCTGCTCTTTCGTTTCTTTGTCACCCATGATTTATCCCTCCAATAGACTAGTTCAAACGATGTCTGATGATATTCGGATTAAAATATTCAAGCATCTGAATTCCCGGCGCAGGTCCAAAATAAATCGAGTATTTTTTATAAGGCACTTTTTCGCGCAGCTCCGGAAAACGAAGCCGGATCGGCTTTTGAAACAGATCCACCGCTTCTTCCCCATTTATCGCCCCGGAGTCAAGCACTTTTCTGAACGTTTGCAAACCCAATGTGTTGATTGATTTTCCAATCCCCTCCTTCCGGTGTGCTATCTTCTCAAACAAAGAAGGCGGCACATGCTTCGAGTAAACCAGCGCAAGATTGTGAGATATCAGAAAGCGGCTCTTCTCGCTGATCAAGAGAGAATCTCTTACATACAACAGAGCACCGGAGGACTCGCTAAAAAGATCGGCATGATCTTCATCTATTTGTTCTTGCCGAATGACATGAACTTCTATTTTTTCGTTCAACAGAGTTTCCAGTATATCTGTTGTCCGTCCGTCCGTTACCAGTAAAATTTTAAATATCAACCCATGCAATAAATCAAACGCGCTTCCCGCATCATGCGAATCCATGTCAAATGAGTTTATATCTGTCATACACTCTCCTCCGTTAGCGAATGTCTGCTCGTGATGATTCGTCATTTTAGAGAAAAGCCCGAATCGCGGAGTCCTTTCCAGAACGTATTAAATTCGTCAATATTGATCTGCTGCTTCGCATCGGAACGTGCAGCCTGCGGATTCGGATGCACCTCGATCATAACCCCATCGGCGCCCGCAGCAAGTGCTGCCTTCGTGCAGGACAGTAGAATATCCTTTCGGCCGGTGGCATGGCTGACATCCACGAGCACCGGAAGATGAGTCTCCTGTTTCAATAGCGGAACTGCCGAAATATCGAGCGTGTTTCTCGTCCATTTTTCAAAAGTGCGTATTCCGCGCTCGATCAACATGACCCGGTCATTCCCGTTATACAAGATATATTCTGCCGCATGAATGAACTCCTCCAGTGTGGCGGAAAGGCCTCGCTTCAGAAGAACAGGATGGCCGGTTTGGCCGACGGCTTTCAGCAGATCGAAGTTCTGCATGTTGCGGGCGCCGATCTGAAAGATATCGACATAACGGGCTGCCGTATCGATTTGTGAAGGGCTCATGATTTCGCTGATGGTCACCATGCCGACTTCGTCGGCCACTTCCTTCATGATTTTCAAACCTTCCACACCGAGCCCTTGAAAGTCGTATGGAGAGGTTCTCGGCTTGAACGCGCCCCCGCGCAAGACGGTAACACCAGCATTCTTCAACGCGGCCGCAACCGTCAGGAGCTGGTCTCTTGATTCGATTGAGCAGGGACCCGCGATCATGACGTGCGAAGCGCCTCCAATTTCAACATCCTTGACCCGAATAATCGTATCCTTGCTCTTGTGTTGGCGACTCACGAGGAGCTTTCGTTCATGTTTGGTATTTTTTTTCATTATTGAACGAAAAATCTCCGAAAATAAGTACATGACCGTGTCGTTATCGATGGGTCCCGGGTTATTACTGGTAAGCTCATTCACCATTTGCTGGAAACCAATCGGATCCGCTTCCGATATCCCTTGTTGTTCCTTTATCCGAAAAATTTCATCGGCCGTACGCCCCTGTTCATTCAGCAGATGAAGCAATTGACGGTTAATCCCATTCAGTTGAGATTGTAATTGTTGCAATTTTTCACTCATTCGGGTACTCCCTCCTTTTCGGCAATGACGGGACTTTTTCCTGGCCGATTTACACCTATATCCCCTTTTGCGCATCAGCCAATAACTCTCGCGCTCGTACATGGTTACTAACTGAATTTGTGAATATATACCGGCTTTATCGACGGGACGTTTTTCACAAGCTCGGCACGGTCAAGCAACCTGGAATCCGCGACGATCTCTATGGTGACAGGCACACGCAGCTTCCCGGATAAATGATAACGGACAGCCTCCTCCGACCACTTCCCGTAATCATGCGAATCAAGAAGAAAGTGCAGCCCGTTCTCTTGCTCAATTGCCTTCCAGGCATCCGGAGTAGGAGACAATGAATATACGGCTTCTTGGAGGTCTACCGCATCCAGGACGGTATCACCAATACGGACTCGATCCTTTCTCCTGCCGTAATGCTCCAGCTTGCCCCCCGTTCGGCCGCAAGCACACACGGAATGTTCTACAGATATGATGTCATCATTAAAGTATCGCAGCAGAGGAGATCCTTGATGGGAAAGCGTTGTAATCGCCGCAAACCCTCTCTCTCCATGAGCAGTGGGGCCCGCTCCGTCTTCCTGCAGCACTTCGACGTAAAAATCCTGTTCAACAATATGCATCTCGCCGTATTCGCACATCGTAGCGATATTAGCGGTTTCTGTCGAACCATACATATTAAATACAGGCACGCTCCACAGCTTCTCTATATGCTCCTTGCGCTTGTCGCTCATTAATTCTCCGGCAACACATATGGCCCGTAATGCCGGAAAATTGTTGCTCAGAGTCGAACCGATCAGACGCGCTGTTTCGGCAAGGAGCTCAAACTCTCGCGGGAGCCCGACGGCTACCGTGACACTTAGACGCTCCATGAGCTGCAATACTCTTGGGTATGGCGTAACTACGGTGCGTCCGCTTGCGGGAACAACCCCTGCTCCCGTCTGCCATGCCGCTTGCTGCATCAAGAACGCGGGCAGTGACATCGCGTATGGAAAGCGGATCAGCACAAGATCATCGGCTGTCAACCGAACCCCGCACTCCTTCAGTTGTCTCCCCCCGGTCCTCAAGTCCTCTTGGGTGAACCAGGAGGAGGACGGCTCTCCGGTAGTGCCGGTTGATTCGTGGTATTGCGCAACCTCTTTCATTTCGACGGCAAGGTGAGCGAAAGTGCCGGCATTCCGAAGATCTTCTTTTGTCGTGAGCGGCAGTGTTTGGATGTGCTCCAATCCAACACCATTCAGGTTATTTTTCGATAATTTTTCCTTGTACAAAGGAGATTTTAGAATGCGTGCCAACAAATCCTTGAACTTTCGCTCCCGATCGTTGTCAGGCATAATGCAGCACCTCCTCTCCTGTTTAATTGGTTTTGACTAATTCAACACTCGGGTCGCTTTGCCGAAAGTACGGGGGATGTCGTGTCTGATTTCGACCTGGCAGTCAATCCCGATCCGATCAACGAAATGCTTTCGGATTTTCTCCGCCAATTGCTCGTCGCTTAATTTCGTCCGAAATGGCTCGGCTTCGATCTTCAGAACTCCGTTATTCAGCTTGAAACAATACCACATGCCCACATCTTGAATTTCCATAAGGAAGTGTTCCAACAAGAACGGCGAATAATCCTCACCATTCAATTGCAGCATATTTTCCTTTCTGCCTCTCAGCTGCAGAACGTCCATGGTGATCCCGCAAACGCATCTAGCCTTTTGCAAATAACCGATATCCCCGCTTCGGTAACGCACCATCGGCATTCCTTCGCGCAGCAGCGTCGTTACGATGATCTCTCCGGTATTGCCGTACGGAAGCGGCTTCTCCGAAACAGGATCAATAATTTCTACCTTTACATGTCCTTCCATGACGTGATACCCTTTGTGTTCGCTGCATTCAACACCAACACCCCCGCACTCTGTCGAGCCGTAGAAGAATGACACTTCGCAGCCCCACCATTTCTCCAGCCGGTCGCGGAAGGTAGAGGAGCACCCTTCACCGGTAAGCCAAATCTTCTTGAGTCGGATATCTTCACCTATTTTGATACCATACTTCTCGCTTTCTTCCACCAAAAGCGCTGCATAGGAAGGAGTGGTAGCGAGTACTGTGGCTTGGTATTCCTTCATCAGCTCCAATGACTTATCGACGGGAGCCATGTATCCGCCTTTGCCGAGCGATAGCACCGTCGTTCCGAACGCAAACTGGAACAAACGTTGAAAACCGAGACCGGGCAGTGCAAACTCATACGGCAGCGCAATCGCCGCAACATCCTCGTCCGACTCCTTGAATATTTCCAAATATTTGGGCAGCAAATCATATACATACTGATCAGCTAACGTGTAGGCGGTATAAATCGGCTTCCCCGAAGTTCCGCTTGTAAGGTGAACCTGACCGATCTCTTTCGGATCGACGCACAAGATCTTCATCTTATCACCGCGTATGACGTCTTTCTTGAGCAGCGGTACCGAAGCTAATTGCTCCAGGCTTACGATTTTCGGTTCCGTGAAGCCCGCTTCTTCCAGCTTCGAACGGTAATATTCATTGCTGTTCCAGACATGAGCAAGCGTAGCGTTAATGGCTTTCAACTGATAGTCTTCAATACTTTGCCGAGGCAGCTTTTCAATGGTTCTTCCTTCATCGTCCCATTGCTTAAAAAAATCCTTGAATTGTTCCAGATGGGATGAATGCTCGTCAATGGAAACCGTCATCTTATGGGATTGTAATTTCATAAAATCCCTCCTAATAAACAACTTTTATAGTATAAGGACCTGGGCGTCTAACTCGCTATTCGATTCTATCGTGATCTCCGGTCGCACCGGAGGCTCGTATGGAGCGGAAATGCCGGTAAATGCAAGATTTCACCTACTCTCGCTTTTTTATATAGTCCTTTCGGATCCCGCCTTTCGCATTCACTAAGCGGGCATTTTTTACATAAACCTCTGTAAACTCTCCTTCATGAAAAATAGATCACGCTTTGTCACGACCCGCGACGGATACCCCGTTATTTTTCTTTCAGAAAAGTTTCTGCCCTCCTCTGTAACCTACTGTTATGGGATGCACGAATGTAACTACTTGACTCGGCCAAACGTACATTTTAAATAAAATGAGTATTTCATCCAATCGCTATATAGGAATCGCACATATCATAACAAGTAAATTGGAATTGCAAGGAGGAGATTTATCTGTGTTGCTTGTACGGGTTGGAGAAAGACCAAGATTCTCAATATCTCAATAGAGTGCTTCCGGTAAGCTGTGCGGACTTTACGCGCGGACTTGCCATAACGGATAATACGATCTTTATCGGACAGAGCCGAATGAGTGTGTCGCTTCCGGCGCAACTGGTATACCAGACTCTCGTCATTCCGCCCGATTTATCATTGGGAGGGCGATAGGAATGGCAGATCAAAGCGACCATATGAAACAATTCGAGAAAGCCAAAACACTCCATAATAATGGGGTCGATGGAGACAAAAAAGCGGTGATAAAAGCAAACGAGATGCTCTTAAAGCTTCGTGAGGCCGATCCCGATAATGCGCTAATTGAAGCCTATTACGGCAGTACTCTCGTTCTTTTAGGCCGGGATGCCGTTAAAATTCTGGAAAGAGCGGATAAGGCGGAAGAGGGATTAGACGCATTGAATCGGGCCGTTTCTTTAGACTCAAACCATAAAGAAATTCGGTTGTTACGGGGGAACATTTGTGTGAGGCTGCCGGAGTCCTTTTTCCATTGCTCGGAAACGGCGATCGAGGACTTCACCTTCCTGCTTGAACGCTATAAAGAGAATTTCAGCTACCTTACTCAAAAGCAAGTACGCGAAGTACTGAAAAACCTAAGTGCAGCTTATCAAATTGCAGGAAATCCTGACAAAGCAGATGCGGTCTTGCAGCTTCTCGTTCGATTGGAACGGAAGAAAAATTCATAAGAAAAGAGAGGGAGAGACCATTGACATTCGATGAGAGATTCCACAAGATTATCTCGCTGTATAAGGAGGGCGCGAAAGGCAACGTAACCGCCGTTCAGGAAGCGAATCAACTGTTAGAACTGCTGCGACTCGATTATCCGGACCAGCCTCTTGCGGAAGCTTACCATGGCAGCATCATGCTTTTAATCGCTCGGGATAAAACGAATCCGCTCGAAAGGTTTAAATGGGCGAAAAACGGCTTAAAGCTTCTCGACAGTGCGGTAGCAGCCGCTCCCCACGACAGCAGGATCCGATATCTTCGCGGCAGGTCCGTATACAGGTTGCCAGAGAAGTATTTCCAACGGACGCGGACGGTGATTGAAGATTATACCTTCCTGATCGATCAGCAGTTACTTCAAGAGGGCCCACTCAAGGCCTTTAACAACTCGAGACTAACCTATGAGCTCGGCGAGGCGTATCGCAGAATCGGTCGGAACGAGGATGCGGCCAGATGCTGGACAATGCTGGAGCAGGAAACGCAGGATCCGGAATTCAGGAAGCTCCTCAGGCTAAAGCTGCAATCCTTGGAAGGCAAACCTGCTATTGAACACATCGAAACCAACGACAGCATCAAATCGGTCTTGATAGGGAGAACCGCTCGCGCCGTCGGCAACGTACTCCTCAATTTGGTGGAAAAAAGGTAGGAAACAGAAGCTCTCCCCTCTCCCTAAGCGTCACAAAAAGTATATACGACACTAGAGCAAAAGCATCCTTTTACCCGAGTAATCGCAGGATCGAAAAGGAGGTGAGGCACATGTCAGAACTCATGAAAGGGATCTTCAGGGGAGTAAGGAAAGAGATCGTAAATTTGGCCAATGCTGCTTTGAAAAGCGGCTCTACCCACATCGGCAAGGAGCTTGCGAATATGAAGCGCGACGATGATCAACCGTTAGGTTTCACTTTCGGAACGGTCACCAATTCCTTGAAAGACGGTGTTATAGCGACTGGCAAAGACTTAATGAACAAGGGCTTGGAGCGCGCGAAGGATATCTCCCCAAAGGATTAGCAATCGAATGTGTCCTAGGAAGCCACGGGGACACAACTATCTAAGGAATAGGAATAAAACAGGAGTTCTACACTGAAAGGCTCTAGTCGTCAATCGGCTGAGGGCCTTTCCTTTTTATCCTCACTCTATTCCCTTCCGTAGAATATATTGATCTTAGATATCGTTCATTCGCGGTCAGAGATTACGAAACTGGATGGTGGGAAATTTTGAAAAAATCATTCGTCAACGGCATAAACATTTGTTATGAATCGATTGGGGAAGGATTTCCCTTGATCGGACTCACAGGAAAAGACAGCAACATGGACTGGTGGCATCCGGCAATCAAGGCAGCGTTAAGCGAAAGAAACCGCTTCATCATGCTCGATCATCGAGGTACAGGCCGGAGCGACGCTCCGACGGAAGCGTACGGCATCTCGGATATGGCAAAGGATGTCGTCGGGCTGATGGACGCTCTTGAAATCGACAAGGCACATATTTTGGGCCAATCAATGGGTGGAATGATTGCACAGGAGATTGCAATTGAATTCCCCAGTCGCGTGGCGAAATTAGTCTTATGCTCCACGACCTGCGGGGTCAAACGGGTACCGCCTTCTTTGCGGATGCTAAAATGGCTGATGCGAAAAAACGCTGTTTTTTCCCCGCAAGACACAGTAAATATGCTTTACTCCAAAGCCTATATTCAAGAGAATCCGGCCATGATCGCTTCACTCGTGGAACGGATGCAGATCGCTCCTTCGAATCCTAGAAGCATGGAGATTCATAAACATGCCAACAAGAGTTTCGATTCGTATCATCGGCTCGGGCAAATTTCGGCACCAACGCTTATTATTCACGGCGAAGATGATTGGGTCTTCAGACCGAAGCATGCCAAGATTCTGAACCAACATATTCCGGACTCCAAGCTGATTCTATTTCCCGGTGCAGGCCACGGTATATTTTCACAGGAGTATCACAAGGTGTTGGAGGAAATCCATCGTTTCATCGATTGATTGCAATTAACGAAACAAAAAGACGACTCTTATTCATTTTGAATGAGTAGTCGTCTTTTTCATTTCACCGAGCCGATCGCCGTTTCAGCGTACCATTCAGCTCCTTAGTTTACAGCTTGTAAAGCGATATCCAGCACTTCTTCTATTGAGCGGGCGGAGCGGTTCCGTTTGATCAGCGCTGCGCCGATCTCCAGCGCGATCCGCTGTGCCCGTTCGCGGGCAGCAACATCCTCAATGTGGTCGATGTCCGCGACGTGGATAAAACCATGGACGCGGCACACCATTACCGCCCCGGCAAAGCCGATTGTGTCCTGCAGCAGTCTTGCCACATACAAATCCTGATATCCTCGGGTCTTCGCCATCCGGTCGGCGGCATGCCCGTTCCAAAGCTCACGGAACTGAAGCTCGAATTGTGTCCATAAGTCGCGCACGGTATCCAGCAGGTAGCGGCGGTAATCGGTGCGCTCCTGCGCATCCGGGCTCCAGCCCTCTTGGCCAGAATAGTTCAGCAGCAGATTGGCGATAACCGTCCCGATATCAAAGCCCATCGGACCGTAGAAAGCAAATTCGGGATCAATGACCTTCGCCGAATCCGGCTTGATGAAGATATTATCTGTATGGAAATCGCCATGCAACAAGGCCTCCGCTTTTGTCAGAAATTTCTCCCGCAGCAGCGCAACCTCGAGATGCAGCTCCATATCCGCCCAAATGCGCTCAACGACATCGCGGATATGAGGCTCGAAGATATTCATCCGGGACTTCTTATAAGGAGCGTCAAAGATGAGTTCCTCGGTGACATTGCAAAGCTCCGGATTGATGAACGCTTTCACCCGCAGTTTCTTCTCCTGTAGGTCCATGGCCAGGTCCGAGGTGAAGAACAATGTCCGCGCCAAGAATGATCCAATATGCTCGGCGAACAACAGATAACCCCGCTCCATCAGTCCACGGCGCATGATAATGTGATCGCTCAAATCCTCTATAACCAACAACGCCAAATCCGGCTCGTAAGCGAATACCTTTGGCGTCAGATCAGGACAAAGCTCCCCTTGAATGCGCAAAGCTTCGCTTTCAATGCGTACTCTGTCCAGCGTCAAGGGAACCGACTCGCCGACCACCTTGACGTAAGGCAACGCCTGCTTCAGAATTAAGCCCTGCCCTGATGCCGGGTCCGATATTTGAAACACAAGGTTAAGATTACCGTCGCCGATCTCCCGTGACTTCAGCTGCGCGCCAACCGGGAATACGCCCTCGATGCCACGTGCATACTCGACCACTTCCCCTTGGTTTAAGGTGTGATAATTTCCCAATTCCGCATCCCTCCGAATATTGATTCTTATCTAGCCATGTACATATCGGCGAGCACGGGCTGGAGCTGTTCCGTGACGGCAAGGGCGTATTGACGCACTGCAATGCCGACGGTTTGGCGACAGCCCGCTAAGAAAAACAGCGTAAACTCGTTAATATATTAATAATATATGCATAGTGAGTCTTGATTTCCTAAACACTTGCGTAGAAAACATTTTCGATGGAGTCTTGTTTAAGCATTTCATCGTTCCACGTTGCCTTATCCTCTCGGTTACGAAGAAGATTTAGATATCATTCCAATTCCAACTTCGAAGCCGTTGCGTATTTCTGTCCCCAAAATCACGAACTACTCTATTCCACGACAGACCGAGAGGGCTACCGACAGTACAAGTCAGACCCTGGAGCAGGCGTTGATGACCGCCATCTGCCAGAACGTACAAAAGATCGCCAACCACCTAGCCAAACAGACTAGATGAGGCGATTTTTTGTATTTTCTGGGTTTTTCTTTGAAGGGGCCCGCGCGGACTGAACCCGGGGCTCGAACCCCTGACCTCTTCGCTGCCAGCGAAGCGCTCTCCCAGCTTAGTCAGTTTCACTGCCCGATACTGGACTGTTGAGGCTGACCTCTGTATTGTTTTTTCTCTATTCTTGTGCCCAGAATGATAAGGGCGACATAGATTACGATGGCAATAGAATCAATAAACGAATTCATAAGCCCTGAAACGTCAACCACTGCCGTTACACCAAGAATGACCATCAGCCGGACGATCAGGATCGCCGCGATCATCCATGCGGCAAACCGGATCTTCGATCGCTCACTTTGGAATGACATGAAAATGAATGCGATACCGAAGACCAGATTTTCCGCTGTGATAATGTGCCAAACATACGTGAAAACCGTCTGGGTATCCACGGAAATCGGACTAATATCGAGCGTCGGTAGCACAGCGGATTGCCCGTTCCATGCGTGAGTGAAGGCAAAAAGCACCGCAAGAACCCCTGCAATCAAATAATAATAATTCCTAACCTTGATGCTCATCACAACCTCCCTTGAAATTTTCTGGTTCGTTCCTTCGGATATCCTTGTAAATTTCGCGGACGATCTTTGCCAACCGTTGGTCGCTTTCGATATTAAAGTTCCTTAACGTTTCGGCTGCTATGTTGAGCAGCTGGCTGACCTTTTCCAGATGGGCAATCTTCTTGCGCGTTTCTGCGTTTTTGGCATCTAGAAACGCAGAAACTTCTTCGTAGTGAACGGGGTCGATATTTTCCATCTTACGGATACTAAGCGTCCCTCTGATTTCATCAAGAGAAAAGTCCGCATACTGCATGATCTGAATATTCATCAAGTCTATGAGGTCGTCCTTCGAATACCTGCGGTACCGATTGTCTTTCCGGGACGGCGAGACGATCCCAATCCGGTCATAATACCGAAGCGTATCCTTCGATATCCCAAGTATCCGCGAAGCCTCTTGGATAGAGTAAAGTTTTTCCATGAATTCAGAATATCATTGGAGTTGACTCCAATGTCAAGTCGTTTTATTTTTTTCTCGATGCGTATTGAAGCGAGGAATGAAAGATTGAATTTGATTCATACAGATAGGTTGTAAGGTTTTCAAATAACTACGAATAAATAATATTGTTTTTATCGCCCCAATAAGAAGCAATAGTATAGGATAAATAATCAAAAAATGACCTAATCCTGTTGAAAATCCTATAATAACGGACCAAGACGCTGAGATAAGTCGAGGAATAAATATAAGTGCCCCAACAGGCAACAGTACATTAAAGATGAATAGAACTGGTATAAACCTGAGCATAAACTTAGACTTCAACGAGAATCTTTTTTCCCATTTCAAGAGGTTCATGACAGAAAAGATGAGTAAGGCAAGCAGGATCACTACGACTATACCGACTGTTAAATAGAACGATGTAAGGCTAGGTAAATTCTGAACTGAAGCGTCCTCTCCCTTTAGAATTTTGTAAACGCCTTGGAAAACGTCGTCATAACTCACAAAAGGATCTGCAGCGTTAAACAACGTCACGATACCGTATTCTCCATCAAACATCATATCTGAACTGAAATTCTCTGTTCCTCCATTGTGCCAGACGATCCCATTATCAATGACAATCCATCCCATTCCATAAGAAATTCCCTCATCAATCGATACAGCAGGCTGATGCATGAGATCTGTTAATTTCTCTGGAAGGATAGCAATATTGCCAAGCTGACCATGATTCATTTGTGCTATCAAATAATTAGACATGTCTTTTGCTGATGAAATCAGGCCGCCTGATGCAATTCGCGCCTCGGGATTATGCTGCTTGGTGGGCATCATCACCCCAAACATGGATTGATACCCCTGTGTCAAATCGTTTGCTTCTCCCTCCTTTAAAGACGTGAAACTATGCTTCATATCTAAAGGCTTGAAGACATGATCCTTGATGTAGTCTCCAAAACTTTGGCCGGAAACAACTTCTACAATTCTTCCCAATACATCGTAGTTAAGATTGGAATACTGGAATAGGGTACCGATTGGCTCAACCAAGGCAATGTTACCCATTTCCTCAATGTGTTGTTTCAATGATATCTCATCTTTTTCCAAAGCTCTGCGGCCATCATATGTGGAAAAACCGCTATTTTGCACAAGCAAGTTACGAACTGAGATTCGGGCGGAATCTTTTTCACTGCTAATCTTGAACTGGGGCAAATATTTCCGTACCGGTGCATCCAAATCGATCTTCCCTTCATCAACCAACTGCATGATCGCAAGCGCGGTAAAAGATTTGGAAGTGGAACCGATCAGAAACGAGGTATCCTGTGTAACAAGGCGATCATTCGGGCCTGCATTTCCGTACCCTTGTAAATAAATAATCTCCTTATTTTTGATAATTCCTATGGCAGCGCCAGGAATATGAAGTCGTTTCATGGCCTCCTTCATATATCCATCAATCTTTTCATGATCCAGACCCGAGGCCGCATGAGCAGGCTGTCCGCTAAGTTGAAGAATCAGCACAATCGTTGCAACCAGGCAGAATATCGCTCTAAAATAATATCTACAATTTGATCTTATTCTCATCTGACGATTCTCCTCGTTCAAGAATAGTTTGGCGATTAGTATTACCGTTATTATTCGCAAGCGCCGGCTCGGTGAACTAGAGTTGGATCGTATCGCCTGCTGCAATCTTATAGATGTCGGCATACGATTTGGGTACCAGTACGCCACCGTCTTCCAATGCAACCCGATTGTCATTGTCGTCGAAGAAATGAATGCGATTGTTTTCTTTCTTCGTAACAACTAACGTTGCGTTTTGGTTATCATCCCCTTTGATGAATTCCACGGGAAAGGATGATAAATCATAACTGCTTTTAATGCAGGTGGGTAGTTGTAATGTATCTGGAGCTGTTCCTCTCGAGTAATCAACTCTTACATCATAAGTATTCACCTCTTCAATCTGGTCTGCTACTTTTTAACGTTTTCATTTTCACGTCTCCTTAGTTTCCGGGGAAATGGAAATAGTCAAGCTGCCAAACGGAATTCAACCAGCTAGCAGCGAAACTTGACTTACCATCCTAATTGCTCCAGATTTGAAAAATTAACATATTATTCAAGTTGATTATACGTAGGCAAGAGTAGAGAAACACCCATCTACAGTCTCCACTCCAGCTAGACCAAAGTCGGGTTCAAACACATCAGCACTCCATTTCTGTGGGTAAGTAAAAGACGAAAAATAGACTGTTGAGGTTTCTCAACAGTCTGAAACGGCATCTCTGCCGTTG
>Ga0209025_1002347_pt1 | contig 20391 bp, 19 predicted proteins | sample AraplaMF_Col_mLB_FD_184256 | JGI IMG/M metagenome (GOLD analysis project Ga0209025, IMG submission 184256) | Arabidopsis root microbial communities from the University of North Carolina, USA - plate scrape MF_Col_mLB (SPAdes) (version 2) | ecosystem: Host-associated > Plants > Roots > Endosphere... | reverse complement strand
TGGACACGAAGCGCCACGGTGACGGCCTGTTTGCCGCCTACACCAGCGCCCCCGACGGCCGGGCCTGGACTTACCTCGGCCCCGAACCATTTACCGGGCGCGGCGAGTTCGACGCCTACCTTGAGCGCAATGCGGCGAGCACCGACCCCCTGCACTACACGGTGGTGGACGCCGCCACCCAGCGCGCCGTCGGGACACTGGCGCTGATGCGCATGGACCCCGCCAACGGCGTCATTGAAGTCGGGCACGTCATCTTCTCGCCGCTGCTGCAGCGCAGCCGCGCCTCCACCGAAGCCCAGTACCTGTTGATGAAACTGGTTTTCGAGACCCTCGGCTACCGCCGCTATGAGTGGAAATGCGACAGCCTCAACGCGCCCTCGCGCAGCACGGCCGCCAGGCTGGGCTTCAGCTTCGAAGGCGTTTTCCGGCAGCTCCTCGTCTACAAGAACAGGAACCGCGATACGGCCTGGTATTCCATCATCGACGGTGAATGGCCGCTGGTGAAGGCGGCCTTCAACAGCTGGCTGTCACCGGACAACTTCGATACGCAGGGCGGGCAGCTCCTGCCCCTGGCTGAAATCCGCAAGCGCCTGGTGCACAATGCGCCCGCAGCCATGGCGGCATAGGGGCAAGGCACACTTTGCCCCGGGGCTTCGGGGCCGGCATCAGCTCAGGCTGAGTTCACGGACCAAGGCCTGATTGGATGCCTTCATCGATTCATCCGGCCGATGGCCTTGCAGCGCTCGCGCCAGCCAGGCCTCCACCAGCACCGGGTCATTCACGGTCTTGATCGCCTGGTAGGCCGCCTCCGCCTCGGGGAAGCGCCGTCGCAAAAAGTTGAGCCACTGCTTGAGCCGCCCTGCCCTGGCGCGTGTGTCGATCCGCGAGCAGACGATGCGCCAAAAATCGGCGATCAGCGGCAGCAGATCGGGCCAATCCACGGCGGCCCGCATGCCCAGCCGGTCGGCCTTGATCGCCAGGCCCAGGCCCGGGTCGCGCACCGCGCCACGGCCAATCATCAGGGTGTCGCAGCCCGAGAGCGCGCGGCAGCGCCGGGCGTCCTCGACCGTCCAGATTTCGCCATTGGCCACGACCGGAATCTTGACGGCCGCACGTATGTCGGCAATGCGCTCCCAGTAAGCGGGCGGCCTGTAGGCCTGGGCCTTGGTGCGGCCGTGCACCACCAGCTCGCCAGCGCCGCCCGCTTCAATCGCGAGCGCGCATTCAACGGCACGCGCATCGTCGTCATAGCCCAGCCGCATCTTGGCCGACACCGGTATGTGGGCCGGTACGGCGCGGCGCACCGCGCCGACCACGGCCGTCAGGGTTTCGGGTTCCCTGAGCAGCGAGGCCCCGCCGCCGTGGCGATTCACCACGGCTGCCGGACAGCCGAAGTTCAGGTCTATGCCGTCCGGCCCCAGGCCCGCAAGCCGCGCGGCGTTCTCGGCCATGCAGGGCGGGTCCGAGCCCAGCAGCTGCGCGCGCACCGGAACGCCGGCCAGCGTGCGGCCGCCGTGGTGCAGCTCGGGCACGATGCGGTAGAACACACGCTCGGGCAGCAACTGGTCGGTGATGCGTATGAACTCCGAGACGCAGCGGTCCACCCCACCGACCCGCGTGAGGATGTCGCGCAGCACAAAGTCCAGCAAGCCCTCCATGGGGGCCAGCAGGACGGTGGCGTGTGCTTCGGTTTTCATCGAAGGCAGAAAACTATTTAGCCGCCAGGCGCCACAAGGACGTGACTTCGGCCGCGCGCGCCGCATGCAATGCATCGCTCGCGTCAGAGGCCTTGGGATGCCGTGGCTGTGCGTCCAGCCGGTCCACCACCTTGAGGCCCGCGGTATCCATCGCCGCCATCAGCCAGGCGCGTGTGCGCAGGCCCAGGTGCTCAGCCAGATCGGACAGGATCAGCCAGCCCTCGCCACCGGGCTCAAGGTGTGCGGCCAGCCCATTAAGGAAGCCCAACAGCATTCGGCTGTCTTCGTCATACACCGCATGCTCGACCGGCGAGCCGGGGCGCGCGGGCAGCCAGGGCGGGTTGCAGACGATGATGTGGGCGCGGCCTTCGGGAAACAGGTTGGCCTCGCGCACCTCGATTTGCGGAAAACCCAGGCGCTTGAGGTTCTCGCGCGCGCAGGCCAGCGCACGCGGGTCCTGGTCGGTGGCCACCACGCGCTGCACGCCGCTGCGCAGGGCCAGCACCGCGGCCAGCACACCCGTGCCCGTGCCGATGTCAAAGCCCAGAAGGTCAGCCGTGCCCTCTGGCACCGGCGCCTGGGCCACCAGGTCTATGTACTCACCGCGCACCGGCGAGAAAACGCCGTAATGCGGATGAATGCGGTTGTGCGGGCCGTCCTCACCCAATGCGGGAATCGGCACGCCCTTGCGGCGCCATTCGTGGGCGCTGATGAAACCCATCAGTTCGCGCAGCGAGGCAACTGAAGGACCAGCGTCCGCTTTCGCAGGTCCCCAGGCCTCGACGCATGCCTTCTTCGCATCCGGCGCACGGCGCAAAGGGATGCTGTAGTCCGCCTCAAACGGAACCAGCACCATGCCCAGTACCCGCGCGCGCTGCGCCTGGGCCTGGCGGTGCAGGTGAAAAGCTTGCGGGAACACCGGCGCCGGTGCTTCAACCGGGGCGCTGGCGTTTGCGGCCTTCGCGGCCCCTTCCGCCTTCTCGGTCTTCACCCGCTTCTCGCGCTTGGGCTTGGCCGGCTTGTCGACCCGGCGCGCCAGGGCTTGCACGAGCATGCGCGCATTCTGGAAGTCGCCGCGCCACAGCAAACCCGTGCCCTCGCAGGCGAGGCGGTAGGCCGTATCGGCGCTCATGCTGTCATCGGCCAGCACCACACGCTTGGGCGGCGCGGCGCCGCGTTCGGAGCGCCAGCGCGCGGAACGGGCTTCGCCGCCTTCGGTCCAGTGGATCAAGGTGTGCGTGGAGGGGGAAGAGGCAGGGGCGGAATTTGAAAGAGGCATCAGAAGCAAACGCAGCGAGAGGAACCAAGCGTTTTAACAGATGCAGCCCGGTCTGACCGTTTGGCACCGCTAAAAGCGCTTGGTAAAGCAAAAAACACTGGTTTTATCAGCGCCTTGTCTGGACGTTCAGCCGTAGAAAGTTGGCAGGATGAACAGCAGCGCGAACCAGACAACAAAGCTCAGCAAAGGAATGCTAAACAACCACATTGGCAAGGTGGGACGGGAGGTTTCCTGAAAAAACCTGCCTCTGAAGACCCACAACCGCTGCACAAGCCCCGTCAAAAAGACCAAGCCCAAGGAAAAAAAGGTAACCCCAAGGCTAATGACGAAAAGGCTGCGAAGGACAAACTCCGTCGGGTCTGCCGCAAAAGTCAGCCGGCGGACGGGGCCCCGCCGGCCCAAGGTCATCTCCTGAAGCAGCCAGGCGTCGTAACTCACAAAAATCAGAAAAAAACCGAAGGCCAGCAGTACAACCGTGGAGAGGACTGCGCAAAGAAACCTGGGGAAGGTCAGTCGCACGTCAACCACCGTCCTTTTAGGCATCGCGTCATCAAGTACAAGCACCCATAGTTTCAAACGAAATGGCAGATGTTGCGGTCATAACTCTCGCACGTCAGCCGGATCAGGTGGCCGGTGCCATATTTGCACTATAACCCCGGCACCAGAACATGCTTTAAGCGACGTAGGCCTCAACCGGAGCGCACCCATTCCAAGCGGGGGCCGCGGAACTGGCCTTGGCCTGTCCTGAGTCTGTCGAAGGGCCAGGCCGCAGGCGCTGTCCCCTGCAAGGGAAGAGGAGGCCACACGAAGTGAGCCTCAACAGGGGTGTTCAAGTGCTCCAGCCGCCACCCAGGGCCCGTATCAAGCCCACGGTAGCCAGATACTGTGCAGTCTTGACCTGTAGCGCCTGGCGCCGGTTACGCAACTCGCTGCGCTGGGCATCCAGCAATTCAAGCTGGCTGACAAAGCCGTTGCGGTAGCGTGAATCCGACAGCACCGTGGCGCGCGTGGCCGAGGCCACCGAACGCGCCTGCGCTTCGGACTGTTCTGCGAGCAGGCGTATGGCCGAAAGCTGGTCTTCCACGTCCTTGAAGGCGACGAGGATTTGCTCGCGGTAGTTGGCCAGTGCGATGTCGAGTTCGGCATTGGCGTTCTGCACACCGGCCTGGCGGCGGCCGCCGTCAAAGATCGGCAGCGACAGCAGCGCGCCTACACCCCAGGCCTGGGTCGAGACCTTGAACAGGTCCTTGATCTCAGGCGCGGCATAGCCGGCATTGCCCGTCAGCGAGAAAGTCGGGAACCAGGCAGCCTTGGCCACGCCCACACGGGCCTGCGCGGCCTGCATGCTGCTTTGTGCGGCGGAAACATCAGGGCGGCGCTCCAGCACCGTGCTGGGCACACCGGCTGGGATCACCGGCAGCGTGGTCGACCATTCGGTAGGCGCAACAGCAAAGTTGGATGCCACCTCGCCGACCAGCACGGCCAGCGCGTGTTCGAGCTCGGCACGGCGGCGGTCCAGCGCCAGCGCTTCCGATTCAGTCGCGGCAACTTCGGTGCGCACGCGGGCCACGTCCAGCTCGGCCACGTCGCCTTCCTTGAAGCGGATTTCCGTCAGGCGCAAGGTATTGCGGTAGGCCTGCAGGGTGTCGCGCACCAGCGTGCGCTCGGTGTCGAGCGCGCGCAGGTTGAGGTAGGCCTGCGCCACGTCGGCCTGCACCAGCAACTGGGTGCTGCGCAGCAGGGCTTCGCGGGATTTGGCGTCCAGCGACGCCGCATCCGAATTCAACGAAAGCTTGCCGATCAGGTCGACCTCATAGGAAAAATTGGCGGCGGCCGTGACCGTGGTCTGCGCGACGCGATTCGTGGTGATGTTGCTCTGGCGCACGGCGCCGCCGCTCAAACCCACTTGCGGCAGGCGGTCCGCGTCGGTGTTGCGCAGGATGGCGCGCGCCTGGGCCAGCCGGCCGGCGGCCACCTTCACGCTGTTGTTGTTATTGCCGGCCTGCTCAACGAGCTGGTCCAGCACCGGGTCGGCAAACACCTTCCACCAGGCGCCCTGCGATTGCGGGGCGGTTGCGGCGGTGGTGGATGCCGCGCCGGCATTCTCCTTGTAGGCCGCGGGCGCGGCGGGAATGCTGGCCGGGTCCACCGAAGCGCTGGTGGCGCAGCCGGCCAGCACCAGGGCGGCCAGCAGGGGCAGCAGCGCGGTGCGCAGTTTTGACGATGTGCGGTTCATGATGAACTCCTGTAACTTGATGCTTGTTGTTATTCGTGCAGTTTGAGGGGCGCGGCCGGCTGGGCCTGCGTGCCTGCACCACCGGCGCCGGCGAAGGCTTCCAGGTGCGGCACTTCGCCGTGCAGCTTGAGCGGGCGGTTGCCCGTGAGGCGGCGCAGGGTCACGTAGAACACCGGCGTGAGGAAGAGGCCGAAGGCCGTCACGCCAATCATTCCCGAGAACACCGCCACACCCATGGCATGGCGCATTTCGGCGCCGGCGCCGGTCGACAGCACCAGGGGCAGCACGCCCATGATGAAAGCCAGCGAGGTCATCAGGATGGGGCGCAGGCGCAGGCGGCTGGCTTCAATCGCGGCCTGCAGCGGCGTGCGCCCGGCAAACTCCAGCTCGCGCGCGAACTCCACGATCAGGATGGCGTTCTTCGCCGACAACCCCACCAGCACGATCAAACCGATCTGTGTGAAGATATTGTTGTCGCCGCCGGTCAGCTTCACGCCCAGCATGGCGGCCAGCAGGCCCATTGGCACGATCAGCACGATGGCGATGGGCAATGTCAGGCTTTCATACTGCGCAGCCAGCACCAGGAAGACCAGCAGCAGCGCCAGCGGGAACACCCACACGGCCGAGTTGCCGGCGATGATTTCCTGGTAGGTCAGGTCGGTCCATTCATAGCTGATGCCGGGCGGCAGGGTTTCAGCCGCGATACGGGCGACCGCGTCCTGGGCCTGGCCCGACGAATAGCCGGGCGCGGCGCCGCCGTTGATGTCGGCCGACAGGAAGCCGTTGTAGCGCATGGCGCGTTCCGGGCCGAAGCTGGGCGTGACTTTCATCAGCGCCGACAGCGGCACCATTTCGCCGGTGGCCGAGCGTACTTTGAGCAGACCGATGTCCTCGGCACGGGCGCGGTAAGGCGCGTCGGCCTGGACCCGCACGCTGTAGGTGCGGCCGAACTTGTTGAAGTCGTTGGCGTACAGGCTGCCCAGGTAGATCTGCATGGTGTCGAACACGTCGGTCACCGGCACACCGAGCTGGCGCGCCTTGGTGCGGTCGATGTCGGCATAGAGCTGCGGCACGTTGACCTGGAAGCTCGAGAACAAGCCGGCCAGTTCAGGCGTCTGGTAGGCCTTGGCCATGAAAGCCTTGGTGGCGCCGTCCAGCGCGGCATAACCGAGCGAGCCGCGGTCTTCCAGCTGCAGCTTGAAGCCGCCGGTGGTGCCCAGCCCCTGCACGGGCGGTGGCGGGAACATCGCGATAAAGGCTTCCTGGATGCCGCTGAACTTGCCGTTGAGCTGGCCGGCAATGGCGCCCGCGCTCAGGTCCTTGCTCTTGCGCTCGTCAAAAGGCTTGAGCGACAGAAACACGATGCCGGAGTTGGAGCTGTTGGTGAAGCCGTTGATCGACAGGCCCGGGAAGGCGATGGCGTGCTCCACGCCAGGTTGCTTCATGGCGATGTCGCTGATCTTGCGGATCACGTCTTCAGTGCGGTCCAGCGTGGCGCCGTCGGGCAGTTGCGCGAAGCCGATCAGGTACTGCTTGTCCTGGCCGGGCACAAAGCCGCTGGGTACGGCCTTGAACAGGCCCGTGGTCGCCAGCACCAGCACGAGGTAGATGCCGAGCATCACGGCCTTGCGCGAGATCGCGCCCTTGACGCCGCGGCTGTAGTTTTCGGAACCGCGGTGGAAGGCCTTGTTGAAGGCGCCGAAGAAGCGGCCGAAGACCTTGTCCATGCCGCGGGTCAGCGCGTCCTTGGGCGCATCATGGCCTTTGAGCAGCAGGGAGGCCAGCGCGGGCGACAGGGTCAGCGAGTTGACGGCCGAGATCACGGTCGAGATCGCAATCGTCAGCGCGAACTGCTTGTAGAACTGGCCCGACAGGCCGGTGATGAAGGCCAGCGGCACGAACACAGCGATCAGCACCAGGGCAATCGCGATGATGGGCCCTGACACCTCGCGCATGGCGCGGTAAGTGGCATCGCGCGGACTCAGGCCCGCCTCGATGTTGCGTTCCACGTTCTCCACCACCACGATGGCGTCGTCCACCACGATACCGATGGCCAGCACCAGCCCGAACAGGCTGAGCGCGTTGATCGAAAAACCGAAGAGGTGCATCACCGCGAAGGTGCCGATGACGGAAATGGGCACAGCCAGCAGCGGGATGATGGAGGCGCGCCAGGTCTGCAGGAAGATGATCACCACCAGCACCACCAGGGCCACAGCTTCGAGCAGGGTGTGCACCACGGCCTCGATGGAGGAGCGCACGAACTGCGTGGTGTCGTAAACGATCTCGTAGTCCACACCCTCAGGCATGTTCTTCTTGAGCTCTTTCATCACGGCCTGCACGTCGTCCGAAATCTGGATGGCGTTGGAGCCCGGCGCGGCGAACACCGGCACGGCCACGGCCTGCTTGTTGTCCAGCAGCGAGCGCAGCGCGTAGTCGGACGCGCCCAGTTCCAGGCGGGCGATGTCGCGCAGGCGCGTCACGGCGCCGTTCCTGTCGGTCTTGACGATGATGTCGCCGAACTCTTCCTCGCTCTGCAGACGGCCCTGGGCGTTGATGGACAGTTGCATGTCCACGCCGGGCAGGCCTGGCGAAGCGCCGACCACGCCGGCCGCGGCCTGGATGTTCTGCTCGCGGATGGCGCGCACCACATCGCCGGCGGACAAGCCGCGCTCCGCCACCTTCTGCGGGTCCAGCCAGACGCGCATCGAATAGTCGCCCGAGCCGAAGAGCTGCACCTGGCCCACGCCGTTGATGCGCGCCAGGCGGTCCTTGACGTTGAGCACCGCGTAGTTGCGCAGGTAGGTCATGTCATAGCGATCATTGGGCGACAGCAGGTGCACCACCATGGTGAGGTCGGGCGAGCTCTTGACGGTGGTGATGCCCAGGCGCCGCACTTCCTCGGGCAGGCGCGGCTCGGCCTGCGAGACGCGGTTCTGCACCAGTTGCTGCGCCTTGTCGGGGTCGGTGCCCAGCTTGAAGGTCACGTTGAGTGTCATCAAGCCGTCGGTGGTGGCCTGGCTGCTCATGTAGAGCATGCCGTCGACACCGTTGATGGATTCCTCCAGCGGCGTGGCCACGGTCTCGGCGATCACCTTGGGATTGGCGCCAGGGTAGTTGGCGCGCACCACCACCGTGGGCGGCACCACGTCGGGGTACTCGGCGATCGGCAGCGAGCGCAGCGCGATCAGGCCGGCGATAAACATCAGCAGCGACAGCACGCCGGCAAAGATGGGCCGGTCAATAAAAAACTTGGATAAATTCATGGCAGTTCTTCTTGTTCAGGTATCAAGAGCGGCTCAGGATTTCGCCGCGACCTTGACGGCTTTTTCGGCGAGCTCGGCCTTGGCGGACATTTCCACCACTTGCGGCGCAACCAGCGCGCCGGGGCGTATGCGCTGCAGGCCGTTGACGACGATGCGTTCGTTGGCGGACAGACCGCCCTTGACCACGCGCAGGCCGTTGACGGCGGCGCCCAGCGTGACCTCGCGGTAAACCGCCTTGTTGTCGGCGCCCACCACCAGCACGAACTTCTTGTTCTGGTCAGTGCCGACGGCGCGTTCATTGATCAGCAAAGCCGAGCCCTTGGTGGCCTGGCCCATGCGGATGCGCGCGAACTGGCCGGGCATGAGCTGGCCGTCCTTGTTGTCGAACACGGCGCGGGCACGCACAGTGCCGCTGCGGGCATCGACCTGGTTGTCGACCAGCTGCAGCTTGCCTTCAAACGGCGTGTCGGAGCTGGCGGCGGTGCCCATCTGCACGGGAATGCGCTCAAGGCTGCGGCTGGCCGGGCCGCCGTTGCCGCCCACGTCCTTCAGGGCCTTGGCGACAACCTGCTCGTCGGCGTCAAAGCTTGCATAGATCGGGCTCACGGACACCAGCGTGGTCAGCACCGGTGCGCCGGGGCCGGCGGCGACCAGGTTGCCCACGGTCACTTCGAGCTTGCCGACACGGCCGGCCACCGGCGCGCGAACCTGGGTGTAGCCCAGGCTCAGCTGTGCCGACTGCAGGGCCGCCTGCGCGGCGCGCAGGTTGGCCTCGGCTTCGCCCTTGCCGTTGGTGCGCTCGTCGAATTCACGCTTGGAGATGGCCTGCTCGCTCCACAGGCGCTGCGAACGTTCCTGCTCGCCCTTGGCCTGGGTAACCCGGGCCTGGGCGGCGGCAACCTGCGCATCGGCGCGCTCCACCTCGGCCGCATAGGGCGCCGGGTCTATGGTCAGCAGCAGGTCGCCCTTCTTGACGAGCGCGCCTTCGCGGAAGTGCACAGCCTGGATGGTGCCGGCCACGCGCGAGCGTATGTCCACGCGCTCGACCGCCTCCAGCCGGCCCGAGAACTCGTCCCAGGCAGAAACTTCGCTTTGCACTACGGTGGCGACGGAGACGGGAGTGGCTTGCGGCTGGGCGGGGCCAGATTGGGCGCTGGTGCTGGAGACACCGAACACGGCGGCGGAGATGCCGGTCACGGCCAGCACGGCGAGGGCTACCGCCAGCAGGCGGCGTTTGGGGGTTTGGAGTGGGATGGATGGCATGTGAGTTCTCTCTCGAAGATGTGTTTGAAAATTGAAACGGGTAAGCGGATTGGAAAAAACTAAAAACAAAACCGGCGACTCTAAAACCTCAACTTAAGTTAAGGTCAAGCGCGCAACACATAACACGGTGTAGATGTGGGGACATCGAGCCCCGCAGCCTTGCCGCGCGGCGTTGATCGGTATCCGGATGAATCAATGGCATGGTGAACTCCCTCAAAGAAAAATTGGACGTATGAAACTCAGGCCGCCGCGCTGTGGGCGGCGGTGCGCGCATCCAGCGCGGTGGCAAAGAAACGGCTGAAGCGCTCATGGATCAGGGGCGCCCAGGCTTTTTTGGGGTCCGCCGGCTCCAGGTAGCTGCAGGGCCAGCCGGTGGGAACGGGCAGCACCGTGTCGAGCGCGACCAGGCCGGCGGCGCGCAGGCGCGCGGCATAGGCCAGCGTCTCGTCGCGCAGCGGATCGTCCTGCGCGGTGATGAGCAGCGTGGGCGGCAAGCCGGCCAGGCGAAAGGCCGAGCCGGGCGCGGCATAGGGGTGGCTGGCGTCTTCCAGGCGCGGCAGGTAGTTGTGCCAGCCGTCGGCCCAGGTGCAGCCCACCGGGCCGGCCTCGGCATCACGCAGCGACGCCGTGGCCAGGCAGGGGTCCAGCATGGGCGACAGCAGGATCTGCCCGGCCAGTGCCGGCTCATGCAGGTCGCGCGCCATCAGCGCCACGGCCGCGGCGATGTTGCCGCCCGCCTCTTCACCCGCCACAAACACCGGCGCACCGGAGCCGGCCAGCTTGTGGCGGGCCTTGAAAGCCCACTCGAGGGCGGCGTAGCCCATTTCCACGGCATTGGGAAACGGGTGGCCAGGCGCCAGCGGGTAATCCAGCGACATCACCACCGCGCCGGCATCGGCCAGCAGCCCGGCCACGCAGGAGCCGCCTTCCAGCGAACCGCCCACAAAAGCCCCGGCGTGGAAATGCAGCACCAGCGGCGACACGCCCGCGCCATTGCGACGGCCGTAGAAACGCACGTTCAGCGGCTTTTTCAGCGCGAGCTCGATCTGCTTTTCGACCCACGGGGGGCTGGTTTTGTCGGCGCCCTTGAGGGCGGGCTGGTGGCTTTTCATCATCGTGACCGCTGAGGGTCTCCGGTTTGTTGCGATGCAGCAGAAGATACGCGCGGGGTCTCACTTAATAAATAGCCGTTCTGTTTATTCTTTATTTCACCAATGCAACAATCGGGGGTATGCCTGCGTTCCTCCCGCTTTCGCACCGGGCTGCCTGCCGCGCCGGCCCCTGCCCGCCTCGTCGCCACGGCGCAAGGCTTGGGACGCGAAGTGTCAGCCTTGCCTCCATGGCAGGGTCAATGGGCCAAGGGAAAACCCGGAGAGAACAAAGGGCTATTTCGCGGCTGTCACGGGAAGCCACCAGGATGGTCACAATCGCCCCTCGCATCTGCCCCGCGAGTTGCTGTTCGCGGAGCTTCCCGGCTTTTCCAAAGACCCTTCCGGCCACCCGCCGCCAGGGAACGGAGCCGCAGGCCCACCGGCCCGCGACGCCCCATGTGCATTGACAGCCCCTTACCAGGACTAGAAGACAGGACTTCCCATGGACAAGTTTTCCGCAATGCAGGCCTTTGTACGGGTCGTGGAAGCCGGCACCTTCACCAAGGCCGCCGACTCCATGGGCATGCCCAAGCCGACCGTGACGCGGCTGATCCAGACACTCGAACAATCGCTGGACACCAAGCTGCTCAACCGCACCACACGCAAGGTCACGGTCACGGCTGACGGCGCTGCGTACTACGAGCGCGCCGGCCGCCTGCTCAGTGAGATGGAAGAACTCGAGTCGAGCATGTCGCGCGCCAAGGCCAGCCCGCGCGGCCGCCTCAAGGTGGACATCCCTTCTTCCCTGGGGCTGGCGGTGGTGATTCCGGCGCTGCCGGATTTTTATGCGCGCTACCCCGACATCCAGCTGGAGCTGGGCGTGAGCGACCGGCCCATCGACATCCTGGCCGAAAACGTGGACTGCGTGATCCGCGGCGGCGAGATTACCGACCAGTCGCTGGTGGCGCGCCGCATCGGCGAGTTCTATCTGATCTCTTGCGCGTCGCCGGCCTACCTCAAACGCCACGGCACCCCACAGCACCCAGAGGAACTGGTGCACGGGCACAGGCTGATTCGCTATATGTCGCCGCGCGACGGCAAGCTCTACAACGTGACCCTGCTCAAGGATGGGCAGGCGGTGGAGGTCGAGGGCCATCACCAGCTGTCGGTCAACGACTCGAATGCCGGCGTGGCGGCGGCGCTGGCCGGCCTGGGCGTGCTGCAGACATTGACCTTCCTGGTCCAGCACCACATCAGCAGCGGCGCGCTGGAGCCGCTGTTCAACGGCTGGTCTTCCGCGGCCAAGCCTATCCACGTGGTCTATCCACCGAACCGCCACCTGAGCAACAAGGTGCGTGTCTTTGTGGACTGGATTGCCGACCTGTTCGCCAGGCACGATTTGATCCAGCGCAAGAGCACGTTGCCGGGGCGCATCACACATGCGCAAACGGGTACCGAGGCGCTTGCCGAATAGGCATCGCGAGCCCGGCATCTCCTACAGGTAACGTCACCGCCAACCTACAGGCTGCGCGGCAGGGGGGTCCTAAGCTGAAGGCCAGTCCTTCCTCTTATCCCCTCTTCCTACCCATTTGACTTACCTGTTCGCGAAAGACCTTCCATGCCAAGATTAAAAGCCCCCGCACCTGATGCCGAAAGCCGCAAGGCGCTGGAGCAACGTGCGCGGGAAGCCGCCCTGCCCACGCCCCCCCAGCAAAAAGGGCGGTGGCCTTTCCCCGTGGCCGATGACAAAACGGCGGATGAAGCCGGAGAAGGCACGCGTGAATCGCCGAACGACAAGCCCACCCGTTCGGACAAGCCTTGAGCCTTAAGTCTTAACTTCGCGGTTTCGGGTGCGCGTCTTCAGCCGTTTGGCCAGGCTCACAAAGAGCAACACCAGCGCACCCGCCACCAGGCCGACCAGCGCATCCATCAGCAAGGGCATGACCGCGGCCGGCAAGGCGCCGGCGCCAGCAGCAACACGCTCTGTGAGCGCTTCAATGACGTGGTGCAAGGGCGCGATGCCGTGCGTGAGAATGCCCCCGCCCACCAGGAACATCGCGGCCGTGCCGGCCACCGAGAGCCCCTTCATGAGCCAGGGCGCGGCCCACAGGATGGCGTGGCCCAGGCTTTGCTGCAGGCGCGGCCAGGCGCCATCGCCCGCGCGCCGGCTCAGGTAAAGCCCGCCGTCGTCCAGTTTGACAATACCCGCCACAAGGCCGTACACACCCGCCGTCATCAGCACGGCAATGCCGCATAGCACCACCACCTGCGTCATGAAGGGACTGGCCTGAACCGTGCCCAGCGTGATCGCGATGATCTCGGCCGACAGGATGAAGTCGGTGCGCACCGCGCCCTTGATCTTGTCTTTTTCCACCGTCACCAGGTCCACCGCCGGGTTGGACAGTGCCGTGGCCAGCGCCTCGTGCTCGGCGGCCTGCTCGTGCGCGCTGTGCATGAACTTGTGCGCGAGCTTTTCAAAACCTTCATAACAAAGAAAGGCGCCGCCCACCATCAGCAGCGGCGTTACCGCCCAGGGCGCGAAAGCGCTGATGGCCAGCGCCGCCGGGACCAGGATGGCCTTGTTGACGAATGAGCCCTTGGCCACGGCCCAGACCACCGGGAGTTCCCGATCCGCCTTGACGCCGGCAACCTGCTGCGCGTTGAGCGCCAGATCGTCGCCCAGCACACCCGCCGTCTTTTTGGCGGCGGCTTTGGAAAGCAGCGCCACATCGTCGAGCACGGTGGCGATGTCGTCAATCAGTGCAAGCAGGCTGCTGGCCATAGGTGGTCTTCTTTTGTGGTGTGAATGCCGTGGTGGCGCCCCACGGCGTGGAAAAGGCATCCAAAGGCATCAGGCGCGTGTAGTTGTATGTATGACGCCGGGGAAGAGCGCTTACTGTACCGAAGTTCAGCGGCTGCAAAGGAAAAGCCGCCCGCAGGCGGCTTTTCAGCTGGGCATGCAGATTCAGCGCGCGGTTAACCGGCCCAGGATAAATCCGATGGCCAGGGCCGCGCCCACGGCTTCCAGCGGCCGCTCCTGCACCCAGGATTTCGAGGTTTCGAGGGCCTGCACAGGCGCTTCACTGATGCGGCGCGTCTGCTCGGCAAACCGGTCGGCCACGTTGCTGGCGGTTCCCGCGAGCTTGTCGACGCCCTGGTGCGCCGCCGAGGAAGCGCGCTCCACCGCGCTGCGCGCGGGATCGGCCACCTTATCGATGCCGCTGTGAAGCGCGGCGCCGGCGGACTCGACACCGCGCTGGATGGGATTGCTGTTGGCGGGCGATGCTGTGGTTTTGTCCATGGTGGCTTCCTTCAAAAAATTTCCACAAAATACCGACGGGTGACACCGGCGAAATGGCTTGAGTGCATGGCGCACCTCGGGCGCCACCACCGTGCCATTGACTGTAGGCAAGCGCCCGCCAGCAGCCTGTGCGCCGCCGGACAGGCCTGGTGTAGGACAACAGAGTGTTGCAAAAAACGATGGCTTGTCGGCCTGCACTGACAGCGAAACTGCCGCTTGGCTTGGCGAGCCGCGCCACCCGCTCCCGCATCATCAGGCCTCGGCCCAAAACGTCTCGCCCGGATGTCTCGAAGCGCCACCCGAACAGAACCCAAGGAGAAGCGATCATGCCCAGGAAAGCCAGACCCGCCCTCAGAATCGGCGACCCCGACAACGGCCAGCCGCGCTACGGCCCGCCCGAAGAGGCGCCCGAGGATGACGATGCGCTGGAGTTGCCGGTAGAGCCGGATGAGGGGACACCGCTGATTCCTGATGATGAACGTGTTGTGAATGTTCCTTCTTAGGCCGGGTCTTGCTCCGGCCTTGCGCGCTCGCCCTCTTCTCCTCTCTGCTCGTTCTTGCTCTTATGTCCTCTGCTGAGGGTGGCTGGCCGGGCACCCCCCGGCCAGCAACGCTTAGAACAGGGCGGAGAAGGACATAGGTCGAGGGGGAGATCAGCGCGCAAGCCCGGCGTCAATCGACCGAACGTTTAAGCCGAATCTCTTCCAGCTTGGCGCTGCCAAACGCCACGGTTTTAAGAGAAGGCATCTCCCTCTTGAACCCCGCCGCCTGTTCATAAAACGCCAGCGCACGTTCATTGCGCAAGAGCACCCACAGCGTGACCTGGGTGCAGCCCTCATCCTTGAGGCCGTCGCGGGCCCCATCCCAGAGCGCCAGGCCCGCGCCTTTGCGCCAGTGGTCGGGGTGGACATACAGTGCCCAGATTTCGCCGACGGTGGATTTGGTGCCGGCATCGCGTGAACGGTCGAAGCCGACAAAGCCCACGACCTGCTCGCCTTCGGTGGCGACCAGCAACTGCGGTTCGCTGAATTCAATGGCTTCGCGCCAGTAGGACAAACGTTTTTCGACGGTGATCTTGGCGAGAAAGTCCGCGGGGATCAGGTCTTTGTAGGCGGCCTGCCAAGTGGCGACATGGATTTCGGCGATGGCTTTGGCATCGCGGGGCGTGGCAGGGCGAATGGAATAGCTGGACATGAAAATCGTTTGCTTGTGTGTGTGGGAGCGGGAATTAACCGGGGGAGCAGAATTGTCGCGCAAATCACGGCTTGCGCCACCCTTGGCGGGCCACAAATGGCTTCTGGGGTAAATTCAGCGCTACCTCCTCCCCTTCGCGTTGTTTGTTGCTCCTTCCCCCTTCAAGCTCACAGCCATGCCCGCCAGCGGCCCTCCATTGCCTGCGCCACCCTCGGCATCTTTCGTGAAAAAAGAAAAAGAAGAACAGGAAAACCAGGTATTCAGCGCGCGCCTGGCGCCGAACGGTCCCGTGTTCGAAGCGCCGGCCGTGTTGCCGCTGCTGGAAGCTGCGGAACTGGCGGGGCTGGAACTGGCCAGTTCATGCCGCAACGGCACCTGCCGCACCTGCATAAGCCGGCTCGAAAGCGGCCAAGTGGCTTACCGCATCGAATGGCCGGGCCTGAGCGCCGAAGAAAAAGCGGCGGGCTATATCCTGCCCTGCGTGGCCTACCCGCAGTCGGATGTGGTGATCGTGCCGGCCGATTAAGCGTCTGGGGCCGGCAAGCCTCCGGGCGACGCCGCGCCGTCGCCGAGCATGCGCTGCATCAGCACCGTGTCCACCCATTGCCCGAACTTGTAGCCGACGCAGGCCAGCGTGCCGACGCGCGCGAAGCCCTGCGCCTCATGCACCCGCAGCGAACCGGTGTTGGCGCTGTTGCCGACGACGGCCAGCATTTGGCGGAAGCCACGCTGTTCGCACTCGCGGATCAGCTCGCGCAGCAAGGCACTGCCGACACCGGCCTGGCGCATGCCGGGTGCCACGTAAATCGAGTCTTCCACGGTATGCCGGTAGGCCGGCCGCGAGCGCCAGGCGCTGCCATAGGCATAGCCCACCACCTCCCCATCGCGCAAAGCCACCAGGTAGGGATAGCCGCCGCGCAGGATATCGGCGCGGCGTTCACGCATCTGGGCCACGGTGGGCGGCTTCAGCTCGAAAGTGGCCAGGTTGGTTTCCACGTAATGGGCATAGATGGCCTGGATGGCTGCTATGTCGCCCTCTGCGCAAGGGCGGATTGAAAGGACACCGGCTGCGGGGCGGGCGCTGGTCGAATGGGGAGCGGGTGAAGAAAGAAGCTGCATGCCGCCATGGTTGCGCAAGCCCATGCATAAGTAAATATGTCGAAACTTATGGTTTTCATTAGAATTTCTTTGCATGCCCACTCCCGCCCTCAACCTGGACCACCTGCGCACCTATGCGCTCATCATTGAAACCGGCAGCTTCTCGGGCGCGGCCGAACGGCTGGGCCTGTCGCAGCCGGCCATCAGCCTGCAGGTGCGGCAACTGGAGCAGCGGCTGGGCGTGCGCCTGGTCGAGCGCGTGGCGCGCCGCGCCACACCCACCCCTGCGGGGCTGGACCTGCTGGCCGGCATACAGCGGGTCAACACGGCGGTCGATGGCGTGATGGCCGCCATGGCCTCGCACTCCTCCAACGTCGAAGGCCGGGTGACGCTGGGTACCGGCGCCACCGCCTGCCTCTACCTGCTGCCGCAAATCCTGCGCTCACTGCGCATACGCTTTCCCAAGGTCAACGTGCTGGTCAGCACCGGCAACACGGCCGACTTCGTCAAGGCGGTCGAAGGCAACACCCTGGACCTGGCGCTGGTGACCTTGCCCGTCAAGCGCCGCGCGCTGGTCACCACGCCGCTGCTGAACGACGAATTCGTGGCGATCGCCTCCAGGCGCGAAGCCCCGCTGCCCGCCAAAATCACGCCGGCCTTTCTCGCCAAACGCGAGCTGGTGCTGTTCGAGCCCGCGGCCAACACCCGCGTGATCATCGACCAGTGGTTTCGCGATGCGGGCCATGCGCCCAAACCCATCATGGAGCTGGGCAGCGTGGAAGCCATCAAGGAGATGGTGGCCGCCGGCCTGGGCTGCAGCATCCTGCCGGCCATGGCCGTCACCGGTCCGGGCCAGCACCCCGAGCTGGTGGTGCACCCGCTCCACCCCCGGCTGCAAAGAACGCTGGCGCTGGTGATGCGCGGCGACAAACCGGTGAACAAGGCCCTGCACCAGGTGATCGCCGCGATCACCCACCGGGCCGGCAACTGAAAACGGAAGAAGGCTGCGCCCGCAAACCTTGCGTGCCCATTCGATACAAAAAACCGCCCAAAACCCGGCCGGCATGTAGCGCACTGTCAAACAACTGTGCCAGCATGTCAGGATGGAAATCCTGCCGCCGACCGCCGCCGTGGAAAGTCCCCGCAGCCTGCACAGCCCCTACAGCCTGACGCCGGCGCGCGATGCGGCCGCGAGTTTCGCGGAACTGGGGGAGCTCAAGGCCATCCTGCTGGCGGGCAGCGCCCACTTCGAGGTGGCCGTGGTGGCCGAGGCGCACACCGCCGGGCCTTCGTTTCCGCTTTACACCGCCAGCATTGGCTCGCGCGACCCGCAGGCGCCGGCCGTCGGTTTCTTCGGCGGCATCCACGGTCTGGAACGCATAGGCACGCAGCTGATCCTGCACTACCTGCGCGCGCTGCTGTTTCGCCTGGAGTGGGACGAGCTGCTGCACCGCCAGCTCGAAAAAATCCGGCTGGTCTTCATGCCCATCGTGAACCCCGGGGGCATGTGGGCGCACAAGCGCGCCAACCCGCAGGGCGTGGACCTGATGCGCAACGCGCCGCAGCGGGCCGAAAGCCAGGTGCCCTTTCTCGCGGGCGGGCAAACCATCAGCCGACTGCTGCCCTGGTACTGCGGCCGGCCCGGCATGCCCATGGAGGCCGAAAGCGCGGCCCTGCTGCGGGTGGTGAGTGAACAACTCGCCAGCCGCCCCTTCAGCCTGGCCCTGGACTGCCACTCGGGTTACGGCTTTGACGACAGCCTGTGGTTTCCTTATGCCAAGACGCGCCGGCTGATGGCCAACCTGCCCGAGATGTTCGCGCTGCGGACCATGCTGGAACAGTCTCACCCCCACCATGCCTACAGCTTCGAACCGCAGAGCAACCAGTACCTGCTGCACGGCGACCTCTGGGACCATGCCTACGACCACGCGCCGCAGCGCCATGTGTTCCTGCCGATGACGCTGGAGCTCGGCTCCTGGCTGTGGATACGCAAGAACCCGCGACAGCTGTTTTCGCGGCACGGCATCTTCAACCCCATGAAGGCGCACCGCACCAAGCGTGTGTTGCGCCGCCATGCGGACCTGCTGGACTTCCTCACGCGCGCGGCGTTTGCCGCGCCCAACTGGCTGCCCTCGGGCGAGCGGCGCGCGCAACTCGCGCGGCTGGCCACGGCTTACTGGCGGCCCCGGCGGGCGCTTGCATGAGCTGGGTGCTGCTCAGGGGCCTGACCCGCGAGGCGCGGCATTGGGGCGACTTCGCGGAACGGCTCGCGCGCGCCATGCCAGGCTCGGCCAGCGAAGCAACCCGGGTGCTGGCGCTGGACCTGCCGGGCAACGGCGCCTTCTGCCGCGAAAGCTCACCGGCCACGGTGGGCGCCATGGCTGACTTCGCGCGCAAACAACTGCGCGCCCGCGGCCTGGCACCGCCCTACAGCCTGGTGGCGATGTCGCTGGGCGGCATGGTGGCCGCCGACTGGGCGCTGCGCTACCCGATGGAGATAGAGCGGCTGGTGCTGATCAACACCAGCATGCGGCCGCTGGGCAGCGCCAGCGAACGCCTGCGTCCCGGCAACTGGCTGCCGCTGGCGCTGGTGGCCGCGCGCTGGGGCAATGCGGCCCACGCCGAACACGCTGAGCGTGTGATCCACCGCCTCACCTGCAACCGCACGGCCACGCTGGAGCAGGACCTCGCCGCATGGATACACATCCGCAAGAGCGCACCCGTCAGCGCCGCCAATGCCTGGCGCCAGCTCAAAGCCGCGGCGGTCTTCACCATGGCAGCGCCCCCCGCCTGCCCCGCCCTGGTGCTGTCGTCGGCCGCCGACCACCTGGTGCACCCGCGCTGCTCGGCCCGGCTGGCCGGTACCTGGCAGGCCGCCCACCACCAGCACCCCTGGGCCGGCCACGACCTGCCGCACGACGACGCAGACTGGGTGTGCCGGCGGATTGCAGATTGGGTGGATGCTGGCTGAACAGTCCTCTCTCTTGCACCCTCCCCGCTGGAGGAAGGCGCAGTTCACAGCCTCCTTGAGCCGCAGGCACTTTCCTTGCAAGGACCGGGTTTTTGCCCGTCCCGGCCGCCGCGGCAACATGCCTGAGGCAAAATCACCCCTTGTCTATACAAGACACCACTTCCATGAAGAAACCTGACGCCACCGAACCCCAGCCCGACGGCCTGCCCGCCGCTGATGGCGGCCAGGCCGCTGCCGCGCCCACGCGCAACAAGCGCATGTGGGCACTGGCACTCGGTACGGCGGCGCTCTGGAACCTGGACCCGGCCTTTGGCGAAATGGCCGAGATGATCGGCATGATCGCCTGCGCCGGCAACAAGACACTGGCCAAGGACGCCATCGCCCAGATGCGCAGCAAGGCCGACAGCCTGCGCACGCAGATCCCGCCGCTGCCCGCCAGCGCCCTGACCAAGGTCGTGCGGCGCGCCGAGGCCGCCTGCGGCGCGGTGCTCGACAAGGGCGTGCGCGTCAAGGAAGTGCAGGCCAGCTGGGACCACTTCATCGCCTGCGTGCGTGCCCTGCCGGACCCGCGCAAACGGGGTTAAGAGCCCTGCTGCCGCGCCAGCCTTCCCAGCGTCTGCATCGCCGCCTCGAAGCGCTCGCTCCACGGGTGCCCGTAGTTAAGCCGCAGGCAATTGCGGAAATTGCGCCGCGCTGAAAACACCGGCCCCGGCGCCACGCCTATGCCGTGCGCCAGCGCCGCCTGGTGCAGGGCCAGCGCGTCAAAGCCCTTGGCAAATTCCACCCACACAAAGTAACCGCCCGCCGGGCGCGACACGCGCACGTCCGGCGGAAAGTGGCGCGCAATGGCGGCCAGCAGGCTGGAGAGCTGTGACTCCATCGCATGCCTCAGCCTGCGCAGGTGCTTGTCGTAGCCGCCATGCTGCAAATAATCGGCGATGGCGAGCTGCGCGGGCAGGCTGGCCGACAGCGTGGTCATGAGCCTGAGCCGCTCTATC
>Ga0209025_1002345_pt1 | contig 20404 bp, 16 predicted proteins | sample AraplaMF_Col_mLB_FD_184256 | JGI IMG/M metagenome (GOLD analysis project Ga0209025, IMG submission 184256) | Arabidopsis root microbial communities from the University of North Carolina, USA - plate scrape MF_Col_mLB (SPAdes) (version 2) | ecosystem: Host-associated > Plants > Roots > Endosphere... | reverse complement strand
GGAAATTTCCGTCGACGTTCAAGTATGAGCCCGTTATAACGGCACCTAAGGATGTTGACTGCGCTTTCGAATCGCGTGGATTTAGATTCAATGTCGAGGTGAAGTGCGCGGACTACACGAAAAAGAACGAGTTAGACCAAACCAAAGGATTTCAACTCGGGGTCTTTGGGCGCCACCCGGACCTCGCGCAAGTGCATAAGGACCTCCAGAAAGCGTTGTCGCACGCCCCGACGGGGCAGCCGTTGCGGCTGCAGCCTCATATGGACAACAAGCTCAAAGATTTTCTTATATCTGCACACGGGAAGTTCGCCGACTCGACCCACGACGATACACTGAACGTGCTTGCAGTTTGCGGCGACGGCCCCAGCGATTTGCAAAAGTGGTTCGGCTATCTGTACGGATGGCAGGGTCTTTTCACGAAGAACTCATACCACCCGATGTCAGATTACAGCAGAGTGGACGTTGTCCTGTTGACGAACCTCTATCACCGTCACTACAACTATCACGAAAAAGACCAGCTCGCTGACCACTGGGATTTTGGCAAGGCGTTTAACGTGAGTTTTAGCAATCCATTTCGCCAGCGCGATAAGCGGCTCGCGATTGAGCAGTTTACGACAACAATGCCCAATCACTCCTGGAAGCTTTCCAATTACAGGGTCAAAGGCGACGACGTTCCTCCTGAGGTTGACGCGGCCATTAGGTTGAGCTCATACATCGGAGAGAAACTCGCCGATTCTGGGATGTTCCAGATGCCGCGAGAATCTACCGACGGTTTGCATAGCTCGTAGGAAGGGGGAATTTTGCGGGACCGCCGTTCGAGTCGTATGCGCGATGGCGGCTCCCGCGGTGGCATCGACGGATTCTGGTCGTGGCGCAACCGCATGTATTCAGCAGAAGTTGCGACAGACAGCCGTAGGCCCACCGAGCAGGTGCGATAAGTCGACGTGGCGTTGCACGACCGAGTGACGGACCTCGCCCTTGCATTGCCACGTTCCGTACACCGCAAGCAGAGACGCGCCCAGCGCTTCCTGCAGGAACTTCTCCTGCAGCGACGCCCAGATGATGACGTTCACGTTGCCCGTCTCGTCCTCGATAGTCACGAACATCACCCCTTTGCGGTTCCTGGTCGCTGACGTACCGTGACCAGGCCACATCCGCGAGCGAGCCGGCCATTGCGGTATGTAATATGCGTCGACGCCAGCACGAGGCGTTGTTCGAGCAGAACCGGCCGCAGCAGCGATAGCGAATGCCGACCGAGCGTGAGGCTCATCGAGTTGTAGTCGGCGACGATGTCTTCGCGACCGCGTCGAACTTGGAGGCGATGTACGCCATCCTCGATGACAAAGACCGGCCTTACTACGAGGACAAGCTCGCCGCTTGAGACAACGTCTATCGGATTCCGTGCCGTGCGAGCAATCTTTCGAAAAATTCAGCTACGCGGCGCTGTGCTTCCAGACCGACCTTCGGCTTTCCAGAAAGGTCCACGTCACGGAATTCGTATCCGCCGAAGCGATACACCTCGTAGCCCATCAACCTCAGACGCCGGTCTTCCATCGCCATCTCGGCGTACAGTTGGGCGTTCGCGATGTAGCGCTCGGGAGCGCTCTGGTCTTTTACCGCATAGTGATGGCGCCCATCTATCTCGATGACGATGCGGACGCCTTGCTCAAGCATGAGAAGGAAGTCCATGCGCTGCCGCGCTAAGAATTTCTCATCCCCCCGCTCGCGGCGCGTGTATGGGTCGTAGTGCAGGTAGACCTGCGGGATTAAAGCGGGCAGCCTTTCGCCAAGCTGTTTGCTGAAGCGCTCGTAATAGCCTTGGAAAATCGCGTACTCGCCAGGTGAGTTGGCGCCGATGACAGAGTGGCGCAGACGCCTGTACAACATCTTCGAGCCTTCGGTGCCGTCTACACCTTGAGTTTCTGCATACCAGTCGCGGAGGTCGCTCCACAACAGCATCCCGGAATGGGGAAGCGGCCTCTCGTATACAAGCACCTTGTCCGCGTGCTTCGTGATTTCGACGTCATTGTTCAGCGCGTCGCGAAAGACCAGCTCTGGCTTCTCACCGGTCGACGCAAAAATCAGATTCTTCATCGTACCGGCAACACCCGCCTGAGCGCGAACGACGCTATAAATCGCGTATCCGGACTCGGCGGAAGTCTGCTTTAGCGTAAAGCCGTCACATTTCAGCGCATCGCCGATAGCCCCCGCCAGTTCCGCCTGCTCAGCATCCCTACGGGTCATCGGATGGACGAGTTTTTCGAGCAGGCCGAAGAATCGAACCTGGGAACACGTCAATGCGCCACATTGAATGAGCATCTCCTCGTGGGACCAATCGGAATTGCGCAGATAGTGCTGAATAATCTGCGCGTTAAGGCTGGCGTCGTCCCCCCATGACAACTCGCCTTCGCGCAGAACCGCGGCGCTGAATACTTCCTCCAAACTTTCGAGGACCGGAAGCTCGCCGAACAGCGGGTCGACTCGATTGAGGACTTTGAGGACGTCGCAGCGAACAAGCTTGCTCACGCGATGCTGGCTATGTTCCGTCATTTCGGCGAGAGCCTCGGCGAGGCCTTCGCTCTGGTATTCGCGAAGCACCTTTCGCGCTAGTTCAATGAGCGCCTCCTCGTTGAAATCGAGGATTCTCCGACTGATATACAACTTTTTGCTGCTGTGCGCTTCTGCTTCGTCGTCCGGGCCAACGGACGGCTGAATGCCCAGCCGCGTGCACACGTGCGGAAGCTTGTACGATTTGACGTCGTACAGAACGTCTGTAATCAGCTGCCTTATAGTCTCGAGAGGAGCTACCGGGAGCTTGACGCTCGAACCGACCATGAATGATGCCTCCATGTTTCGCGCTTGCGCATTGCCTCGCTCGTGGGCCTTCGCAAAAGCATGCCTTGATTCTGCAACAATAACAGGCATGAGAGGCGAGGACGCTGGTCACTGCGTCGGCTGCCGGCGTCGCGTCCCGTGGCGAGCGGCGGGCCGGCCGTGCGTTGACAGTCGGCGGGCTTGCGCGTGAGGCCGCTTCCTGGGCAGGGGGTAGGCCCAAACCTCAAAGTTGAGTGCAGTCGTTCCATGCGGCGGCAGTATCCAGCCGGCTCGCTGTTCCGGCTCTCGGTGAAGCTGACTGACCGGGAAGGCGCGCAATTTCTGTACGCTCACCATGCAGCGCCGTTCGAGCATGTGAACCGCGAAGGAGCTAAACGATTCATTTCGACCATGTTCGGCACGTGACAAGTTGAAGCCCCCGCATAGGAACACGAAGACGATGCAGCAAGCTACCTATAAAGGTTACGTGCTATGGGGCCACGCCATTGAGCAGCAGGAAGAAGTTCTCGCGCCCGAGCAATTCGCCGCGAGCGGGACGATTACTCGGGACCGGAGATTCGTAGAAGCCTCGGGAGCCCTCGGTGTCTTTGAAATCGAAGAGGAAGCGCAAGATGCCGGACTCTCGTGGGCGCGCGCGTGGGGCGACTCGTACGGGTAACCCAACGCGCAATTCTCAGCATCGGTTACCAAGCTTCGATGCGGCGAGAAGCTTGGCAGCCCCTGAATCTCAAGCTGAGTATTCGACCGGAACGAGACGACGTTCACGCAATTCAGCTACCACCAACGGTGACAGTTGCTTTATCAGGGAAGCTGGTTGCTGCGAGAACCAGCCACGAACTTGGTCCGAGCTTAACGACGAATCCGTTATCAGCGATGCCATTGTCGCGGCTGTGATGCGTGACAAGCCGAACTCGACTAGCGAACGACCGGTGCGAGTCGACACGCCCAGTTCAAGAGCCAATGAGAAGTCGTAGACCTGACTGACCATCTCATCGAGCCCCTCTTGGGCAAGAGCGTACTTTAGAAGGTCGACGTAGGCCTTCGCCCACTGGACAAGTTTGAATCGAATCGTTTGCTCAATAAGCGTGAACATGTCCCGAATTGCGCCATCGATAGCCGCCTGAGTTAGTGGCCGTTTGTTCGTTTGCTGCGCAACCTTCTTCTTGTATTTCACAGCTTCGGCGACCAACTTCGTCAACGGCTCGCCTCGCATCCACTTCAAAGCCGTAACAGTCACGTGCGCGACGAACCCGCGATTTCCTTTAGCCTCGTCGCCCTTGAGGTTCATGCCTCCCAAATACTTATAAAGCCGTCGGATAATTGAGTTGTACACCGTGTACGCGTCGCCCGAAGGATTCGAAGGCATCACTTTCGCGAAGTCGCGCTGACTCACAAGTTCCCGAATCCGCTGCAGAAGGCCTGCGAGGGCTACTGGGTCGAGCATCCAGCTAGTTGTCAAAACTGAAGCCGGTAGCTCAAGGCTCGCAAGCGCCCGGTCGGCCAGCTCGGTAAGGCTGTCTTTTTGCTCAGTTGTCAGCGAGAGGCTGCGGCGTCCCAGCAATCCATCCAATGTCTTCTGGGATGAACGAAACAGGATTAGACCTGCCGCAGCGGTAATCCGGTCCCCAGCCGCGCGGTCGCGGTCAAGGATGGGAGCTTTGTCCACGGCAGCCTGCAGTACCTCAACCACTGCATCGAAATCCGCCTCTACCGTCTGCTTGAAAGCCGCCTTCATTGCGAACGGCTTGCGCTCGGTCAGTGGCTTCGACTCCCAGTGTTCGTAGTTCACGAGGAACACGTTGCCGACTACTTCCTCACCAAGACGGCCCGCGCGCCCAGCGAAGTTCCAGAGCGCAGCTTCATCGAGCGCCGCGCCCTTACCGCGAGTCGGTGTATCAATGAAGACGTTCCGCGCGGGAAGATTCACTCCTTGAAACAGGGTCGTCGTGCAACAGAGATAATCCAATTCGCCGCGCTTGAACGCAGCCTCAATCCCCTCGCGCAAGAGGCTCGGCATGTTTCCATAGTGGAAAGCGACGCCTTGCCGAACAAAATTCGCAAGGGAGTATTGCTTGTGTATATGTTGTTCGATGAATTTCGCCAAATCCGATAACCCCTTCGAGGTTCCGGGTTGGCGATTGAGCGCGAGCAGTGCCGTCAAATCTTCCGCATTCTTCGCTCCGGTGGCATAGACCAGGGACCGGCCTGAGGCGCCCAGCTCAAGCGCAACCGCTGCGAGCTTTGTGTCGTCGCCTAATGCAAACCCGCGCTGGAACTGGTACGTACCAATTGGCTCAAGCTTTTTCGGCGTGACCAAGTCGAGACGTACCACGTGCTCGTCCACGTCCGAAAACCCGACGCTGATACGGTTCTGCACAACAGGCGACAGGGTGGTTTCCTTCACGTTGATGTCGGGCAGTCCGATGCTGTCGCCAATGAGCTGCAGGCCGGAGGCACCCGGCGCCAAGAACAGGAAGCGAGCAGCAGGATTTGACTCGCGCAACTTCTCAAGCGTGTCCTGCAAAATCATGCCACGGCTGTCATCACCGAGAGACTGCGCCTCGTCGGAAATAACAAGGTCAATGAGACCGGCAACGGCCACCGTCGACAGAAGAAACTGCGCTCGTTCCTGCGTGAGCACGTAAATCTGTTTAGGCCGGCTCTCTGGGTCGGGTACCGGGATGGTCGTGATACGAATGGACTTAGAAATGCTCGACAGGCGCTTTTCCAGCTTGCCGTGTATCTCGGTCAGTAACGCCCGTGTTGGCGCAATGTAGATTGCGGCAAACCGCTCGGCGGCCATCGCGCGCTCACACAGATGCTCGAGCACGACAAACGACTTTCCGGCCGAGGTCGGTGCGGAGACAGCGGTTGCCGCTGACGAGTCTAAGCTTCGCCAGAGGTCGAGCTGGTACTCCGTCAGCGGGACACGCACGCCAGCCATGTCGACCGTATTGAGCTCTCGGAGCAATCCACGCCGCATGTGCGCTTCGAAGCCCAGGTCGACAGGATGCTCGATTTCCAGCTTACGGAGACCGGGGAAATTGCCGAGGTCAGAAAGAATGCGGATGCTTGCCTCATGAACGATGTCCTCGCTCGAGGCCAAGCTGGCGAATACTGCAATCTGCTGAGCCAGCTCCTTACTCTCTTCGTCCGCTGCCGATGCGAACACGCTCGCGGTATTGAGCAGACGCGTCAGGGCCTTTTTGGCAAGAACGGGCCCGTCTACGCGAACCTGTTGATTTGCCTGCAGGACCGTCGACCGGATGCCGACCGCTCGAAGTTCGGCAAGGTCGCTCCAGAAGCCCGGCTCCCGCCGGATGTCAATCGCAACTTCGGTGGCGAATGTGCTCATGTGTTCAACTCGGCAAAGATTCGCTTGAATTCATTTACATCAGGTATAGCAACCAGAAAGACGATGCATCCGCCAAGGTCGACGCCTTTCGCGTCCGCCTGATTTTTCAAGTTCTTGCTGAAAGTCTCGTGCTTGGCTGCATACAACTTCTCCAGATGTTGCTCATGAATCTCTGGCGGCTTTTTCAGGTCGCGAGGCAATTTGTCCTGGAAGGCGCTTTCGCTGAATACGAGACTGCCGACGTGGACGTCGCGACGCCGGAGATGGCTGCCATCACCGGTGTAGGAGTTGAAGAACGACTTGGCCGCCTCTCGCGCTTCTCCCTCCAAACAGTCTAGGTTAGACAAGTCGCTAACAAGGCGAAGTTCGTTCAGCATCCGTCCGTGGTCTGCCTGGTGCTCCGCAATTGAATCGACCATTTCCCGGGACGCATCGGTCGCGCTCGGGATGAGCTTTGACTCTAAGAGGTAGAAGAAAACTGACCCGTCGTCCGCTTGACTGCCATGCAATCCGTCAACCCCATGCACCGGCATTTCGGAAGACGTCTTGAGTGCCATCTTCGCGCCGAGTTGCGCCGCGCCGAGGTATCTCACCGCGACAACGTACGCAATGAGCTCGCCAACTTCGCCGTAGCGTCCGGGGTGCTTCTCGTTGTACTTAACCAGGAGCCGTTTGGCCTCGCGGCGAAGTCGTGACATCGCTGACATATCGCCGCCGGTCGCCGAGTTGCTACTCTGGGCGAAGGCATCTCTCCGTTTGCGAAGGGGTATGACGTAGTTGACGAGCTGGTCAACCAGTAGCTCCGCAAGCGCATTGACTTGCGGAATGTGCTCCTGCATCCGAAGGAAAAGTAACCGTGGCTGGTCAAGCGGCGGCGTCGCCGTCACTTCCTTCAGGACGTTGTCGACGCCCTGAATCGGGTCCAGCAATGCGCCAAGGCCGTCTGTCATGTGCGTTGCCCCGGTTCGCTGCCGCGACCTTCAGTCGTTCTAGTCAGCACTACTCTCTCCACCAATTACCGTAGGGCGACGGCCCCGGCGCCCTATATGTAAGTATTATTTTAATGGTTTGTCATATAAAAGAATCAACAGCTGAGCAGTCTGTTCGCTGTCAGCACGCACACCCTCAGTTGCTGTCCAGCGGCTCCACGTAGGCGCGCGCATTCTCCCCGCCGAGACAGATGGAATATCGGCAAGATGAATCCGAAAGATAGCAATCCGGCAACTACTGGAGGAGGAACGTACAGCCGGGTGCATACAACGAATGCTCCTGGGCCAGTTCTTCACACCATGGCGCGATTCCACTGGAAGATTTTCCTTTCTAGCTTCTCCGCGACCCAACCGAATCGCCCTCCCGCGCGGAACTGGATGGCGGCCAATCCTGCGCCTGCTACGGCAATATAACGTTTTACTGCTGAATCTTCTTGTTGTGAGCAAACCGCCATCGAAGAGAATTTCGCGGGCCGCCTTCGGACGTTATGCGTGAACGTTCAACGCGCGGGCTTCAGTTCGGGAAAGAGTATATAGAACGCTTTGTCAAAGTCCGCCGTCCGGACCTCAGGATTGGCGTTCTTCCTCTGCTGATAATTGCGGTAGTTGCGCGAAGCAATCGAGTCCGGGTCGTCATAACCGATGTCTGACAGTCGCCCATATATGCCTGCGGCATAACGGAAAACGATGTAATAGCCGAAGGCACCGCCAAAAACCATGTCTTCGAGATGCTTGAGGTTGACGGCGCGCGTTCCCACAATTCGCCCCATACGAAGTGAAATGAGCGCACCAAGGATGATACGAAGGTCTTCTCGCCCCTCAAGCGCCTTTGGAGCAGTTTGGCATGCCGCACGGAGGTACGGTGCGAGGACGGCGTAGACGTAGTTCTGGACGCGTCGCGCGCCAAATTTCTCGGAGGTATCGGCGGCCAGCCAGGTTCGCTCGAGGCCTTCAGGCATCGTCGCGTACCGAGCCTCGAGTTTCAGCCATTCTGCTATCTCCGCTTCGGGATTCTGGCCAACAAGAGGCGACACGTAAGGGCGCTGCCCGAACTGGCGAGCCCGCCTTTCCTCCTGGAACGCGGCAGCCTTTTCGCCCATCAGCATTGTGTTCGCTTCCTTCAGGGCGGTCTCGAAGTCGAAATAGAAGGCGCGTTGGCGGTCAAAGTCGAGCGTGAGCTCAGAAAAACCGACAAGTTTCTTGTGCCATCGGTACTGGATTCGTCCATCTTGTACAACCGGCTCTTGCCAACGGCACCAAAGCTTAAGCTCGCTATCCTGCCGCGACGCTCCGACGCTGTGTGCGTCAATGGCAAACAGGTTCCAGTTGTTGTTGTAGAACACATCGCGCTCGCTGAACCGCATCTCGCTTTCCGAGAGCGTGAAGTCGCGAAATATCCAGAACAGCAAAGCCCCTTCGCCCAGGTAGAACTGTCGCCGGGCAGCGATGGTCGAGACAAACGTCGTTGAGAGTTGAGCCTCGAAAACTAGCGTCTTGCCGTTCCGGGACGCTCGGACGTCAGGCTTGCGCCATTTCGCACGGTCGCGCCAGCTCTGCATACGGGCATCTTCAACCACGGACTCGGGCTCTACGTCCCGGTCGGCCCTGAGACTCTCGGCTATCCAACCTTTGACCTGCCGGTGAGCAGCAGACTCCTTGACGCCGTTGTACCTAAGGGCCTCCCACTCGTCTCTGGATAGCGAAAAGCCCGAACGATAGGGGCACTCGGCACCCGGATTCTTGGGGTGGGCAAAGTGATATACCCGGTCGGTCTAGCCACGGATGCTCAAGGGCTCAAGGCAATAGGGGCAGGTGTAGCGCCGGCGTCCGTCCTCCAGCCTCACGACTTCGTCTGCGAGCCGAAGCTGGTGCTTGTGAGCTTCATCGCCTTCCAGAACCGATTCCGCAGTTACCTGCAGGTGGTTCTGATTGTCGTAGACAAGTTCAATGGTGCGCGTTGCCATTCTTCGTCATACCTACCGGAAAGTGGGAAGTCGCTACGCTGCGAAGGCTATTGTTCGTCTTTATCTTGGTATAGCAAACGAACGACTTCGGCGCGCTCAACCTGAACCTCACGGGAGAAGGTGAACTTCAAATCGACCAAGCCCTTCATGCCGGCGCTCTCATCAACGCTCACGTCAACGAACTGCTCGGGCCCGAACTGGGTGAACGTAACGCCTACAAACGTCTGGCGGGGCATAAGCAGCGATTCGCCATACGGTAACTGAGCGACGTAGACCGCGATGTCATTGAAGTGACAGGCGTAACCCTTGCCCTGTCCTTCACGCCTCTGAACCTGCATGTCGTCAGGTCGCCTGTAGGTGACGCGACCCTCAGGATATTGCCAGTCCCAGACCCATTCAGGCCGCGTGCCGTTGTCTAGTAACAGCACAGCCTCCTGGCCACGCGATGCAAGGTTAGCCGCCTCGGTCTTGAGCAGGCGCCAATAGAGGTCCGGCTCAGATGCGGAGACAGTCCGAAGAGTGCAAGCTTGCAATATATCGGAAAGAACGACCACACCAACTTGGCTGGTCAGCATCTCGTCGAAAAACTCCGCTTCGTTTGCGGCTCTTTGTTCAAGCTCCACTTCTGTCAGCTCACCACGTCGGTACTTTTTCAGCGTGAATGTAAAGTCCTTCAAGCGTCGCGGGGTGGGTTCTCTCACTCCTAGCAAGTGCAGCGGAAAATCGCCCGTTTCAGACCTGAATGCACTGACAGAGGCGGCTTTGGCTATCTCAATCAGCCGCTGGGGGTGAATCGCCTGCGCAGCGACTGCCTCGTCTCGCATTCCCTCCAGTTTGCCAGCGACTCCAGCCAGACTGGATTTGACTGCCTCCACTACGACTTGGAGCTCGACAGCCTCGCGCGCGCGGCTCTTCAGGAACGCTACAAGGCCCCACTCAGAATCGCCCATCGCATCAGCGGAACGAATCCACTCTGCCAGCCGCGTTCTTAGGACTTCGATGTTGACGGGGCTACCTCCTATCCAGTCTGCCGTTTTCGATTCCAAGGAAGATGACATTTTCCACGGGGCGGAAGTCAGTACACCGAATAGGACGACCTGTGCTCCCTGAAGTGACTCAACACCATCGGCGCCTCCGTGAACATAGACGCGGGACGTCACCATGTTTGCGAGGTACCGATGACCCGTTCGGCTGACAAATTTGTCCAGCATGCCGATGTACCCGTCTCGCCATCCTCCGATGCCTCCGCAATACTGCCTGACCTTCGAAGTCAAATAGTCGGTTGCCGACAGGGCGCGGAATTCCTCGCTCGCGCGCCCGCCGCCTTTCCATTGCTTGCCAGTTAGCATGCCGACAGCAATCTCCGTGGAAAGCGCTCTTCCAGCGTCCTCTTCATTGCAATCCAGAAGCTCAGCGGTGAGAAGCTCGATAACGATGAGCCTTAGGTCCTTCCAGTAGTTTCGAAGGGCAGCCATATAGGCGCCGTACTTTAGTTGCTGTCCCTGCGACTCGTTTAGGGGAAGGACGTCGCCGTCCAGAGAAAACGCAGCGACGAATTCATCCCAGCTCAATCGCAAATGGTCAATGGTTATGAAGTCAGCCTTCCGATGTAACTGATACGGCGGGTGCCCGTCGAAACTTGCAGAGTCCCACCACTTACCGAGGCTATCCGCCATCCACACCGCCGCCGACTGGTCGCCCCTGTGAACAGCGTCCAGCAGCATTTTTGCGGTCTCTTCGATGTGCTTAACGTTTAGCAAGGCACGCTCATATGCTGTCTCCCAGACAAACGCAGAAGATGCCTTCAGGCGGTAGTTCTTGCTGGGGGACGCGTTCTCCCAACCACCGACGAAATGCCCCAGAACCTCCTCGTAGGCGCGATTCAACGGAGCCAGTAGCGACACCATCTGAAGGTGGGTATGTTTCACATTTCCTTGCTCTTCCACGCGACGCGACCACCACTCACCCAGTTGAAACATCATCAACGGTGGAAGTTCGAACAAGCCTTCGCGAATTTCGAGCGGCCATCCCATGGCTGCATCAGCTTCCAGACGGGGAAGCAGGTACGACAGGCGTCCGATTGGCCTGGTGTCGAGCAAAATGCTTCGTATCGCGGACTGGAATATTGTTCGATAGACCTCCCGCCAGCTCTCGTGCAGTGCACGGGCAAAGCCGGAATTTATCTGGGGCAGTAGTGCCCAGTTGTTCCGCTTTCCATCGTCATCGATAAAGACACATGCATTGAGGAGCAACTTATGCATGCCAACGACTGCGTCAAACGCTATGATAAAAGCTTCGTTGTCTGCCTGCGACGCAGCCTGTTGGGCATCGCGAGACAACTCAGCCAGTATGGCCTGAACCTTGATTCCATAGTGCTCTTTGGCAGTGGGTGTAAGTACAGTAGCCCACCACAATAGTGTCAACTGCCATTTGGACGGTGCGGGGCCATCGTCGACCCTTGCAAGTGCTAGCTGCGACTCCCATGTCGTGCCTGGCACGAAAGACATTGAGATGCGGGGCTCGCGAGGTAGTTGTCCAAAGCCCGTTTGCTGTGGCGCCACGGATTGGCGCTCTGCTTCCCGCGCCCATAGACTTAGTGCGATGCGAAGTGGCCACAAGCGGATGTTGTCCAAGCGGTGCGGCCCTCTTAGATGGCGAACGCCATGAACGCCGGAGTCTGTTGCCGCGAATCGACCGATATAGAATGTTGGCTCACCACGCTCCGCATCACCATACATAGGAATAGGGAACCAACCTAGCTTTCTGCCGCTCATCAGCACTTGATATGCCGTCAGGCTCGCGACTTCCCTGGGCAATGCAACGCTAACAGCGTACCGCCGAACGACCTGGGATTGAATATCCGGCCGCAGGAACTCGATGGTGCGAAACAAAAAGTAGGTGGTCATCGCCGCGTTCACGATGAACCAAACGGTATCGACGGCTGTCCAGCTAGGGAGCCAGCCAGAGCCCCACGAAACCAGCAGCAAGTATTGGCCCCCCATCACGACGACTAGACCGACGGACGAAAGTCCTGCTGCCAGTGCTCCAGAATCGAGCATATAGAGATGCACGATAGCCTCGGCAGCCGGTCTTCGCTGCAGGAAGACCGCCACGAAAGCAATGACAATTGGGTAGACAAGCGCAGCCAAGGTGGCCTGAACGGCCCACAATGTCGCGAAATAGGAAAGCTGTTCGGCGGGTTCCCAATTTCTCCAGACGGGAGTCAGCCAGTCGTCCGGGAGCTGGCTCGCTAGGACGAGCAGCAACACCTGCAATATGAGAAGGGAGAAGGCAAACCGGAATGGATGCTCGCCCGCGAATATCAACTCCCGCTGAAGCGCCGACAACTTGAAGCGTTGCCGAACGGAGTTGGACGCGAGCCACTTGCGGCCTTCGCTGCTGACGACACGTTTGAGCGACCAAGGAGTTTTGAACCAATTCACCCGCTTCTCCGATTTCTTATCTCGTTCTTGAAATGCTTCCTACGCCGCGAAAGCGGTCAGCTAAGTGATGGCGCGCGACAGACTTCCCGGCTTTGCGAGCCTCGTTCGCAACGCGGCGAATCGCGTAGATGAATCCAAACAATTCCTCGGGGTGGTAGCGGAATGCGGCGTCTTCAAGGGACGCTCCGTTGTCGACCCACGCCCGTCCAAGCGCGCGATATTCATTCTCGGTGAGATTTTCGTACCGCTCATAGGGGTAGCGATGGCTGACGAAGTTGCTTCCCCATTCCGCAAGAACTGCCAAATGGTTGTCGCCGAGAGCCGAAGGCCGATTCGCTCGCCAGCTAGCGCAAGCAGTTGCCTTTGGACTGATTCGGGCAGTGCCTGGAAGATTGCGTCGTACTTGTCACCGGAACGTGAGGGGCGGCCGACCGTAACGATATGCACAATCTTGAGAAGCAGCTCAAGATCGAGCAGCCGAAGAAGATGGGCGGAATCGGACCGACCATCCACTGGCGCCGCCGCATCAAGGCGGTCAGCGTCGGCGAGACGTTGCTCCGCTTCACGGCGCATTAGAGAAAGGTGAAATGTATTCATCCCCCGATTCATCCCCCGATTCTAACGCCCATGGAACACGTGTATCACGGACATTTCGATAGAAGTAATCCCAACGGCAGGCCCCCCCCCGCAATGGAGGGTACAGATAGCTCAAAAAAATGTCGACACATCCGCTAGCTGCAAGAGCTTCTTACGGCTCGGATACATCGGCCGCAGAAATGAGCGACTGGGCGCCCCTCATTGGAAGCCGTTCTCGAATAACCGATGCCATTACCACGCTGGGCGAATTTTAGCCGCAAAGCACGTACCCATTGAAAATGAACGCAGAAGACCTTAAATCCATTGTTAAGCAGGCGAACCAGATACCGGATGCGCACATAGCCAACATAGGTGCTCATGTTGTCAATAGAATATCTACGGTTCTAGGTGGACTATATAACGGAACCGGCATCGAGCTATCCGTTGGCTGGCTCGCCGACGCCAACGTGCGAGCGCGCGCATACGAACGCGTGCCCGGTGTACACAAAATTGAAATTAGCTATGGCTTGGCCACATGGCTATATCGACAAGCCCACATTCTCACGGCAATCATAAAAACTGACCATTTATTAGAGAAATACTCTAAGGCATTTATAGGCAGTCCTTCAGGTCAAACTCGCTTGTTACCGGAAGGTACGACGGCGGAACAATGCCGCGACCTTATGTTTGATACAACGTTGGAATGGGTGTTTCTGCATGAGCTCACTCATCATGCTCAATCGCACCTGAATATTAGGTCAGCACACAGCTCTGCAAGTAATCTTGAAATTGTCGACGAGGCACACGTCATTGGTGAGCCGCCTCTCACCGGAGAGGAAGCGAAAATCTCCCACGCGACAGAAATTGCCGCCGACCATGAGGCGGTAATCCACCTACTCCCATATCGTGCTTTTGGGAATAAGGGGAAGCAGCTACCCCAAGCTGAGGTCTTTATGTTTGTGTGTGGATTAGTGTCTTTGTTTCACAAATTCTACGGTTCGTCATCTGCACCTCCCGAGCCTATCCCTGTCGGTACTCACCCACATCCCGCAGTGCGTTTCGCACTCGCACGCTCGGCAATCATGGGAGTCTTGTCAAATCCTGACTTCGTTTCGGCCAGTGCTCACTGGGCCATCGAAAAGGATAAGACGTTTTCGATGATTGACGAGGCATATACTGTTGGGGCGCTTTACAGCCTGGAGTTGGATAACCGAGCCTCTTCAGAAAAAGCAATGGCGTTTATTATGTCAACCAACATAAAGGAGCGTCCCAACACGAAAGCGTACTTGCGGACGATTTTCTCTCAATTAAAAGAGCTCACGCCAGAAATCGAGAGGCAGTATGTATTTACATTGCTGAAGGCGAAACTCCCTGTTATCACTCAAGAGTGGGAGGATTTGGTTAAGGACGCCTCCCCAGCAGATGCATCATCCTTGTCAGTCTGATTGCTTGGTCAAGACTGTACGCGACGCTTCATCGTACGGGCGAGCACCTTGGCCAAAAAGCACGGACTAATCGGTGTTCTACGGTTGACCGCACCTGCGCCACTGAGGCGCAACCGGTCAGCCGAACAGTGCTCGCAGCCAGGGCAACGCCTTGAATACAGCAAGCCCTAAGCCCAAAAACGCACTGATGCCGCTAAAGAGCCAATGTTCCTTGACCCATTCCCCAGCTGCGGCGACCGAGCGACCTCGCCGCTCCCACCAAGTCGCATGCGTCTTCAGCGTACCGTTGTGAGCTCTTTCGGCAATGTTGGCCAGCACATCCACTTTGCGCAACGTTGACTGGTGTAGTTTCACGAATTCCTGCACGACAAATGCGTCAGCCTCCTGTTGCCCGTTAAGAAAGTCTCGTGCGGTGATGTGGTTCAGCGCCATGAGTTTCTCGAGCCTAGGATGCCCTATGTAGGCGTTCCCGAACAAGCTGACAAGAATGCGAGACAGGTCGTATCTGTTGCGCTCGTCTAGTGTAAGAGGTTGACCACCCAATGCACGAAGCCGATTTTCTAATGCTTCAAAGCCGTAGTTGGCATCCCGCATATTCCAGTGCATCCACTTGCAATGACTTTTGGTACGCATGATGCCGAACAACCCGGCGAGCATCTCACGTTCGAGAGCATCGTAGTGGTCGGTAATGCTGTCCAAGAGCCCTTGTCGCTCGGCGACCAGATGGATGGAAAAGGAGGTCGTCTGTCCGGAGTCAAGATTGCGAACTGCGATTGAGGTGACCCGCGGCGAGTGCGGATTGTCGCGGTCGTAGAAGCTCTCACAGGAATAGTGCACGACCACCGTGTGCTCAGGCGATTCGAACAGCTCCTCCAGTTGCTTACTCGCACGTTTCCACCTACGGTGCAAATCCCTTTGCTTACCCATTGCAATCCCCACAAACTGTCACTGAACTTCTTCTCCCCACGTCCGAGAACACGTATGGCGGGTGCGCCCATAGGGCCGACTCAACTCTCAAGGGGCGACAAAACTGACGGCTCTCCCTCTAGCTTCGAAGCCCTAGGACTTTCTGCAGACGCCGGCGCTACATTCCCATCCTCGGACGATTCATCCTCCAGTGCCAGTCGAGCTTCATACGCAAGCTGCTGGCGGAACCATTTGTCGCGGAGGACAGGGTCGGCCTGAAACTGACGCTCAATGGCTTGTGTTTCCCGGAATTCGGCCGCTGCAGCCGACATCGTCCAGGACACGTTCAGCCCCATCTCTTCTGCAGTTTGACGTAGGTCTGCAATCCCAACGCGGAAAAACTCCTTCCGGGGGTTGATTTTGTTGACCTGGGCCTCCACGAACTTCCGATGCAGTAGTGTTTCGAGCGCCGGGGCATTGTCAGACCAAATCATGGCGTGGACGTCGAACGGGAACGGAACACTGGCGTCTCCGAGCTCTTGCACACGGTCGTGCGGGTCAAGCCGTCGGGTCAGACCGACCTTGTAGACATGTTCCCCAAACGAGCCGATGTTGGAGATTACGTACACATGGCCGGCCTTCGTTTGCTGAGCCATCGACAGGGCACGCTGATTCTTTTCCTCGGCTTGCTTCAGTTTCTCTTCCAACTCGGCCAACTGCTGCTCGAACTGAGCTTTTTGCTCCTCGGATGCACGGGCGATTTGCTGCTGGGCCTTCTCCATCGCCTTGCGAAGCATCGATTCTTCTTTCTCGGCGTCCCGCATAGCCCGCTCGTACTCCCGGCGAGCGCGCTCCTCCTCGCGCATCTGCTCCCGAATGCGCCGTTGCTCTTCCTTCTCGTTCTCACGGAGCTCGACTGCACGAGCCGCCCAAAGCAGTTCGTCAATGCGCGCGTCGACATACTCGGGTAGCACTCGGGCGTTCCTGAAGGCCGACCCATTGTGCTCAACCAGCGAGGCGGCATCTTTGATTTCCTGGCGCAGGATGCCGACATTGTCGACCTTTACGCGGGAAAGAATTGAGTCCACCTTCCCGTTGAATGCATCAACAACAAATCGGATTGCCGCAACTCGTCTATTGGTTTCGACGTAGTCACAGATTGCAGCGCGGCCTTGTGCCACCATGACCTGGGAATACTCCCTCGCCACCTTGAGCTGCTTACCAGCTTCGGCAAATGAGTACGCATCCGCCAATTCATCCAACAAGCTGTAAGCGGGAATCATGTATCGGTCGCCATAGCCCTCGATAACGTTACGCATAGCGATGCTGATTGCCTCCAGCTTGTCGGCATCTTCGACCGCTCGTAGCGCGTCGCCCGCAATTTCCTTTGCGCGCTGCTGAGCGTCCTCGATAACCTTTGCAGCCTGGGTGCTGGCGCGAGCAAGCATTTGTTCCGACGCGGCACGCTTCGACTTTGCGTCTGCATTGGCGGCTGTCGTCAGCCTCGACGCTTCCGTCTTTGCGGCCTCCAAGGTTTCTGTCGCCTCCGCCTTCGCCCTGCTCACGCCATCGGCAGCTTCCGCAGCCAGGCGCTGCGCCTCCAGGGAGACGTCTCTGACGTGCCTGAACTGAGCAAGCGAATCGCGCTCTTTCTCTGCGGCTAACGCACGCTCGTTTAGCACGCGAATCGACGCCGCGTTGGTCGCGTCCAGTTGCTCCTTCGCCTCACGCAATACGTTAAAGCGAATTTCTAGGTCGCTGTGGGCCTGCTTCACCTGCTCTAACTCGTGATGGGTCTTCTTACCCCGCCAAGCCAGATACCCAATGCCCACAACCAAAAGAAGTACAAGCAATTCCATCGTAACCCCTCGAATATCGCGCCGGTCAGTGCCAAAACCGAGGACCGCCAGCGTCTACCATTTGGAAAATCACTAACCCTTCTGAATAAGCTCTGTTTCCGTCTTCGGTAAGCCCTCTTCAGTGGGGTGCGGGCGCAACATCGTGCCCGCATATGGGTAAGAGCATCACTCGTTCGGGTGAAGCAGCTGATTTGCCGCTGCCGACCGTATCGCCAGGGAACAAGGAGAGAAAAAACGCAGGAGAACTACGAAATTGGCCACTATGCGCGGATATAATGCGGGCTTGCCCACATTTCCCGGACTTGATGGAGCAACTTTTCGAAACTACGCGTCTTCTCGCTGAGGTCACGCGAGTTGCGGCTCTCGAACCCAAGGACCGCCTGCAGGACTCCTGGTGCCGAGCACTGTTGCGGCAACAGGGCGCCCGTAGGCACCTCGAGAACTTCAAAGGACTTCCCTCCCACATTGCCCAAGCTAGCTATCTGGCAATGGTTATCGGTTGCATCCAAACCCTGGACGAATCCCTGCCTGCGCCATCTCCCGTGTCGACAGTGAAGGCAGGCAGGATTAGGGCTGTCGCGAAAAAGCTTGAGGACGAGGTAGATGGCGTTGCGGAGTTAAGCAGCACCATCGCAGAGCCAGGGTTTCGGTCAGCCCTCAATGGGCTACTCAAATTTTCCCCGCCAGAGAACGTCCCCGTCCGCACGCGCAAAGGGAATCCTCAACGCAGGCAGTTCATTTGGGCTGTGGCGGAAGCCTTCTATCGCCATTTCGAGTGCTTCCACATTGAGGCAATCACCGAAATTGTCGCTATGCGCTGGGAAGAAACTGACGTCCGCGCCGTTCGACTGGAGCTGACAGCTGCACACCAGGATGAGATTGCCCAACGTGCCAAAAGGCGAACACAGGCAAGCGGAGTAGCGGCTACGGTAACGGCCGCCGCCCTGGAACGGGCACAGCGAAAGGCCGGCGCCGGAGTAGAGGACGCGCGAACCGACGTACGGCGAATCGAGGAAGCGCTGGCTGCACTGAATGGGATGACCGACCGAGAGCTGGGTGCCAGTCTGGTTCAGGGGCTTCAGTCCGTTCTGGCAGACTTCGATTACCAGCATCCCGACGGCTGAGTCAAGTCACCAAAACATGAAATCCCGCGATTTGGCTTCCGGAAGCTAGGGCGCGTTGTTCACAAAAGCGCCTACTTATACTCTTGGTGGTCTGAAATAGAAGATTGAGGCGTCACAACTTCACCGCGTAACGCGGGATTGCCTCATGAACCTCGAACTGTTTCCTTCCTACGACGACACCAGCCGCGACTATCCGACGACCGTGGTCGAGACGACCTCGCGCGACCGACGCCTCTCTGAAATCGCAAAGCTAGCCCGAGGCAATCACCACACGACGCAAACCCAGCGACTGGCAGCCGCGCTCAAAGAGCTCCAGACAGTGTCGACGTACGAATGCCGCGAGTTTCTGGACATCTACTGTCCGACTGCGCGCAAGTTCGACCTAGTGCAGCAAGGCTTCAAGATTGAAACGCACTGGCAAACGGTTCGCGTCGAAAGCGGGCAGGAGCATCGCGTCGGGCTGTACGTCCTCGTCTAAGGGGGCGACAAGGCCAGGCGGCCGCAAAATTGAGACAGGTTAAAAGTTACTAAATAGGCATTTAGATTAGTTAGTCCGACGCTCCATATCCCTGATTGAAAAGGAAATTCTGGAAATGTCGGACTAACTTTCGGTAGCGTCGGACTAACTAACCGAAGTTACTATATCTCCCCACACATCGCCCCCCAATCACTCCACCGTCACCGACTTCGCCAGATTGCGGGGCTTGTCGATATCGGTGCCGCGCGCCAGCGCGGTGTGATACGCGAGCAGTTGCATCGGGATGGTGTGCACGATTGGGGACAGCATGCCGTAGTGCTCGGTCAGGCGGACGATCTCGAGGCCGTCGGAGGGCTGCAGCGCGCAGTCGATGTCGGCGAAGACGTAGAGCTTGCCGCTGCGCGCGTTCACTTCGTGCATGTTCGACTTCAGCTTCTCCAGCAGGCTGTCGTTGGGCGCCACCGCCACCACGGGCATCTGGTCGCTAATCAGTGCCAGCGGTCCGTGCTTGAGTTCGCCGGCAGCGTAGCCCTCGGCGTGGATGTAGGAAATCTCCTTCATCTTCAGCGCGCCTTCCAGTGCAATCGGATAGTGCATGCCGCGTCCCAGGAACAGGATGTTCTCCTTGCGCGTGAGCTGGTCGGCCCAGCCGATGAAATGCGGCTCCAGCCCCAGCACGCGGGTCAATGCATCGGGTAGATGACGCAGCGCGCGCAGGTGGCGCTGCTCGTCGGCATCGCTCAGGCGTCCACGGATCTGCGCCAGGGTCAGGGCCAGCAGGAACAGCGCCACCAGTTGCGTGACGAACGCCTTGGTCGACGCGACGCCAATCTCCACGCCGGCGCGCGTGATGAAATGCATCGCGCATTCGCGCACCAGCGCGCTGGTGGCGACGTTGCAGATCGCCAGCGTGCGTTGCATGCCGCGCTGGCGGGCCGCATGGACGGCGCCTAGGACGTCGGCGGTTTCGCCGCTTTGCGATACGGCCACCACGAGCGTATTGGGATGGCTGAACGCCTCGCGATAGCGGTATTCGCTGGCGATCTCCACGCGCACCGGCAGGTTTGCCAGCGCCTCGATCCAGTAGCTGGCCGTCAGCGCGGCATGGTAGCTGCCGCCGCACGCCAGCAACAGCACCGAATCGACGTCGGCCATTTGCCGATACGCGCCGTCGCCGAACAGCTCCGGCATGATCGACGTGATGTCCTGCAGCGTGTCGGCCACCGCGCGCGGCTGCTCGAAGATCTCCTTCTGCATGTAGTGCTGGTACAGGCCCAGGTCGGCCGCAGCGCTATGCGCCGCCACGGTGTGCACGGCGCGTTCCGCGCGCTGGCCATGGCGGTCGACGATCCAGTGGCGATGCATCTGCACGTCGACCACATCGCCATCTTCCAGATAGACGATCTGGTTGGTGACGCTGGCAACGGCGA
>Ga0209025_1002341_pt1 | contig 20432 bp, 19 predicted proteins | sample AraplaMF_Col_mLB_FD_184256 | JGI IMG/M metagenome (GOLD analysis project Ga0209025, IMG submission 184256) | Arabidopsis root microbial communities from the University of North Carolina, USA - plate scrape MF_Col_mLB (SPAdes) (version 2) | ecosystem: Host-associated > Plants > Roots > Endosphere... | reverse complement strand
GCGAAAGCAGGTAGAATACCCGCGGAAGCAGAGTGAATACCCGCGGAAGCAGGGAGAATACCCGCGAAAGCAGGGAGAATACCCGCGGAAGCAGTGTGAACACCGCGGAAGTCGAATGAATACCTACGCGAAGAAGAGAGATGCCCGCGGGAGATGAATGAAGACCCGCAAACCGAACAAAATACTCATCCAAATAGTATAAGTAAAAGCCGTGATTCTTCATCGTAAAAGAATCACGGCTTTTTCTAGCGGAATGAAAAAATGTTGGCAATACTGTAACCTTTTTCTTTTATATCCGACTACTACTTTGAATTCGTGAAATGAAGGAGATGCTTTTTTTATGAAAATGACGAAAGTCGTACCATTTGCCATGTCAGCATTATTAATCGGGGGCGCTGTAGTAGCTCCAACTGCATCAGCGAACGAAGGAGAAGCGGTTGTGACAAACGCTACTGATAATAATGAGCAAAATCAACAAATTCAACCTATTTTTATTAAAATAACTGGAACAATTGAGAATGTTGAAAAACGTAAGGATTCAACATATTACACTGTTAAAGAGGATGAAAACACAAATGTTTTTGTCGTAAATGACGATACATTAGTTTACGATAATACTGGTAAAGAAGTTGAACTACAAAAAGGTGATAAAGTAACGGCATACACATATGCTAATAAGCCAATGCTTATGATTTATCCACCACAATATAACCCAGAGGTAATTATTGTTGAAACAAAAGAAATGGGAACTGTAGAAGTAGACTTTTTTAATAAAGAATTAGTGAATACTGATAATACGTTAAAACTAAATGTTGGTAAAGAAACGGAAATACTTAGCCTATCTGGTAAAAAAGTAAAGGCTGAGGATTTAGCAGAACAACATTTACTAGTGTTCTATACAATTGCAACAATGAGTATCCCAGCACAAACACCACCTTCTAAAGTTGTCGTTTTAGATACAATTGCACAAGAGCCTGGTGAAACGGATCCGTCTAAAGCTGCTGTACAAGAGATTATTAACAATGACTTTTATGAGGTTGAAGGTACTAAAATGGTACCACTACGTTTAATTGCCGAAGAGTTAGGCTTTAAAGTAGAATCAACAGGAAAAGGCGCTATTATCTCTAAAGGCGCATTATCTTATACAATTACACGCGGTCAAAAAGAATATGGCTATAATAAAGCACTTCGTTATTTTAAAGTAGCACCAGCTTTATTAGAACCAACAAAAACATATGTACCAGTTGAATTTGTTGAAGAATTAATGAAATAAAATATTGTTTACCCCCTTCATGGATTATGGAGGGGGCTTTATCTTTACTCAGTAGATGTTTTATAAAGCGAAAGTGGAACGCTATTTTAAAAAAATGAGTCGAAACAAGCGTAATGCACAACGAAATCGGCATAAGATCATTAATTTTCTATAATTCTCTTTAAATGGAAAATGAAATTCTGTACAATGAGAGAATTAAAGTCAGATTCTTAAAGGAGAACTAGAATGAAGCAAGCTCTAATTATAGTGGATATACAGGAAGCCTTCTTTTTGGATAGTGAAAACTACTTATTTGATTATGAAAAGGTATTAGAAAACATTAATATGTTAATAACTTGGGCACGGCACAGCGAAGTTCCGATTGTTTTTATCCAGCATACGGATTCAAATCAAGACGACGATTTTGCGTTCGGCAAGCCAGGCTGGGATCTATATCACGGGCTTTTACGACAACCAGAGGATAAAGTAATTCAAAAAACAACGTGGGATGCATTTTATCAAACGGAGTTGGCTCAATACTTACAAGAACAACAAATTGAGCAGCTTATTTTCGCTGGTGCTCAAACAGAGTTTTGTCTTGATACTACCATCCGAAATGCCTATAGCCGTGGATACCATCATAATATGTTAGTTGAAGGTGCACATACCACACTAGATAGTCACGTTTTAAATGCACAGCAAATTATAGAGCACCACGAGTCCGTTTGGAACAATCGCTTCGTGAAAATTCAGCCACTTTCTTCTTTTAATAGAAGTAAAGAGGGGGTTCAATAATGCACATAAACAGCCAAGAATTTTATGTAAATGAACTTCATTATACAATTAGATCCGCTAATATCGATGATGCCCAAGCATTATCAGATTTAAGGTTACAGCTTGATGGTGAAACGGAAAACTTCGATAGAGAACAAGGGGAAGGCTTTATCGATACGAAAGGATTCGAAGAGATCATTAAGAAAGACACAGAAAGTCCAAGGAATTTGTGTTTAGTGGCAGTGGTCGATAATCGAATCGTCGGATTTTCTAGATGTGCGGGGTCTCCATTAAAAAGAATTGCTCACAAAGTAGATTTCGGTGTAGGTGTATTAAAGGAATTTTGGCGCTTTGGGATAGGTAAAAATTTCTTAAAAGCATCGGTAGAGTGGGCTGACGCTAATGATATTAAAAAAATGGCTTTGAGTGTTATAGAGACAAATGATAAAGCGATTTTGCTCTATAAAAAGCTTGGCTTTGAAGTTGAAGGCGTCTTAAAAAATGATAAACTTCTTTCAGATGGCAACTATTATAATACGATTGTCATGGGAAGGATTAAGGCATAATTTTAAAATAAACCCAGCTAAGCACAGGTGCTTAGCTTTTTTTTTACTACAAAAGCAACTTTTGCCCGATCCTTTGCAAACATGTAATGCAAATTTAAATATAACGAAATTACATTGAGAATTAGAACTAACAATCTTTTATGGGGAATAAGATCTTTTATATACCAAAATACATTAATAAATAATTTAAAATACTACGCGCTATACAACGAAGTATTTACTAAATAACCTTTCTATTTAAAATAGGAGGGTTTTGTTGTTTTAATAGTTACTAAGCTGAGCGATAACTTCAAATCCTTGCCTATTTGTATCAAGAAGGAAAATAATTTTGGAGAACCTTAAGAGAACTACAAACAGCCTAATTAGTACTTTGTGAGTACAAATAATGCAAGAAGTAGAAAATATTATATATTTCTAGCTAAAAATACCTTATATGTAAAAATGCCGTTATTTACAATAACTTCACCGAATTTTCTGATTATAATTAAGGAGAACAAATTATAAGGGGTTGATAGAATGTCAGTAAAGGTTAATCCAAACGTTGAGCTAAGACACCCATTATCACCATTATCTGAAGTAGAAATTGAAAAAGCTGTTCAAATAGTCAAGGAACAGCAACAGTTGTCTGAACATGTACGATTTATGTCAGTGATGTTACATGAACCTAAAAAATCAGAAGTAATAAATTACAAACCAGGTAATACTGTAGATCGCCAAGTATTTTTAGTGATTTTAGATGATAAAGAATTGAAAACATTTGAAGCAGTTGTAAATTTAACTTCAGAAAAAGTTGATTCCTACGAATATATTCCTGGCGTACAACCAAATGTAGCCTTAGAGGAATTTGAGCAATGTGAAGAATTAGTAAAGAGCCACCCTGATTTTGTAGCAGCTTTACAGAAGCGTGGCATTGACAATCCTGATTTAATCATGGTGGATCCTTGGTCAGCAGGGAATTTTGGTGTTCAGGAACATGAAGGTAAACGTTTACTTCGTGCGATTTGTTGGCAAAAACAATCACTAGAAGATAACGGATATGCTTACCCTTTAACAGGTATTGTAACGTATGTAGACCTAAACAAAATGGAAGTTTACAAAGTAGAAGATCACGGAGTACGTCCAATGCCAACAACACCAGGTAATTACCATCCTGAAATGGATGAATCAATTGTCTTTAGAAATGACTTAAAACCATTGGAAATCATTCAACCTGAAGGTCCAAGCTTTACAATTGAGGGTAATTTGATCAAATGGCAAAAGTGGAGTTTCCGCTATGGATTTACACCACGTGAGGGCCTTGTATTATACACAATTAATTACCATGACAAAGGCAAGGATCGTCCAGTTCTTTATCGTGCAGCATTATCAGAAATGGTTGTTCCTTATGGTGAACCAACAGTTTCACATAACACACAAAATGCTTTTGATGCTGGTGAATATGGAATGGGCCAATTAGCCAATTCGTTAGAACTAGGTTGCGACTGCTTAGGGGAAATTCAATACTTTGATGGTGTTGTAGCTGATGTTAAAGGAAATGCGCGTACGATCAAAAATGCGATTTGCTTACACGAAGAAGATTACGGGATTGGTTGGAAACATACAGATTGGCGTACAGGTCATGTAGAAGTACGTCGGTCACGTCGACTAGTGATTTCATTCTTCTGTACAGTTGGAAATTATGATTACGGCTTTTATTGGAGTTTCTACCAAGACGGTACGATCGAAGCTGAAGTTAAACTAACAGGTATTTTAAGCACTGGTACATGTGAAGATGGCATCCAAACAAAATATGGATCTGAGATTTCTCCAGGATTAAACGCAGCACATCATCAACACTTCTTTAATTTCCGACTTGATACAATGTTAGACGGTGAAAATAACTCAGTAGTTGAAACAGAAACAGTAGCAGAAACATTGGGAGAACACAATCCTAATAGCAATGGTTTCTATCCTGTTTCACGTATCTTTAAAACAGAGAAGGAAGCGTTACGCAATTTAGATTTAAAAACTCAGCGTACTTGGAAAATTATCAATAAAAACTCACTTAACCGAGTGAACCAACCTGTTGGATATAAAATTATGCCTGGCGAAAATTGTTTCCCATTTGCTCATGAGGAAGCAAGCGTTATGAAACGTGCTGGTTTCCTTAAACACCATTTACACGTTACGCAATTTGATGAAAATGAAAAATATGCAACAGGTATGTATCCAAATCAACATGCTGGAGGAGATGGCCTTCCAAAATATGTTGAGAAAAACCGTTCAATTGATGATGAAGATATCGTCGTTTGGTACACAATGGGCCATCATCATATCCCACGCCCAGAAGATTGGCCTGTAATGCCAACTGCATACATTAATTTCCAATTAAAACCTGTTGGATTCTTTGATCGAAACCCAGCAATAGACGTTCCTAGACCGGAGAAGAAGTGTCACACAACTTTGTCTTGTCATTAAAGGAGTGATTATATGCTACCATTCCTAAGCATGTTGGTAATTGTAACTTTTACGGTCATCACTAACCGTTTATTAAAACAGCGTTTTGCAAATCATGGCATGGCCAAGTGTTGTATAATGCTGATTTCTATGACAATGAGTACTGCTGTTGGGATGAATATGGCTACATGGCTTCCCGATATGGTACTAGGTGCAATAGTATCTATTATTATTTCTATTGCATTAGGCTATTTACTGTCAATGGGCTTACCAATGCACCTATTTATGGAAAGTGCAGGATCTAGTTTTATGGGAGCGATGATGGGCGTGATGCTAACTTTAATGACCACACAATATTTAACGTTAAGCATTATCTTTTTTACAATGATGTTTATTGTAAGTGCTATCATTTCTATCGGTTTATGGAATCGTGAGATGTTTCCAATATTCATAAAAGCTATTCCAAAGCATATATACATTGTAGCTAGTTTAATGATTTGTGTACTAGTAGTAAGTAGTTTTGAGATTCAACATGAGGTACCTGTAAAGGAAGAACAACAGCATCAACATCATCATTAAAGGGGTCGATAATTATGGTAAAAGTTAATGTTAAACCGAACATTGAAGAATATGGCATTCAATTCAAAAAGAAATATGACAATTTTATTGGTGGTGAATGGGTAGCACCTGTAAATGGAGAGTATTTCGATAATAGTACGCCTATCACGAAAGAAGTATTTACACGTGTAGCTCGTTCTACAAAAGAAGATGTAGAGCTAGCATTAGATGCCGCTCATGAGGCCCAAAAAACTTGGGGGAGAACACCTATAGCAGAACGGGCACGTATTTTATTAGCCATTGCTGATCGTATGGAAGAAAATCTTGAAAAAATTGCTAGGGTAGAAACTTGGGATAATGGGAAAGCGATTCGTGAAACGATGTATGCTGATATTCCATTGGCAATTGATCATTTCCGCTATTTTGCAAGTGCCATTCGCGCACAACAAGGGCAAATGACACCTTTTGATGAAGATACAGTAGCTTATCATTACCAAGAACCTATTGGTGTAGTTGGCCAAATCATTGCATGGAACTTTCCTATTTTATTGGCAGCATGGAAATTGGCGCCAGCACTTGCTGCAGGGAATAGTGTTGTTTTAAAATTAGCAGAACAAACGCCGGTATCATTCTTATTTGTAGTTGAACTTATTGAAGACTTATTACCAAAGGGTGTATTAAACGTCATTAATGGTTTTGGTGCAGAGGCAGGGAAAGAGTTAGCTTCAAGCCCACGTATTGCCAAAGTAGCATTTACAGGCTCTACAGATGTCGGCAAACTAATTATGAAATATGCATCTGAGAATCTTATTCCTGTTACACTAGAGTTAGGTGGCAAATCCCCTAATATCTTCTTTGAAGATGTCATGGATGCTGATGATGGCTATCTAGATAAGGCGATTGAAGGATTAGTTATGTTTGCTTTAAATCAAGGTGAAGTTTGCACTTGTCCATCTAGAGCCTTGATCCATGAGTCTATTTATGATCGTTTCATGGAAAAAGCCATTGAACGAGTAAAGCAAATTAAAGTTGGTGATCCATTCGATCTTGAAACAATGATGGGTGCACAGGCTTCTGAAGAACAACATAAAAAAATTCTTTCTTATTTTGAAATTGCCAAACAAGATGGCGCAGAATGTTTAATCGGTGGTGCCGAAAATCACCTTGATAATTTAGATGGTTATTTTATTAAACCAACTATTTTTAAAGGCGATAACAAAATGCGTATTTTCCAAGAAGAAATTTTCGGTCCTGTATTGGCAGTGACTACGTTTAAAACTTTCGAGGAAGCGATTGAAATTGCAAATGATACTATGTATGGATTAGGGGCAGCTGTATGGTCACGTAATACAAATGTTACTTATAAAGCAAGTCGAGAGATCCAAGCAGGACGTGTTTGGGTAAATACGTATCACCAATACCCTGCTGGTGCAGCATTTGGCGGCTACAAAAAGTCAGGCATCGGTCGAGAAAATCATGTAAAAGCTTTAGAATCGTATCAATCAACTAAATGTGTCTTAGCTAGTTACAATGAACAGGCGCAAGGATTCTTTTAATTTTACCTAAGAGTGAAGTGAGGGGGCGGCTTATTGAGTAGCTATTATCCAATCCAACCTGAATTGGTCCAAAAAACGTATTATAGAGAAATGACTCCAAACAGTAATTTAAACCAGGATATACTTTTATATTATGAGTTTGAACCAATAAGCATTAAAAGTGATATTCATATCATTCCTGATGCTTGCCAAGATTTAATGTTTTACATGGGCAAGGATCAAAAGGTTGTTTTAGGTAATACCCCGACTACACGTGGAATTTATTCATTTACCCCAAAAGGTAAATATTTTGGTGTTCGACTAAATCCAAAACAAACAATTATTCAATACAATTGCGCTTTAAAACAAATTGTTCAACAACCGTTTGTTAATGTTGAATTAGGCTGTACATTAGACTCTAAATTTATACAAGCTGTTTTTGAAGCAGGAGATTTCGAACAAAGAGTGCAGATTTGTAATGAGTATTTTTGTTCTCAAAAAAAGGAAAAAAGCTTGGGTGATGAAATATTCGCTACTTGTTTTGATTCTATTATTGAAAATAATGGGCTGTTTTTACCAGATGTAATTCAGCATAAAACAGGTTATTCTGAGCGATATATCCGAGAACTTTTCTACAAAAAAACAGGTTTTGGACCAAAAAAACTAAGTAAATTCATACGTATTCAACTCTTACTTCAACATTTTTCTTTTGAAGAGACACCTGTAAACATTGACCAATATGGTTACTATGATCCTTCACATTATTACAAAGAATTTAAAAGCTTACTTGTAATAACACCTGCTGAATATATAAAAGAATTTTTAGGTAGGAAAAATATAAAACGAAAGTATCTATCTTATTAGCCCCTCAAAGCTTTCACTCTTTCTTATAAAAAACATACTAATTTTAGTATGTTTTTTATTTATTCTTGAACAGTATAATTCCATCCAGAAAAAAACATATCAGTTAGTTTAACTACATTAACGATTCGCTACCCTAACTTCAAGAGTATGCAACCATAGAAATGGTTCAATGTTCTGTGACTGTTGGATTATTAGCTCCAAAATAACCCCCATATTTGGAGATGAACAAAACACATGACAATACATAATATAAAAATAAGAAATATTTATCTTCATTCAGTCTAACAACTACTGAATGAAGATAAAGCCTCTGGCGGATGTCATGGATTTCAATTCAAAATCCGGACTCAATTACGTCTAGGCGAAAATAGATAAAAAAGGAGGATGTATTATTTCTATAGTTAGAACCGGTACCCTTCCTAGCGGAGAAATACAAGACGGCTTGGAAGATGTTGTTTGGGACATTGATCGATGGGAAAATGACGGCGGTAGAAGTATTGACAAGAGGCGGGAGTATTGATAAAGCGCCCTATATTAAATGTTGATGAAGTGGGGGCAAGCTTGCTCCCTTTAAATATTTAGAAGGACAAGTTTCGAATAAAAATACTTCTATTGCCTTCCACGATTGTCTGTAGAGGGCTTTTTTAACTTGGTTGAACCCTTTCTGCTTTTTCATTTGGCTCAACTATCGTTTTGAAAATTAATAAACTTGTAAGGAATGAGTAAGAAAAAAGAGACAATCGATTCGTACAATTAAAGTACGAAATGAAAAGGACTGATCTAATGATACTAATTAGAGGAATCGATCTAATGTCTAAAAATTTTACTGAAGAAGATATTCCATTACTTAAACAAAAGTTACGTGAATGTTGTGCTAAAAGTTGGAAAACGAAAGGATACAAATTAACTAGCGTCGATTCACTTACGAATGAAGTTGGCATATCAACCGAATTTTTTTACAGGCTATATAAAACAAAAGAAGAGCTCTTTCTAGAAGTACTGTCAATGATTCAAAACCAATTGAAAGAACAATGGCACTCTATGTTACAGACTAACTCGGGTATTGAAGGGTTTAAAAAAGCTATGAACTGGCTTTTTGAAGAGTATGTAAAACATCCTACATTATATAATTTCAACAATCTAGATTATTATTTGTTTTTAAAAAAGCTACCTAAAGAAAAAATTGAAAGTTTAAGAGAAAATGATATAAATTTTTTTGATGAGGTTTTAGAGCGTTCAAATCTAGAAGTAAAAATTTCAAAAGAAAAAGCATATGGGATCTTTAGCACACTTTTATACACAGCAGCATGAAAAAAGATTTAGTTTATAACAAATACGAAATATTCAATTTTCTACTGGATAGTTCAATATTTCTAATTTTTGAGAATTCGTCTTCGTTAGCAAATAAAAATCCTACTAATGACCATTGTGTAAACTAACAGAAACAAACATTAAGATTGGGGGAATTTGCTTTGAGAAATTTAATATTAGATATCTTGTAACAAAATAATTCTATAGGAATATTCATCTACATATTGGGCTTGCACTTGTGGTGTTTATTATTGGATTGTTTTGTATTTTAAAAAAGAAAAAATATGGCGTATATGTATTGGCTTCCAGTTTCTTGCTATTAGTATATCCAGCTATATTAATTTGCTATTTAATTAATTTTAACGGAGGTAAACTATGATGATTAAACAATTAGATACTGCTTTGAGTAAGGTAAATAAGAGGGTTGGAGTAAATGTGAAAACGCCAAAAGTTACAAAATTAAAACTGAGATATAGTAGGTATTTTACAACTGCCGTAGGAGTAGGAGGATTAACATTAGGAATTATTGGTCCATCAAAATCGTTGTTAGTTCTCGGGACAATAGGTATTTTGAGTACTGTTGCAACAACAAATGAAATAAGAAAAATTTAGAATGCTGAACTGTGCTAGGTCAAGGGGAATAATAAACATGTATGAAGCGGCTTGAGCCCAGAAATTTTATGGCTCAGGTCGTTTAACCGTTTCTGATAACGATAGTGATTATAGAAATGGATATATGCATTAATCGCATAAAATGGTTCTTGTCCTTTGTTTGTAATTGGATTTTCAAAAAATTATAATTATTTGAACAGAAAATTGAAACTATTTCCTTTTTTTTTCGTATTAAATAAGAGAAACATAAGGAGGTGAAATTTTGGAAGAAAAAGTACAAGGAAAACAAAAAAATGAGTTAGTTGAATGGATAAAGGCAATTGCATTCGCTTTATTGGTGGCGTTTGTCATCAAACAGTTTTTATTTACCCCTGTCCTCGTAAAAGGTGCTTCGATGATGCCGACTCTTGAAGACCAAGACCGTGTTATTATTAACAAAATAGGTCCGAAATTTAAGTCGGTTGATCGATTTGACATTGTTGTTGTTAAAATGAATGAAGAAGAAAATTATATTAAACGTATCATTGGTCTACCAGGGGATAAAATTGAGTATAAGGATGATCAATTATACATAAACGGAGAGAAGTACAGTGAACCTTATTTAGACCAATACAAAAAGGAATTAAAAGATTCTGGGTCACTCACTTATGATTTTACGTTAGAACAAATTTTAGGTGAAACTACCGTACCCGAAGGGGATTACTTTGTATTAGGTGATAATCGTCGGGTTAGTAAAGATAGTAGGGTTCCTGAGGTAGGGTTCATCCCTAAAGAAAAAATAATGGGTACAACAAGTATCATCTGTTGGCCGATCGAGCATATAGACCTAAGTTTTAACTAAAGTACAAACTTTGGATTTAATTAAGAAAAAAGCAAAGCAGGGGAGATTCAAAAACTTAATTGTGTAACCTGGGAAGATATAGAATATTACTAGGGTTCCTTATGTTTATGTTATCGTCCACCACTTGAGAGAGCATTTGATGTTAAATTCAAATGCTTTTTATAATTTTATTTGGTATGGCGATGTCTCTAGGATTACCAAAAATAAAAGGAGAAAAAAAGATGAGTATTGTTAAAGAAGATTTAAAACTAGATATTAATCGAATTGTATTTATCGGGAGAACATATAACGAATACATTAAAATGTTTGATTTATCTCCAAAAGATTTAATTAATAAGAATGTTTTAGATTGTGCGGGGGGAGCATGTTCTTTTACAGCGCATGCTAATAAACTAGGAATTCAATCTACCGCTTGTGATATTGCTTACTATCATCATGTGAATGATTTAGAACGAAAAGGGTTAGCAGATATTGAGCATACTATGAAGCACATGGAAGAAGCAAAAGAAAATTATGTGTGGGATTATTTTCAAGATATAGATGCATTAAGAGAAGAAAGGAATCGCGCATTAAAAGATTGTGTAGATGATATAAGAACTAATCCACATCATTATCAAGCTGTTACATTACCTTTACTGCCATTTAAGGATAAACAATTTGATATGTCAATTTCTGCACATTTGTTATTTATGTATTCTGATCGATTAGATTATCAATTCCACTTGAAAAGCATTAAAGAACTAATTCGTGTAACAAAAAAGGAAATTCGCATTTTTCCATTAACAGATTTATATGGTCATAAATATAATCTATTATCGCAGTTAATAAAGGATCTAAAAGAAGATATTCATTTAATTGAAGAAGTAAAAGTACCATATGAATTTCAAAAGAATGCTAATGCCATGTTAGTCATTAAACTGAAGTAATATTGGTATTCAAAGACTGCCAGTAAATTTGAAACAGGGCTCGATAGATTCATTTTCCCACAAGAACGGAATATGGGAGATTGAATATTTATAGCTACCTTTATTGTACTGACAAATAAAAAAGGACTGGGGTACTATAAAGTGTACCCTTTGTAAAGAACATTTTGAAAAAAAGCTAGGCTTCCTTAGAAGCTGCTGTCTGTATTTTGCAAGCGGCAGCTTTTTCAGTTCCTTTGCCCTCAATAATGCTTGTAATACATCATAAGATTGACGATGCGTCCCAAACCATTCAAAAGCATGACAAATTGGCCGCTCATTTCCGTAGTTGGTGTGCACGAACACCGAGCCTCTAAAATGAGCGGCCTTACGGGCATGTCTGCTATATGCTATTCATTCTTGCAATCCACTAACCTTAAGCTTGTATGTCTATTAGCTCATGAATATAGGGAATGGATTGGAATGCTCCTTTGCGCTGTACGACAATAGCCGAGAAGCGGTTGGCAAACTGCACGGCCTCAATAATGTTATCGAGCGGCTTATCGCTATAGGCATCTAACTGTGTGCAGAACGCACCAATAAAGCTGTCGCCTGCTGCTGTCGTATCAATGGCTTGTACACGCTGTGCAGGAATCGGTATGGAGCCATCTCGATGGCAGATCAGGCTTCCTCGTTCGCCAAGCGTCACGATAACCGAGCCGACGCCTTGCTGTATTAGCTTATAAGCCCCTTCACTTATCGATTCGTTGCTGTCGGTGTCGCAGCATGTTATGATGTGCATCTCACTTTCATTCGGAATAAGAAAGTCTGTCAACTGCAGTAACGATGCCGGAATTTGTTTGGCAGGAGCAGGGTTCAGCACGGTAATCTTGCCCTTTGCTCTGGCTAGTGCGAATGCGTGCTCAATGACTGGAACAGGAACCTCGAACTGAGCAAGTATGATATCAGCATCTGCAATCATCTGTTCGGAATGATCGATATCGGCTGGCGTAAGCCCCATGTTAGAGCCTGAATTAACCACAATTATATTGCTTCCGCTGCTACCAAGCAATATGATAGCTTCTCCTGTTGGAAAATTAGCGTCTACATAAATATGATCAGTGGAAACCCCTTCTTGCTGCAGGGTAGTCACTAATTGCCGTCCGAACTCGTCTGCTCCGACTTTGCCGATAAAGTTTACTTCAACCCCTAATCTTGCCGCTGACACCGCTTGGTTAAAGCCTTTTCCTCCTGGTCCTGTCAGCTTGCTTGTTGCCAATATAGTCTCTCCTTGGCTCGGAAGCGACTCAAGCAATAGACTTGTGTCCATGTTGATGCTCCCAAGCACGCCTATTTTCTTCATCTCTTATTCACTTCCTATCCTTACAACACAACTTGCCTATACTTTGCCTAACCTCTTAATAAAATTTAAGAGAACATGATATATGACAAGACTAGCGTACTGATAATGCCTACGATGATCGGTACAGATGTACGCTTCACTACAGCAATAGGACTAACCTTGATGATGCTACATACGACGATAATACATGCAGCGACTGGTGAAATCGAACGCACAAGGTTAGCGATTAATTGCATCGGAATAGTGAGCATCGCGCCATTAATCCCTACATTCTCCGCAATGTCAGGCAGCATACCTACAGAAGCGTAGAATACGGCTAAGCCGCCACCGCTAATCAGACCAATCAGTGCTGTAACGCCAGAGAATGCGAACATGAGAATCATGCCTGCACCATTAATATCTTTGACCGAATCGGTCAGCATATCTACAATTCCGAGCGTCTGCAAGCCATTGACGAGCAAGCTTGCAGCGACGAGCAACGCCACAACCATCGCAAGCCCGTTACCCATGCCATTGAAGAATACCATCAAATCTTCGAATACAGGCTGAGCCTTGCGCTTGCGCAGAAGCTCGATAATTACCGTAACAATCAGTGACAGGAACGTAATTTCGACGAGGCCAACCTCGATTGATGTAATAAAAATACCGAATACGGTAATGAGAATGAGCGGCAGTACAGGCAGAAATCCATAATAAGCTGGCGGCAAGTCATCACGCAATACTTGAAGCTTAGAGTCGTCAATTTCACCTGTATTCGGATTCTTCTTATCCATATATTTTTGCCAGAAATAATGAGCAACCGTCATGAGCAGCAGTGTAGGAATGGAAATAGCAGCATGATACTTCAGCACATAATCCATTAAATCAATGCCTAGTGTCTGGGCAGCGATAACATTATCAGCCCCCAAAGGAGTAGGCATGATGGTTGCAGTTGTCGCAATAACAGCACCTGCTGTTAAGCTCGACATCCCGATGCGATTCAAGACGGGATACAAGGTAGCCATCAATAATACGGCGAGACTTGATGCGCTTGGCACAACAAGTGACAGCAAGTTCCCGACAATAAAGATGACTGGAACTAATACATACACCGATTTGATCTTCGACAATGGCTTCATCAAGGTTTGAACAGTTACTTCGTTAGCGCCAATATGCGTCATATAAGTAGAAAAGCCGAAGAGAACCATGATCGTCATCCCGATATTGCCAAGATTGCTAATAAAAATTGTTGTGATGGATTTGATGGGATCTAGCCAAACAGAGCCTGTAGTTTCATCTTCTGTCAAGATCGTATGTCCCATAAATGCCGCACCGTAAAGAAGCAGAATACCTCCGATGAATAAAGCGATGGTAGCGTTAATTTTCTTGTAGATCAGGTAGCCCACCAACACGACTACGACTAGAGCGAATATAAGTTCTGTCAAGTGGATTCTCCTCCTTAGAAACCTTAATTACCGCGCTGCTGCCAAGCACTTCACTGCCCACATCCGGAATGCCTCGACATCGATATCAAGACATACGGTTGTGTTAGGTGGTTGCTGATACCGGTTCTTCTGATCTACAATCGTTGTGCCTCTTGTATAAGCGCCTGCGGTCTCCACATCGACGAAGCACTTCTTCGTTGTAAACAGTTCAGGCTTGACCAGATAAGCAATCGCACACAAATCATGCATCTTAAGCCCTGTCTCCAAGCTTCCGCCACGATAATGCTGGAATAGGGAGTACATCATCTTGCCCGTCTCATTCTGATCGCGAATCGCGATGACATTGTCTGGAGTCAAAGTCGCTTTGCTTGTCACATCAAGTCCCACCATCGTAACATCGAGTCCTGATCTGAACACGATCTTGGCTGCTTCCGGGTCTGCAAAGATGTTGTATTCCGCTGTCGGCGTATGATTTCCACCGTTTGCCGAACCACCCATCAAGACAATCCGCTCGATCCTGAAATAGCACTCGGGATATAGTGATAACAGTAAAGCAATGTTCGTTAATGGACCAATCGGTACAAGTGTCACTTTCTCGTCGCTATTCATAAGTAGCTGCCTAATGGCATTTACGGCATGCTCTTGATGGATGGCGGCTTTCGCTTCAGGGAATTCATACCCATCCATACCTGATTCGCCGTGAATGGGACTGCTGTCCTCATATTCCGTACAAAGCGGCTTGCTTGCTCCTCTTGCAACAGGGGTGAACTTGTCGAAAAATTGGACGAGTTTCAGTGCGTTGTTCGTTGTTTTGTCAACATCTACATTGCCTGCGACTGTCGAAATCAGCTTAACTTCAAGCTCTTCATGATGTAATGCGACACCAATGGCAACGGCATCATCGATTCCTGGATCGGTGTCAATAATAATAGGAATTCTCTGTACAGTCATGCTTCTCAACATCCTCTCAAATGGATAATTAGACACACAGCAACCCATTCACATTCAATGTGTAACCGGTTACCTATTTGCCATCATCTTATCTCAGGACTGAAAGCGTTGTCAATCAGTATTTTTTTGTATTGACAATGACGATGTGCAATCGGTATCATAAATATATTTCGTACTCAACGCTGACGATACATTGAGGGTGAAAGGAGTTGAAGGATAATCGCAACGATACGAGATGTCGCTAAATTAGCAGAGGTATCCGTAGCGACAGTGTCTCGCGTCCTGAATCGCAAAGGATATGTGCATGCGGATACGGTACAAAGAGTGAATAACGCCATGAAGCTATTGAATTATACACCAAATGACATTGCAAGAAGCCTCTCCAAGAAGTCTTCCAAGACGATTGCCTTATTCATTCCGGATATTACGAACCCTTTCTTTAATGAACTCGCCCTTGCTGTGGAAAAAACCATGCAAAAATACCAGTACACAACGATTCTATGCAATACGAATGATTCTCCTAAACTGGAAAGACAGTATATTCAGTCATTAAAGCACAAGTATATCGATGGATTTATTATGGCATCCAATACGTTATCTGTTGAGGAGATTGAGCAGCTTCAGATTCCGATGGTTTCAGTCGATCGTATCAGCTCTCCTGCTGTGCCTACGGTATCCTCACAAAATCGCAAGGGTGCCCGCTTAGCTGTGGAAGCTTTGCTTAATCAAGGCTGTACAAAGATTGCCCATTTTAGAGGACCCAAAGGGCTATGGATTGCGGATGAACGCTGTCAGGGCTATCTTGATCTGGTAGAGGAGCTTCCCTGGTTTACAACAAAGCTGATTGTCGATGGCAATTTCCAGCTTAAAGGGGCTGTGGAGGCTGCTAATCAGCTTTTTGACAAGTATCCTGATATAGACGGAGTATTTGCAGGCAATGATCTGATAGCGATCGGCGTGCTGCGCGCGATGCAGGAGCGAGGTATTCATGTACCTGATGAGGTGCAAATTATCGGTTACGATGGCATTCCACTTACAGAGATGGTATACCCGGAGCTGAGTACAGTATTACAGCCAATCTATGAGATGGGGGAGCTTGCTGCGCAAATTCTGATTAATAAAATTGAGCAGGAGCCGCTTGTTGCAACGCACCATCAGTTGGAAGTTAAGCTTGTTCAACGTGGCACAACACGACATAAGCACTAAGCAAAATATTACGTAAGGCTGACGATGATTATTTTTCTTAAAGAGCAGTGTTGTACCTCAAAAAAAACACCCTGTCCCTGTCAACAAGGCACAGGGTGTTATGCGTTAACAAACCGATCGGAGAACGGTACAATTGCCATCGAGCGTATACGAAGGTTTGCGGAGAGCAAGATGCAAATAATGTCAAAAAGAATTGAAGAAACTTCTTTCCTTAAGCATAGATTCACGAAAAAATGGGACTCCTAAAAAAACTCATGAAAATCCACAAACTTTAGATAGCTATGAATAATTCCACTCACTTAAAAAACTCCATTTCTTTAATGCAACTATACAAAAGAGTTAATGTCTACCCCAATCCTACTTAAATTTCTCGCGGTATACTTAATCATTTAATCCTTTACCATCAAGTATTTGCTGCGTGCATTTTTCAATCCTTGACACTCGAGTTTTGGATTGTTTTGGTTGTGAAAAATGTAGAATATATGCTCTTTGTCGTCCCGGCGTCAATTCTTCAAAAGCGGTTTTCAAGGTAGGCATTTCATCGAATTTATTGTGTAGTTCTTCAGGAATTATGTATTCCTTATGCTCTTTCATAGGCACTTCTAAACCAGCTTTTTCTACTTCAATGGCTTCACGAATATATTCTTTTATAATAGTTTCCATTCCAACTATTTCTTGAACGCTGGTGAAACGAATTTGGCGCGCCGCCTGTACATTTTCTGTTTGTTGAATTAAAATCCCCTGGGCATCTTTTAACAAGGCACCTTTGTGAAACAGAAGTGCACAATAATCTTTAAATCCATGTATTAAAACTATGTTTTTTTTCTCAAGCGTGTAACAAGGATGCATCCATTTGAATTCTTCAGTCAGTTCACAATCAAGAACGATATTTCTCAACACCGAATATTCTTCCTGCCACTTTTTAGCTTTACTTAAAAATTCATCTACCTTCGGATTCGTTTTACTATTTGTCATCAAGGAACACCCCTTACCATCATCTAATTACCTGAAATTAATTTTTTATCTAATCGATTTATAATAAAACAATAATTATTGTTATGTCTAGCTAAATCTAAAAAGGTAATTTAACAATTAAAAGCAGGTGATCAAACGGGTGAATATCTAGCATTTTGATGTTCATTCTTATCTTTTAGTTCAAAAATTCCTTTTTAAAAATTAGAAAAAAACTAGTATACACGTCCATACATAGATTTAATCGCTACATATTCTAGCAATATAGAGAGCATTCTCTAATGCTAAAAATGAAAGGAGGGAATTTTTTTGAGTGGTCAATTTGAAAATCAAAATCTACCTTGTCCAGTAACATCAACTGAACAAATACCATTCAATAGTGAGGCTACTTCACTAGTTACTACACCGGTTACAGCTCCAACTATCAAAGTTCCAGTTGTACTTGCAGAACCAACAATTCAAATTGTAATTGAGTCGGATATTACACTTACTCCTGCAGCAACTGAAATCAAAAGAGTGAAGAAAAATGTATTCCTAAATCAAGTTAAACTAGTACCAGTTAGCTTTGCACGTATTGCTAACACTGACTTTTTTAGGGTAACAAGAGCTAAATTATTTGTAGCAGGACATATTCGTAAAAATATTGAATATGCTACAGCAGCATGTAATGCGGCACTTCAAGATAGAATCGCGGATGTTCCGTTTTCAGGTTTTACAGATCTAACTTTCCCACAAACAACTGGAGGTCCTACTCCAATCTTAGGAATTTCTGAGTTTGCCGAAGCGAACTTCCTTAATGAAAAAACGCAAATGGATGCTCGATTAGATAAGGTTTTCTTCCAAAATCTTGTTAAATACAATGAACAACCATTTGGCGAGTTAGTCGCTGCAAACTTCTTTGAACTTGATTTTTCACCGATGATGGTAGCACCAGAAGCTGCTTTCAGCACTTTACGTGAAAAAATTGTACTTGATTTAACTGTAAAAGTACTGCAAGTTCAACAAGTCCGCCTTGGAGCTGGTACTACTGTAGTAACTCCTAATCTTTTAGGACTTACTCCTCCTACTAGTTTATAATCTCTAGCTTTTAGAGGACAGTACACTAATAAAAATCTAATATTTAAATTGGCAGTTGAAAGTTTGGTTGAATCCGATTTTCAACTGCCTTTTTGCAATTTAATAACCAAGATGTATTAGTGCACTTGCAGTGCACTTGCTACGGCAGGCGTTTTTTTTTGAAGGAAAATAAAAAGGACTGGGGTATTATTCCCAATCCTACTTACACAATCCTATAAAAATGCCCATCAAAGTGTTATTAATAAGCCCTATCCTTATTTAAGAACCAAGAACATGAGTAATATACATCAACTTGCTAAGTACATATTACATTCCTATCACTTTACATTTGGTAAAATAATTGAATATCTATAAACGTTGATATATAAAGGGTTAGATGAGTTTTTGTTATAAGTTAGCCCCACTTTTAGCCCCATTTTCTTTTAAGCTTTGACTAAATACTGATATAGTGTGTTCCTCCAATTCCTGAAGAACATGACCATAAACAGTATGAATCATTTCAGGCGTATTTCCTAAACGATCAGCAATTGCTTTAACAGGGATACCGTTATTCATCAAAATTGTGGCATGTGTGTGCCGTAATCCATGTATTGTAGTCGCTGGAAGTCCAGATGCCTTTACAGCACGATTAAATGTTGCGTTTAACCCTGTGGGAATGAAAGGTTCACCATTATAAGGTGATATGAAAATAAAAGAGTCATCTTTCGAAATATTATCATTTAATTTACGGCCATATGATAGCAACAAAGCTTTGACAGCAGTTCTATAACTCTTTAACTGCTGCAAGATAATATCATCAACTTTTATGGTGCGCTCACTGTTTTGTGTCTTTGTGGTTCCAACACCGTTATTTCCTCTGTGACGCTCAATAGTGATTGTTCGATTATCAAAGTCCATATTACGCCATTGAAGCCCCAAAGCTTCACCTTTTCGCATGCCAGTATAGGCAATTGTTAAAAATAAAGTATAGTAGGCTATATTTTCGTTACGCTTAATATGATCTAGCAATACATTTAGTTGCAATGGTGTAAGGTAATTCTTTTCAGCTTCTCTATTTCTTATAGAGGGTAGGGCAACACCATATGCTGGAAAAACTCGCCCTTCCTAGTGCAATGAAAAGTAAGACTTTATTAATACATGGTCTTACAATGCACAAAGATGTGTAGAAGTGAAGATTTATTACACTTCTTGGGTATATATTAATCCCGACAACATTATCGATTAACGGATTTAATTTTTATAAAACCCATTCAAACAAATGACCAGGCCTCACTTCAAAATGAGTGCCTGGTTTTGTTCTATATTCTTTTGTATTTGTTAGGATGGAATTGCCTATGTAACATATTTGCGCCAACAAAAATACAAAACGTCCCTAAAACTTTTAAAAGTATATTTTTGATTAATAAAGAATCGTCAATTGTTATGACTATCAACATAGGCCCAACCATAATTAATATTAACCCTATTAACCCTTTTACAAGCCTCATATAAAACCTCCTAATTAAAAAGCCACTTATTTGAGTGACTTAATTTTTAACTAGGTTTTCTTCATAACAATATTTATACAATTCAGCTGTTACATAGCAATCGTGTAGTGCATCGTGTGATTTTAAATGATTCAATTTTAAGAAGCTTTTTAATGTAGATAATTTATGATTTTTTGTAAAGTCAATATGTTTACGAGATAAAGCTAAAGTATCTATAGCCTTAAATTTACGGTATTCGATTTTCTCTTTGTACATTGCACTTAGTAAAAATTTCATGTCGAATGAGGCATTATGTGCAACG
>Ga0209025_1002338_pt1 | contig 20443 bp, 22 predicted proteins | sample AraplaMF_Col_mLB_FD_184256 | JGI IMG/M metagenome (GOLD analysis project Ga0209025, IMG submission 184256) | Arabidopsis root microbial communities from the University of North Carolina, USA - plate scrape MF_Col_mLB (SPAdes) (version 2) | ecosystem: Host-associated > Plants > Roots > Endosphere... | reverse complement strand
CTCGTCGATCTCGATGTCGAACACGTCGATGCCGGCGAACTTCTGGAACAGCACGCCCTTGCCTTCCATGACCGGCTTGCCGGCCAGCGGGCCGATGTCGCCCAGGCCGAGCACCGCGGTGCCGTTGCTGATCACCGCCACCAGGTTGCCGCGCGCGGTGAGTTCGCTGGCGCAGTTGGGGTCGGCGACGATCGCCTCGCAGGCAAACGCCACGCCCGGCGAGTACGCCAGGGCCAGGTCGCGCTGGGTCACCATCGGCTTGGTCGCACTGACCTTGATCTTGCCGGGCGGGCTCAGGCGGTGGTAGTCGAGCGCGGCTTGTTTGAGGTCGTTGGCGGGCGAGGTGTCGGACATCACAGGGAAACCACAGGCGGGCCGCTGATTCTATCCGCTTAACGCCGGCGTCGAGGACGGCACGGTATGGCGCGGTTGCCGGCCGTTACGCACAATGCCGCCTCCGAGGGATGCGACGGTGCCACCGTGGAAGCAGGGAAAGGGCGGCAAGGGTGGTTCTGGCTGGCAGTCGTGGCCGCGGTGCTGCTGGCGCAGGCGCCCCTGGTCTTCAATCCCGGCTATTTCAGCCACGACGAGCTGCAATGGGCCGCCTTTGCCGGCCAGGACGCCAACCTCGTCTCGCGAAGCTATTTGTGGACCGGGCTCGACAGCTTCCAGTACCGGCCACTGACCTTCAGCCTGTGGCTGTGGCTGTCGCAGCACCTGTTTGCCCACCCGTTCCTCTTCCACGGCGTGATGGTGGCCTGGGGCGGGCTCAACTGCGCGATGCTGGCGACGCTGCTGCGCCGCTTCGAGGTCGCGCCGGCGCCGGCCTTTGCCGCCGCGCTGGTGTTCGCGCTGAGCCCGTTCGCCATGCAGACCCATGGCTGGGTCGGCACCATCGGTGACCTGATCTGGGTCGGCTGCGCGCTTGCGACCGGCCTGCTTGCCACCGCGCAGCGCCCGCGCGCGCCGCTGGCCATCGCCCTCGGCGCGGCGGCGCTGACGGCCATCGGCCTGCTGTCGAAGGAATCGGCCATCGTCATCCCGGCGCTCACCGCGGTCGCCTGGCTGATGCTCGGCCGCCCCCGCAGCTGGGGCTACGCGACGCTGGGCGCACTGGTGCCGGTCGCGATCTACCTGGCACTGCGCCTGGGGGTGATCCTGTTCGCGCCACGCCAGTCCAACTACGGCTGGAGCCTGGCCAACATTCCGCTGCGCTGGCTCGAGTACCAGGTGTTCCCGCCCATCGCGACCCGCCTGGGCATCACCGGCCTGTTGCCCGATGGATTCTCCGGTGCGCGCACGTGGATCGGCCTCGGCGTCTGGCTGGCGCTGGCCTGGGCGTTCTGGCGCGCCGGCCTGCGCTGGCTGATCGCCTTCGTGCTGCTGGGCGGCGCCGCGCTGGGGCCGGTGCTGATCCTGGCCGAATCGGCCAATCAATACGGATACGGCTACGCGGCGGCCGTCGCCGGGCTCGGTGCCGCGGCGTGGACCCGGTTGGGGCGAGGCGCCCGCACGGTGCTGGTGCTAGCGGCGCTGCTGAGCTGCTGGCACGGCGTCAACGTGATGCGCCGCATGCATCAGATCGGGGAACTGCAGTCGGTCTTTTCGCCGTCCCTGGCACGAGCGGTGGCCGCATCCGGAAACAACAGCGTGCGGATCCGCGCACAGGATCCGGGCCAGCATTGGATATACCTCCGCCTCTGCCATGAGATCCCCAGCTACGACGGCGTGCCCATCGGCGACCGCGTCGTGCTGGTGGCCACCGATGCGCCGGCCGACTACGTGATCGGCAAGGACGGCGCGCTGTCGCCGGTACGCTGACCACTCACGCGTCGACCCGGTAACCCACCCCGCGCACGGTGACGATGCGCAGCCGCGCCGATGCGATCCTGCGGCGCAGCCGGCCCACGTAGAGCTCGATCGCGTTGGGCCCGGCATCGTCGTCGAAGCCGAACAGCCCATTGCCGATCTCCTCGCGGCTAACAACGCGGCCGACCCGGCCAATCAGGATCTCCAGCAGTCGGAATTCGCGGTTGGGCAGGTCGATGATCGTGCCGTCGAGGGTGACCCTGCGCGCGGCGTTGTCGAAATCCAGGCCGCCGACCCGCACCACTTCCGATGCCCGCCCGCGGCTGCGCCGCAGCAGCACGCGACAGCGCGCGTCGAACTCGCGCAGGTCGAAGGGTTTGGCGAGGAAATCGTCGGCGCCGACATCGAGCGCCCGCACGCGCTCCTCCATGCAATTGCGCGCGGTCGTCACCAGCACCGGCGTGGTGTCGCCACGTTCGCGCAGGCCTGACAGCACGTCCAGCCCGCTCATGCGCGGCAGTCCGATGTCGAGCACGATCAGGTCGAAGCGCTGGTAGCGAAGCACGCGCGCTGCCGAGCATCCGTCGCCTTGCCAATCCAGCGCATGCCCATCGCCACGCAGCCTGCGGACGATGGCATCGGCGAGGCAGGCGTTGCCTTCGACCAGAAGTATTCGCATGGAGTGCTTCCTTGCACGTTTGTTCCGTCGTCGTTGCGTCATTTGCAATGACAGGTCAATGACAGGTTCGCATGCCTAGCCTGAATCACGCCAACGATTCCAACGCTCGGAATCGCCGTGAATCAGGAGAAAAAGCCGCATGCGAAAGGATCGCAGTCTGTCACGAAGCCTCACATTCACGTTGCTGTTGCTGGCCTTGGCCACACCTGTTGCGAATGCCGACGAAGGTGATGTCACCGCAACGCTTGGAGGACGACTGCATTACGACTTCGCACAGTTCGAGAACGATGGACGCGGTGCGCCCAATGTCGACGACACCGAGATCCGCAGGCTGGCACTGGAAGTTTCGGGCGATCTTTATGGGCTTGAGTACACGCTGGAAGCCAACTTCGCCGACCTGCAGGACGACTTCAGCGTCGAGGCGATCGAAGCGTGGGACGTGCTGGTCAGCAAGAAGTTCAATGCCGGCAAGTTCACCGTCGGCCAGTTCAAGCAGCACTTCACCCTCGACGACCGGATCAGCTCGAACTACGGCGTGTTCCTGGAACGTTCGCTGTTTGCGCAGACGCTGGCGCCGCTGTACCGGCTTGGCGCGGCCTGGCTCACCGCGCGTGACAGCTACACGATCGGTGGCAGCGTCTACAGCCTGGAAAGCATCGACGAGTGGCAGGTCAAGGGCCGCGCCTTCGCTGGCCGCGGCACGTGGGCGCCGATGCATGAGAGCGGGCGCGTCGTGCACCTGGGCCTGTCGGCGGCGCGCGAGTACTACGACCACCCCGGCCGCGACGGCGCGCCGGCGCTGCGCATCCGCCCGCGCCCGGCGGGGCATCTGTCGAACGCCAGCCGGTTGACGCTGGTGAACTTCGGCAGCGGCCGCGACGCCGATGTCGACAAGACGTCCATCGAGTTCGCCGCCGTGCGCGGCCCTTTCCATGTCCAGTCCGAGATCGGCGACGCACGTTTCGACGACGGCGGCCAGAGCGGTCGCATAGATGCTGCCTATGCCGCCGTCGGCTGGTTCCTCACCGGCGAATCGCTGCCCTACGACCGCGGCGGCGGCCGCTTCGGTCGTGTCAAACCCAATCGCAGCAGTGGCGCCTGGCAGGTGGCGTTGCGCTACGACACGATCCGCGGCCGGCAGAACCTGTACGGCGCAACCGACTTCAGTGATCTCTCGATCGATGCCGCGACTGCCGCCGTCAACTGGCACCTGCGCTCCAACCTGCGCTTCCTGCTCGACTGGACCAGCAGTCGCAATTACGACCACCTGCGTGCGCTGACGCTCGACCGCACCCAGGCCCTCACCGGTCGCTTCCAGTACGACTTCTGACGTCTCCCGCATCCGCCGCCGGCGCGTGCCGGCATTCGCTGTTCGCTGCCCGTGAGGTCATTGCATGTCCCTGTTCCGCGTTCTGCTCCCCGCTGTTGCCGCCGTGTCGATGTTGTTGTCCGCGCACGCCGCGGCTGATCCGTCCCGTCCCGAATGCATCGCCCCGGCCTCGCCCGGCGGCGGTTTCGACCTGACCTGCAAGCTGGCCCAGACCGGGCTGGTCGAAGCGAAGGCGCTGGCGCGGCCGATGCGCGTGACCTACATGCCCGGTGGCGTCGGCGCGGTGGCCTACAACACCGTCGTCGCGCAGCGCCCTGCCGATGGCAACGTCATCACCGCGTTCTCCAGCGGTTCGCTGCTCAACATTGCCCAGGGCAAGTTCGGCCGCTACGACGAGAATGCGGTGCGCTCGCTGGCAGCGGTCGGTACCAGCTATGGCGCCATCGCCGTGCGCAGCGATTCGCCCTACAAGACCCTCGGCGATCTGATGGCCGCGCTGAAGAAGGATCCCGGCAAGGTCGTCATCGGTTCCGGCGGCACCGTCGGCAGCCAGGACTGGATGCAGACCGCCATGCTCGCCAAGGCCGCCGGCATCAGCCCGAAGCAGCTGCGCTATGTCGCACTGGAAGGCGGCGGTGACATCACCACGGCGTTGCTGGGCGGCCATATCCAGGTCGGCAGCACCGACATCTCCGACTCCATGCCGCAGGTGAAGGCGGGCAAGATGCGCATCCTCGCGGTGCTGTCGGACAAGCGGCTGACCCGGCCGGAAATGACCTCGATCCCGACGGCGAAGGAGCAGGGCTACGACGTCGTCTGGCAGGTCGCCCGCGGCTTCTATGTCGGGCCGAAAGTGAGCGCGCAGGACTACGCCTACTGGAAGGCCGCCTTCGACCGGCTGCTGGCGTCCAAGGACTTCGCCCGCCTGCGCGAACAGCGCGAACTGTTCCCGCTGGCGCTGACCGGGCCGCAGCTCGACGCCTACGTCAAGAAGGAAGTCGCGCGCTATCGCCAACTCGCGCGCGAGTTCGGCCTGGCCAAGCACTGACCCGGTCGAGGAGCGCCCATGACGACACCACCTGCCGCGCTCGTGCAGCGGCTGTTTGCCGGTGCCTGGTTGCTGGCCTGCATCGCGTTTGCGGTGATCGGCTGGGATTACCAGGCCGAGTTCTCGTACGAGCCTGTCGGACCGCGCGCGTATCCGCTGCTGTGCCTGTGCCTGATGGCATTGGGCCTGGCGTGGATGATCGTGCGCCCGCCGGCGCTCAAGCACGACGAAGACGACGCGCCGATCGATGCATCGCTGCTTAGCAAGGCCGCGCTGTGCATCGGCCTGTTGCTGGCCTATGCCGGGCTGTTCGAACCGCTCGGCTTCATCCTCAGCAGCGCCCTCGCCGGCAGCTTCATCGCCCTGCTGTACGGCGGCCGCCCGCTGCACGCGGTGGTCACCTGCACGCTGCTCAGTGCCGGCCTGTACCTGCTGTTCGACCGCTTGCTTGAAGTGCCGCTGCCGCTGGGCGTGCTCGAGCGCCTTTCCTTCTGACCGGCCTTTGACGATGAACGACACCCTCAACTACCTCGGCCAGGGCTTCGGCGTCGCCCTGACGCCCTACAACCTCGTCACCGCGTTACTGGGAACGCTGATCGGCACCGTGGTCGGGTTGCTGCCCGGCATCGGCCCCATCAACGGCGTCGCCCTGCTGATCCCGGTGGCCTATGCCTTTGGCATGCCGCCGGAATCGGCGCTGATCCTGCTCGCGGCGGTCTACCTGGGCTGCGAGTACGGCGGCCGCATCTCCTCGATCCTGCTCAACATCCCGGGCGAAGCATCGACGGTGATGACCACGCTCGACGGCTACCCGCTGGCGCGGCAGGGGCTGGCCGGCGTGGCGCTGTCGCTGTCGGCGTGGAGCTCGTTCATCGGCGCCTTCGTCGCCACCTGCGGCATGGTGCTGTTTGCACCCCTGCTGGCGCGATGGGCGATCGCGTTCGGGCCGGCGGAGTACTTCGTGCTGATGGTGCTGGCGATCGTCGCGCTCAGCGGCCTGGCCAACGACCGGCCGTTGAAGACGTTGCTGGCCGCGCTGCTGGGCCTGTTCCTGTCCAGCGTCGGCATCGACGCGAACAGCGGCGTCTACCGCTTCACCTTCGACAGCCTGCATGTCGCCGATGGCATCCAGTTCGTGGTGCTGGTGCTGGGGCTGTTCTCGGTCAGCGAGATCCTGTTGTTGCTGGAGAAGACGCACAGCGGGCATCGCATGGTCGAAGCCACCGGGCGGATGCTGTTCAACGCCCGCGAGGCGGCGGCGGTGTTCTGGGTCAACCTGCGCTGCGGCGTGCTCGGCTTCTTCATGGGCGTGCTGCCCGGCGCCGGTGCGACGCTGGCCAGCGCGGTGGCGTACATGTCCGAGAAGCGCCTGGCCGGCGACGGCGGGCGATTCGGCCAGGGCGACCTGCGCGGGCTGGCTGCGCCGGAAACCGCGATCGGCGGCGCCGCCTGCGGCGCGATGGTGCCGATGCTGACGCTGGGTGTACCGGGTTCGGGCACGACCGCGGTGATGATCGGCGCGTTGAGCCTCTACAACATCACGCCCGGGCCGCTGCTGTTCCAGGAGCAGCCGCAGGTGGTCTGGGGCCTGATCGCGTCGCTGTTCATCGCCAACGTGATGCTGATCATCCTCAACGTGCCGATGGTGCGCGTGTTCACGCGGATCCTGGCGGTGCCGAACTGGGCGCTGGTGCCGGCGATCGCGATCATCACCTCGATCGGCGTGTATGCCGTGCACGCGACCACGTTCGACCTGGTGCTGATGGTGGCGATAGGCGTGCTGGGCTATGTGCTGCGCAAGCTCGACTTCCCGCTGTCGCCGGTGCTGCTGGGTTTCATCCTGGGTGGATTGATGGAGCAGAACCTGCGCCGGGCCCTGTCGATCTCCAACGGCGAGCTCGGGATCCTGTGGGCGAGCCCGATCACGTTGGCGACGTGGGGCCTGGTCGGCTTGATGCTGGTGCTGCCGCTGTGGCGGGCATGGCGGAAGCGGTGACCCCTCTCTCTGGCCGCGTGCGCGGCCTCTCCCTCTCCCACAAGGGGAGAGGGAAGTGGCTGTTGCCCCTCTCCCCTTGTGGGAGAGGGAAAGGCGCGTAGCGCCGAGGGAGAGGGGCCGCTTCAGAGCTCCGGCGCCTTCCCGTCCACCACGATCTTGTCCAGCCGGATCCGGTTTGCGAACAGCGAGAACGCCAGCATCCCCGCCAGCCCGTTCGCGCGCGCCACCCAGTGCGGCAGCCAGCGCGCTGGCTTGATCACGCCATCGGCGAACAGCGGTTCGAACCGTTGCACGTCGGTCAGTGTCATCTTGCCGGCGAACAACCAGCGGCACAGCTGCAACTTGCCGTCGCGCAACGCCCAGCGGAAGAAGGTGTGCACGCCGACCAGGCCGCGCAGGTACACGGTGTCCTTGGTGAAGGCATGGCCGCCGGTGGTGGGCACGCCACGGAACACGCGCTGCGCCGAAGCGAAGCTGTCCTCCGGCGTTTGCCCGGCGTCGAGGAAGTAGCGAAACACTTCGATGAAGTCGGCCCCGGCCAACGCCATCGCCACCGCCTCGATGCGCAGGCTGATGCGCTTCATGCGGCCGATGTCGATGCTGCCGGTGATCTGTTCGGCGAACGTCGCCAGGCCTTCCTGGGTGGCGGTGATGCGCGGCGATGACAAGGCCAGGCTCGGCAGGACCGGCTGCTCGCGGCCATTGAGGGCGGTAAGCGAATGCACGAAGGCTTCGTGCTGCAGCAACTGGTGGCGGTCGTAGTCGCTGAAGGCGGCACCGTGGCGCAGGCGGATGCGGGTGGCGCCGGCGGCGGCCTTTGCGATCAGGTCCGGATCGAGCTCGACGGAGATGATGCGGCCATCGAAGTAGGTGTCGAGCTCGCGCTGCAACTGCAGCTGCAGCGCGGTGGCGGAGATGGTGACGTGTTCGGCCGGCGACATCAGCTCGCGGTCGAGCTCGTCGGCAATCGAGATGAAGTGCTGCGCGGCTTCGCGCGTGGTCGGGCCATCGCCCGGCAGGGCTTCGTCGGGGCGACCGAACAGCTTGATCGAGTGTTCGCAGACCGCCGGCGTGCCGAGCGATTCGCACAGGGCCGCGGCCTCCGACCAGCTTCGTGCCGAATCGATGAGGTACTGGCCCAGCGGATGGTGCGGGTCGGCCTCGGTGGCGATGGCCTCCATTTCGGTGCGCGTCGCACTGAAATCCAGCTTGGGGTATTCGATCTGCGGGAGCTTGACCACGCCGCGCGCGTAGTCGGCGAGGAAAGCGTCTTCCTGGCCCGCCGGCCAGCTGACCAGGGCCAGCAGTCGCACATCCTTCGCCGCCGCGACCATGCGGGCATCGAGCGCGGCGTGGTGGGCGATCTCGGGCGCGAACTCGGTCATGTCATCGCAGTCGTAGCCCGGGTAAGGCCGCAGGCCGCAGCCGGGGTTGGATGCGCCTCGATCCCGGGTGCGGCCTGCGGCCTTACCCGGGCTACGCGTGGTTCGCGATCTGGTCGGCTAGTGCTTCCCATACTTCTCATCGAGGCGCTTGCTGAGCGACTTGTTGGCCACTTTCTCTTCGGCCTTCTGCGCGCGGCGGTTGGCCAGGCGGTTGGCGGCGCCAGCGACCTCGTCGCTGAGCTTGAGGTAGTTGGCGAAGCGTTGCGGGTCGAGCTTGCCGGCCTCGATCGCTTCGCGCACCGCGCAGCCCGGCTCGCGTGCGTGCTTGCAGTCACGGAACCGGCACTGCTCGGCCAGGGCCTCGACGTCGCTGAAGTTCTCGGCGACGTCTTCCTCGCCGGTCGGCTTGAGCTCGCGCATGCCAGGCGTGTCGATCAGGCAGGCGCCGGTCGGCAGCGGGATCAGCGCGCGATGGGTGGTGGTGTGTCGGCCGCGCGAGTCGCTTTCGCGAACTTCGCCCGTCTTCATCCGCTCGCTGCCGAGCAGGGTGTTGGTGAGGGTCGACTTGCCGGCACCGGAGCTGCCGACCAGCACCGCGGTGCAGCCCGGCTGCAGCCACGGTTCGAGCGCGGCGACGCTGTCCGGGTCGCGGGCATTGACTGCACGCACCGCCACGCCCTGCGCCGCCAGTTCGACCAGCGCCGCCATGGCGCCGGGCAATACCTCGGCGTCGGACGCCTCGGCCTGGTCGGCCTTGGTCAGCACCACCACCGGTTCGACGCCGCCGCCGCGGACCAGCAGCAGGTAGCGCTCGATCCGGCGTGGGTTGAAGTCGGCATCCAGGCCGCAGACGACGAACACGGTGTCGACGTTGGCCGCGATCAACTGTTGCTGGTAATGCTCGCCGGCGGCGCCACGCTTGATCGCGCTGCGCCGTGGCAGCAGCGCCACCGCCTTGCGGCCTTCCACCAGCAGCCAGTCGCCGACGCCGGGGCGCTGGTCGATGGTGACCGTGCCCTTGCGATAGCCGGGCGGGCGCTGCCATTCGGGAAGCGACTCGACCGGGAAGCCGTGGTCGGGGCCGTCGGAAACGATGTAGCCGCTGCGGTGCTGCTCGATGACCCGCGCCGGCCGGGCCTTGGGGTGCTCGGCCATCAGGTCGAGCCACACCTGGTCTTGTGCAGAAATTCCAACCGGAACCGGCGAACTGGCCTTCAAGGGCCAGCCAATGGCCTGCAGGGCGTCGAAACCGGGGATCAAGACTTTGCGGCGGATGGGTGCATGCCCGGGATTCTAGCCGTCATCCCTTCTGCACGGGGGCCGACGGCACGGACCCCGGTGATCCCGAGCGCGGCGAACGGTTAACGCTCACACCGGCAAAGTTGCACGTAAATGCGCCTTTTCCGCTGCCGTTCGCGCCAGTTTCGGCTAGTCTGGCCCTCCGACCTCCCATTTGTCCGCAGCAATGTCCCAGTCCCCCGTGAAGACCCGCGAACGCCTGTCCGAAGTCCGCTACGAGATCCGCGGTGAACTGGCCCGGCGAGCCCGCGAGCTGGAGACGCAGGGGCGCAAGCTGATCAAGCTCAACATCGGCAACCCGGGCGCGTTCGGCTTCCGTGCGCCGGAGCACCTGCAGCGCGCGATCGCAGACCACATCAGCGACACCGACCCCTACACCCACCAGCAGGGCCTGCCGGCGGCGCGCGAGGCGATCGCCAGCTTCCACAAGCAGCGCGGCACGCCCAATGCGAGCCCGGAGCGGGTGTTCGTCGGCAACGGTGTCAGCGAGCTGATCGACCTGTCGCTGCGCGCGTTGCTGAATCCGGGTGACGAAGTGCTGCTGCCCTCGCCCGACTACCCGCTGTGGTCGGCCGCGACCATCCTCAACGACGGCCGCCCGGTCTATTACCGCTGCCTGCCCGAGAACGGCTTCCTGCCCGACCCGGACGAGATCGCCTCGCTGGTGTCCAGCCGGACCCGCGCGATCGTGCTGATCAACCCCAACAACCCGACCGGCGCCGCGTATCCGCGCGAGCTGATCGAGAAGATCGTCGCCATTGCCGCGCGCCACAAGCTGCTGTTGATGTGCGACGAGATCTACGACTCCATCCTCTATGACGGCAACCAGTTCACCCCGATCGCGCCGATCGCCGGTGACCTGCCGTGCCTGTCGTTCGGCGGACTGAGCAAGGTCCATCGCGCCTGCGGCTGGCGCGTGGGCTGGGCGGTGCTGTCGGGCGACCCGGTCGCCAGCGGCAACCTGCACCACGCCATGGACCTGCTCGGCGCGTTGCGCCTGTGCGCCAACGTGCCCGGCCAGTTCGCGATCGAGGCGGCACTGCATGGCGAAGACACCATCGCGCCGCTGTGCGCGCCGGGCGGGCGCCTGTTCGAAGCGCGCCGCGCGGTCATCGACAGCGTCGCGGCCAGCAACCACCTGCAGCTGGTGGAACCGGCGGGCGCGCTGTATGCGTTCCCGGCGGTCACCGGCGCTGCGGCGCAGGGTTTCGACGACCACCGCTTCGCGCTCGAGCTGCTCGAGACCGAGGACGTGCTGGTGGTGCCGGGCTCGAGCTTCAACGTGCCCTACCGCAACCATTTCCGCGTGACCCTGCTGCCGCAGCCGGACGACCTGCGCGAAGTGTTCCGACGCATCGAGCGCCTGCTCGACCGTTACGCCGGCAGCGACGCCGCGCAGGCACAGGCGGCCGTGGCCTGATCGTCATGGCCAGCGTCCCCGCCAACGCACTGTCGTACCTGGCGCTCGGCGACAGCTACACGATCGGTGAAGGCGTGCCCGAGGACGGGCGCTGGCCGCGCCAGCTCGCGCATGCACTGCGCGAGGGCGGCATCGCCCTGGCCGACCCGCGCATCATCGCCACCACCGGCTGGACCACCGACGAACTGGCGTGGGGCATCGATGGCGCCGAACCGCTGGGCGAGTGGGATTTCGTCAGCCTGCTGATCGGCGTGAACAACCAGTACCGCGGCCGCAGCGCGGTCGAATACCGCAGCGAGTTCGAGAGCCTGCTCAAGCGTGCGATTGCTTTTGCCCGCGGCCGCGCCGACCGCGTGCTGGTGCTGTCGATCCCGGACTGGGGCGCGACCCCGTTCGTGAAGACCACGCAAGCCACGCCGGCCGCCATCGCCGCCGAACTCGACGCCTTCAACGCCGCCGCGCAGGTGGTATGTGAAGCGCATGGCGTGGCCTTCGTCGACATCACCCCGGTGTCGCGCGAGCGCGGCGGCGAAACGCTGATGTTGGCCGAGGACGGCCTGCACCCGTCGGCGGCGATGTACACGCAGTGGACCACGCTGGCCTTGCCGGTCGCGCGCGAGTTGCTGTCTCGATGAGCGACTCCGCCAGCGCGACGACGCACGCCGCGACGGCACCGTTGCCGGGCAAGCAGGCACGCGCGCTGGCGACGGCCTTCCTGCCGCGCGAGCACTGGTACGGCCGCCGCGATTACTACTACGCCTGGAGCAAGTTCGGCACCGATCCGTTGTATCCCGGTGTCTGCGAGGCGCTGCGCGGCACGCAGGCGCCGCTGCTGGACATGGGTTGCGGGCTGGGGCTGCTGGCGCATGCATTGCGCGCCGATGGCCAGCGCATGCCCTACCGCGGCTACGACAACGACGTCGACAAGATCCTGCGCGCCCGCAAGGCCGCGGCGCGCTGCGACCTGGGCGACGTCGCGTTCGAGACCGCCGACCTCGCGCAGGGCGTGCCCGCGCACCAGGGCAGCGTGGCCGTGCTCGACGTCCTGCAGTTCGTGCCGGTCGCGGCGCAGATGCAGGCGATCGACCAGGCCATCGCGATGCTCACGCCGGGCGCGAAGCTGGTGATCCGCACCGGACTGGCGGACGGCAGTCATCGCGCCCACGTCACGCGCTTCGTCGACGTTTTCGCCAAGGTGGTCGGCTGGATGAATGCCGCACCGCTGAACTACCCCGACGCCGATGCCGTGCGTGCGCGCCTGGCCGATGCCGGGTTGAAGGCGACATTCACTTCATTGCGCGGGCGTACGCCGTTCAACAACTGGTTGATCGTCGCCGGCTGATTGGCCGCAGCCGCACCGATCTGGCCCATCCTATTGGCGGTTAATGTGGGGTTCTAATGCAATCGCTGCCTCACGACGCATGATCGGACGATAGAAGGCCCATTTGAGGCTGAACCAGATCACGTAAGCGCCCGTAATTGCGGGCACCGGTAGCCAGAATTCCGGCATGTAAGGGCGCAGCGCGCCGCCCAGCAACATCACGGCGAGTAGTGACGCAGCGCAGCAGACCAGAAAGGTCCGGCTCGAGACCCACTGGCAGTGCGTACGCGTCATTACGGACTTGTAGACTTGCGCACGCTGTTGCGGCCCGAGCAATCGCAGGCTGGGGTAAAGCAGAGCAATCAGGGCGGCGGGCATCTGGCGGTCGAATGATCAACAGTCCCGGCTCCAGTTATCAGTGCCGGGACTGCACGATTTCGATCAGTTGGTACAGAGCTTCGCGTACTCCATGACGGCGTCAAATCCGCGACCACCGCCAAGCCCGCCAACATAGCCGCCGATACCGGCGCCAAAGATTCCGCCAAGTACACCACCGATCAGCGCGCCACCTGCGGCGCCTGCTCCTGCCGCAGCATCGCGACCAACTCCACACCAGCTGCCACCGGAGATCGCAATCATCTCTTCAGAACTCAACTCGCGCATGTAGTGCCTCCTTGATTTGAACTGCTTCCTTGGCCGCGGTGGGCTGCTTGTTTGCGAGTTCAACAGAAGGCGCCGTTCTATGGCAATGAGAGTTTGTCCCTTCGCATTGCCTACGTCGATGATTCCAGCTGTTCCGGCAGCACCGTGCGATACCCGCGCTGCTGGAGGCGATCCAGCACCGCCGCCAGCGTCTCGACATTGCGGCCATGGCGCGCACCTTCATGCAGCAGCACGATCGCGCCGGGCGCAAGGTCGCGCTCGATGCGCGCGGCCACGCCGGCCGGCTCCTTCAACACCGCGTCGAAGCCGCGCGCGGACCACGCGACGCGCGCCAGTCCGTGGTGCTTGAGCGCGGATGCCACGAACGGGTTGGCCATGCCGACCACCGCGCGGAACCAGTGCGGCGGTGCGCCGGCCAGTTGCGTCAACGCTGCCTGGGCGTAGTCGATCTGTGCCCGCATCGCCTTCGGCGGCAGCGCCCAGAACCGCGCCTGCGGATGGGTGTGGCTGTGCTGGCCGATGCCGTGGCCACGGCGTGCGATCTCGGCGACCAGCTCCGGCCGCGCCTGCGCGCGATCGCCGACCAGGAAGAAGGTGGCGCGCGCGCTACGCGCATCGAGCAGGTCGAGCATCGCCCGGGTGTCGTCGGAGGGGCCGTCGTCGATGGTCAGCCAGACCACCGGCTCGGTCGTCGGCAACCGCGTCAACACGGGGCTGAGCAGGCGCGATTGCGGCCGCAGCGTCGCCCAGACCAGCGCCAGGTGGCTGGCCAGCAAGGCCGCCAAGCCCGCCCCCCAGCCCCACTGCCACCAGATCGCGACCACCGCCAGCTGCGAGGCGGCGAACAGCCAGGCCCAGGCGTGGGGATGGCGCGGCGGCCGATGGAACGCGGGCGGTCGGTGGAAGTCGGGCATCGGATCCATGGTAGCGGGGTTGCCTCCCGGCCGCGGCGCCCCCACATGCACCACATCACCTCAAGGCAAAACCCCCATGTCCCTCGATCCCGCCCTGCGTTCGCGCATCGAAACCCTGCTGCAGTCGAACCGCGTCGTCCTGTTCATGAAGGGCGCGCCGGAGGCACCGCAGTGCGGCTTCTCGGCCAAGGCCGTCGGTGTGCTCAATGCACTGCTGCCGCAGGGCTATGCCCACGTCGACGTGCTGTCGGACCCGGCGATCCGCGAGGGCATCAAGCAGTACGGCAACTGGCCGACGATCCCGCAGCTGTACATCGACGGCGAACTGGTCGGCGGCAGCGACATCGTCGAGCAGATGGCCGGCAACGGCGAACTGCACGGCGTGCTTGGCCTGCCGGCACCGGACCGCAGCCCGCCGAAACTCACCATCACCCCGTCGGCAGTCGAGATGCTGCGCGGCGCCATCGCCAATGCCGGCGAAGGTTACGCAGTCCAGCTCGACATCGACGCGCGCCATAACGCGCGCCTGCAGCTGGCGCCGGTGGATACCAATGCCGTGGCGGTCGAAGTGGACGGCGTGCGCGTGCAGACCGACTGGATGCAGGCGCGTCGCGCCGACGGCATCACCATCGACTGGGTCGATGACGAGCGCGGTCGCGGCCTGGTCGTCAACAACCCGAACGCACCGCCGGCGGTCAAGGCGATCACGCCAGCCGAGGTCGCTGCACGCGTGGCGGCGGGCACCCTGCGCCTGGTCGACGTGCGTCCGGCACCGGAGCGCCAGCTGGCCAGCGTCGCGGTCGCCTTCGACAGTTTCGACAACGGCCTGGAGGCGCTCGAAGCGCTGCCCAAGGACACCGCGCTGGCCTTCCTGTGCCACCACGGCGGCCGCAGCCAGCAGGCCGCCGAGCACTTCCGCGACCACGGCTTCCGCGAGGTCTACAACGTCATCGGCGGCATCGACGCGTGGGCGGACATCGACGCGAGCGTGTCGAAGTACTGATTTCTTCGAGGAACTGCAGGAGCCGGGGTGAACGGCTCCTCAGCCCAACGCGCCCATTGCGGCCAGCAATGCCAGCGCGCCTGCGAGTCCGATGAAGGCGATCTTCAGCCATCTCGACTTGGCGAACAGGCCAAGCAGGACGAGCACGACTACTAGAAAGAACAGCTTTGATGAAGGCATCGTACTGGGATCCACAGCCTGGCGATCAGTCGAATAAGGCCCGCGTGCGGGCCTTGTGGGACTGATGAACTAGACGACCAGGTACGTACAGAACATCATTCCCAGCGCTCCACCAACGCCCATGCCAAAGCCGGCGCCGCCAAACGCGCCGATGCCACCGGCAAAGAAGCCAATTCCGCCGCCGATCAGACCGCCACCTAGCGTGGCTGCGCCGATGCACTGATTCTCCGTTACACCACCCGAGACGAAATCAACTTCGGAAGCTGTCAATTCACGCATGCATATCTCCACCTTCTTCGTGCGTCGAGGCGCCGAACCAGCGCCGGATGAACGATTCATCCGGAGCCAAAGTTAGTGGAGCTCTCGGCTCGGTGACATGGGAGCCGTCTCAGTGAGCACGCGAATTCTTCGCTGTTCGCGCCGATCAACTGGATCAGGCGAAACCACCGCCTGCATCCAGGTAAGCCTGCTCCTCCGGCGTATTGACGCGGCCCAGCTCGCGGTTGCGGTGCGGGAAGCGGCCGAAGCGTGCGATCACGTCGCGATGGCGACGGGCGTAGTCGAGGTACTCGCCACCGATCGATGACGCCAGTTCAACCGACCGATCCTGGTCGGCGATGGCTTCGGAATGCTCGAACGGCATGTAGAAGAAGACGCGCAATGCCGGGTCGACCTGGTGGTCGTAGCCGCGCTCGATCGCGCGTGCAGCGTAATGACGCGCCAGCGGATCGGTGGCGTAGGCATGGCCGCTGCCGCGAAACACGTTGCGCGGAATCTGGTCGAGCAGGATCGCCAGCGCCAGCGCGCCGTCGGGCGTGTCCATCCAGTCCTCGAGTTCGCGGCGCGCGGCCTGGTGGTGCGCGGGCAGCCATTCCTCACGGCAGCGCGCGTCGAATGCTTCGTCGCGAGTGAACCAGCGCTCGTAGCCTGATTGCTGCCAGAAGGCGAGGATGTCCTTGGGATCGATGTGCATTGCGCGGGTCCGTGGGGGATGGAGGTGTCACCGTTCGCCCTGAGCGTAGCGCAGCGAAGTCGAAGGGTTGATGCACCGGAACACCCTTCGACTTCGGCGCTGCGCGCCTACGCTCAGGGCGAACGGTGAGTGTGGGTCGCGCTGCCGGTCCGCTATATCGACTCGTCCGCCAGCTGCGTTTCCAGTTCGTTGATCCACAGTTCGGTCACGCTCTCCAGCGTGACGGCATGGATCAGCGGGCGGATCGATCCGCCCGAGTACGACTGCGAGACGAAGCGCGCGTAGCGGTCGCGGAAGGCCAGCCAGCTGCGATGGGCTTCGTCGAACACCGCCAGTGACTCGCCGTCCAGCTGCCGACGCAGGTGCGCGACCACCGTGGCCAGTCGCGCCTCGGCACGCTGTAATTCACCGGCCGCCTGTTCGTTCATGTCGGACTGGGTCACGGCGGCATCGTCGCTCTGGCGGGCCACTTCCTCGGCCTTGGTGAAGTAGTTGTCGGCGATGCGCGCGGCGGTTTCGGCCTTGCCGATCAGGCGCTGCTCGAACTGGCGCAAGTCGTCGAGGTTGGTGTTGGCGCTGTCCAGGCCCTGCTTGAGGTCGAGCAGTTTCTGGTTGCGCTCGATCGCCTCGACGGCGCCGCGACGCTCGACCCGGCGCTGGACGAAATAGAACAGCCAGGTGAGCACCGCGCCCGCCAGCAGATAGATGAATTTGTCCATTCTCCCCTCCCCCTCCAGCCCTCATTTTCCAGGGTACCAGTGTGCCTTGGAGGCGTCGCAGGCCCTGCGATGGCGGGCGGCCAAGGTAGCTGGCCGGGGCCTGACGACACTGCGTTCACGGCACCTGCACAAGACTGAACAACCCCGCGGGCCGCTCAGGCGGTCGTCACATTGCCACCGCCATTTTCCATGGCGCAAGTCACTTCCAGAGGGAACTCCACCATGAAGCAGTCTGTTGTCGCAGCCCTGTTGCTTGCAGGCCTGCTCGCTCCACTCGCAGGGAACGCGCAGAACATCCAGTGCACGCTGCTCTGCAATCCGCCTCGCATGATCTGCTACCCGGCCGGCACGATCCCGCCGATCAACCGCATCTGCCCGCCGAGCCGCAACGCCGAGGCGCCGGTGGCCGAGTCGACGCTGGCACCGCCATCGCAGTCGAACGCTGCCCAGAGCGCGTGCTCGGCGGTGTCGGTGTTCAACGAGGAAACGCAGAGCTACGAGTGGCAGATGGATTGCGATTGATTGCAGCCATTGCACGGTGCGTGGAAAAGGCCGGCGATTGCCGGCCTTTTCTTTGCGTGCGCCCCGGGTGCGCTGCGCTTACCCGGGCTACTCGTCGAAGCGGAGGTGGCGCACCGATTTGCCGTTGCGGCGAATGAGCCGCAGCGCTTCGATACCGACGTTGATGTGGTTGTCGACGTAGTCCGAGCTGACGCGTGCATCGGAGGCTTCGGTCTTCACGCCTTCGGGGATCATCGGCTGGTCGGAGACCAGCAGCAGTGCGCCGCACGGAATCCGGTTGGCGAATCCGGCAGCGAAGATCGTCGCCGTCTCCATGTCGATGGCCATGCAGCGCATCGTGCGCAGACGCTCCTTGAAGGCGTCGTCGTGTTCCCAGACGCGGCGGTTGGTGGTGAACACCGTGCCGGTCCAGTAGTCGTGGCCAAGGTCGCGGATCATCGTCGACACCGCGCGCTGCAGCGCGAACGCCGGCAGCGCCGGTACCTGCGCCGGCAGGTAGTCGTCGCTGGTGCCTTCGCCGCGGATCGCCGCGATCGGCAGGATCAGGTCGCCGAGCTGGTTCTTGCGCTTGAGGCCGCCGCACTTGCCCAGGAACAACACCGCCTTGGGCATGATCGCGCTGAGCAGGTCCATCATGGTCGCCGCGTTCGGGCTGCCCATGCCGAAGTTGATCATGGTGATGCCGTCGGCGGTGGCACTGGGCATCGGCCGGTCCAGGCCGATCACTTCGGCGCCGGTCAGGCGCGCAAAAGTGTGCAGGTAGCCGCCGAAGTTGGTCAGCAGGATGTGTTCGCCGAACTGGTCCAGGGGCACGCCGGTGTAGCGCGGCAACCAGTTGTCTACGATCTGTTCCTTGTCTTTCACGTACGAATACCTCGCGTTGTCTCTTGCCGGGGCCAGCGTGCTGGCACGTATGACAAGCTCCAACGCCCGGTCGCCAGCGTTGCTGGCGCCTACCAGGGCGGGGCTGCCTGGAGCTGCATTCTCTCATGCCCGGCCATGACCAATGTCGGGTTTGCATGGACCTGCCGCCGCGGCTAGGGTGCGGATACGTTGTTCGTGCCACCTCCGGGGAAAACCATGTTCCGACCTCTGGTCGCCGCGCTCGCCGCGGTGCTTTCCGTCGGCGTCGCCCATGCGGCTTCGCCCGACGCGCCTGCGTCGCAGTCTCCCGCCTCGAGCTCGAAGTCACGCTTCGTCGAGGACCCGTACCCGAGTACCTACCGTGCGATCGCCGCAGGCCCGGTCCTGATCGAGCATGCGACCGTGCTCACCGGCACCGGCCAGCGCCTCGACGACGCCGACGTGCTGCTGCAGGACGGCAAGGTCGTCGCGGTCGGCAATGCGCTGCAGGCGCCGGCCAGCGCCACCCGCGTCGACGGCACCGGCAAGTGGGTGACGCCGGGCATCATCGACGTGCATTCTCACCTTGGCGTGTACCCCACCCCGGGCGTGAGCGCGCACAGCGACGGCAACGAAATGACCGGCGCGGTCACCGCCAACGTCTGGGCCGAGCATTCGATCTGGCCGCAGGATCCCGGCTTTGCCGCGGCACTGGCCGGCGGCATCACTTCGCTGCAGGTGCTGCCGGGCTCGGCCAACCTGGTCGGCGGTCGCGGCGTGACGCTGAAGAACGTCGCCGCCACCACTTACCAGGCGATGAAATTCCCGGAGGCGCCGTGGGGCCTGAAGATGGCCTGCGGCGAGAACCCCAAGCGCGTCTACGGCCAGAAGAGCGGCCCGGCCACGCGCATGGGCAACGTCGCCGGGTACCGTGCTGCCTTCATCGATGCCAGCGAATACCTGCGCAAGAACGGTGGTGGCAAGAAGAACGACACGGCGCCGAAGAAGAAGCACTGGTGGCAGTCGAGCAACGGCAACGGCGCCGACAGCGAAAAGGACACCGGCGGCAAGCGCGACCTCAAGCTCGACACGCTCGCCGGCGCCATCAACGGCGACATCCGCGTGCACATCCACTGCTACCGCGCCGACGAGATGGCGATCATGCTCGACCTGGCCAAGGAGTTTGGCTTCAAGGTCGCCGCGTTCCACCACGGCGTGGAGGCCTACAAGCTGGCCGACCGCCTCGCCGCCGAGGGCGTGTGCGGTGCGCTGTGGGCCGACTGGTGGGGCTTCAAGATGGAGGCCTTCGACGGCATCCAGGAGAACCTCGCCCTGGTCGATCGTCCCGCCAACAGCTGCGCGATCGTCCACTCCGATTCCGACGAAGGCATCCAGCGCCTCAACCAGGAAGCGGCCAAGGTGATGGCGCACGCCAGGCTCGCCGGCATGGACATCGCACCCGAACGTGCGATCCGCTGGCTGACCCAGAACCCTGCAAAGGCGCTGGGAATCCTCGAGCGGACCGGGACGCTGGAGCCGGGCAAGATGGCCGACGTGGTGGTTTGGAACGGCAATCCCTTCAGCGTGTATGCGCACGCCGAGCAGGTCTACATCGACGGTGCGCGCGTGTTCGACCGCAATGACCGCAGCCGCCAGCCGGTGTCGGATTTCATGCTGGGACAGGGCGCTGCGGCGCAGGGGGGTTTGCTGTGAGGACTGCTCCCGCGAAAGCAAAATGGATCCCGGCGTTCGCCGGGATGACGGTGCTTATGGCGGCGCTGACGCCTGCGGTGGGCTTGGCCCAGGAACTGCTGATCCGCAACGCCACCGTCCACACCGCGACCGCACAGGGCACGCTGCACAACGCCGACGTGCTGGTCAGCGGCGGCACGATCCGCGCGGTCGGCACGGGCCTGGTCGCGCCGGCCGGCGCACAGGTCATTGATGCCCAGGGCAAGCCGCTGACGCCGACGCTGTTCGGCGGCATCACCGAGATCGGCCTGGAAGAAGTGTCGGGCGAGAAGGCCACCAACGACGAAACGCTCACCCTCGGCGCCGACACCAAGCAGATGACGGTGCGGCCGGAGTTCGACGTGACCCTGGCCTACAACCCGGATTCGGTGCTGATACCTGTCGCGCGCATCGAAGGCATCGGTTGGACGCTGCTCGGTGCCGGCACCGGCACCGGTGGTTCGATCGTTGCCGGCCAGGGTGGCGTGGTGCGGCTGGACGGCAGCGCCGACCCGGTCGGGCCGCGCGACCTGTTCCTGCGCATCGGTGGCGATGCCATCGGCCTGAGCGGCAACTCGCGCGCGGCGCAGTGGATGATCCTCGACCAG
>Ga0209025_1002332_pt1 | contig 20505 bp, 14 predicted proteins | sample AraplaMF_Col_mLB_FD_184256 | JGI IMG/M metagenome (GOLD analysis project Ga0209025, IMG submission 184256) | Arabidopsis root microbial communities from the University of North Carolina, USA - plate scrape MF_Col_mLB (SPAdes) (version 2) | ecosystem: Host-associated > Plants > Roots > Endosphere... | reverse complement strand
GTACGATCCTAGCAAAATGTCGATTCCAGATCGTTTACAAGAACCGAGTATGAGTCATCCTTTCGGCACGGATGATTACGGAAGGGATTACTTAACGAGGGCATTATATGGCGGACGCGTTTCGCTTGCGGTTGGTTTCCTTGCAATGGTTGTATCTATTACAATTGGAACCGCAGTCGGAACAATTAGCGGATATTATGGCGGAAAGTTAGACAACTTCTTAATGCGAATTGTTGAAGTACTTATGTCAATTCCATCATTCTTCTTAATGCTGTTATTAAATGCTTATTTAAAACCAGGAATTACGACATTAGTTCTTATTATTGGATTACTAACATGGATGGACACCGCTCGTATTGTAAGGGCAGAAACACTATCTGTAAAAGAGCGTGAGTACGTTTTATATGCAAAAGTATCAGGACAAAAATCACTCACAATTATTGTAAGACATATCATTCCTAACATTTTATCAACTATTATTATCGCTGCGACATTAACAATTGCGACATCGATTTTAATGGAATCATCACTTAGCTTTTTAGGTTTAGGTATTAGAGAACCAGATTCTTCTTGGGGCAGCATGCTAAACAATGCGCAAGGATACATAGGTGAAGCTTGGTATTTAACACTCTTCCCAGGGTTCCTTATTCTTTTAACGGTACTTAGCTTTAACGTAATTGGTGAAGCATTGAAGAAAGCTTTCGCGCCAAAAGGAGCTGGAAATGAAAACTAAAGTGTTAAGTGAAAGGAGTGAGAAGCGTGTCTGAAAAACTATTAGAAGTGAATAATTTAAAGACTTCTTTTTTCATAGAAAGCGGAGAAGTAGAAGCGGTTCGCGGCGTTACATTTCGTTTAAATAAAGGAGAAGTAGTTGGTATCGTTGGGGAATCTGGAAGCGGGAAGAGTGTAATGGCGAAGTCTGTTATGTCCCTCGTTACATCACCAGGAAAAGTGAAAGAAGGGGAAATCCTTTTTCATAATGAAAATATCCTTTCTAAATCTGAGAAAGAATTACGTTCTATTAGAGGAAATCAAATTTCACTTATATCCCAAGATCTAATGTCTGCGCTAAATCCAGTCGTAAAAATTGGAAAGCAAATGACGGAAGTAATTATACGACATCAAAAAGTGAAAAAGAAAGAAGCAGAGCAGATCGCGATCAACTTGTTAACACAAGTCGGTCTTTCTTCACCAGAAGAAAGGGTAAAACAATATCCGCATGAACTAAGCGGCGGAATGAAGCAGCGAGTTATGATCGCAATGGCGATGTCTTGTAACCCAGACCTTCTCATTGCGGACGAACCGACCACAGCGCTTGATGTAACGATACAAGCACAAATACTAGATTTAATGAAAAACTTAAAAAATGAAACGAACATGGCGTTACTTCTTATTACGCATGACTTAGGAATAGTCGCGCAAAACTGTACACGCGTTATCGTTATGTATGGCGGGCTTATTATGGAAGAAGGACCTGTACTTGATATTTTCCAATCGCCGAATCATCCATATACGAAAGGGCTATTAAACTCTCTGCCGAAAATATCGAACGGCGTAAAAGAAAGACTCGCGCCAATTCAAGGTGTAACGGCAAACTTATTAAACCCGCCAAAAGGTTGCCCATTCGCAGAGCGTTGCCCGCATGCGATGGACATTTGTGAAAAAGAACGTCCGCCATATTTTGAAATTGGTAACGAAAGACGTTCCATGTGCTGGTTAAACGATAAGACAGTAGGTGAATCACATGCATGAAGAAAACTTAATTGAAGTTCGGAATCTAAAAAAGTATTTTCCTATTAAAAAGGGGCTATTCGGCAGAAAAACAGAGCAATTAAAAGCAGTCGATGACCTCAGCTTCACAATTAAAAAGGGTGAAACATTCGGACTAGTAGGAGAATCGGGCTGCGGAAAATCAACGACAGGAAGAAGCATTATTCGTTTACACGATGTCACTTCAGGTAACGTTTTATTTGACGGAAAAGACATCGCAAGCTTAAAGGAAAGTGAACTAAAAGAATATAGAAAACGAATGCAAATCATTTTCCAAGATCCATACGCATCATTAAACCCGGCAATGAACGTTTTCCAAATTATTAGCGAGCCAATGAACATTCACGGATCTTATGAAAAAGAAGAACAAAAAGAAATCATATTAGACCTTCTAAAAAAAGTAGGCCTAAAAGAAGAACACTTATATCGCTACCCGCACGAATTTAGCGGAGGGCAGCGCCAGCGCATCAGCATCGCGCGCGCACTATCTGTAAAACCAGATTTTATCCTATGTGACGAACCAATCTCAGCGCTAGATGTTTCAGTCCAAGCACAAGTCGTAAACATGCTGCAAGACATCCAAGAAGAAACAGGAGTCACATACTTATTCATCGCACATGACCTATCTATGGTAAGGCACATATCAGACCGAATCGGAGTCATGTACTTAGGAAACATAGTAGAAATTGCCGACAGCGAAGACCTATATACAAAACCGGCACATCCATACACACAAGCACTACTCTCATCCATGCCAGAACCAGATCCAACAAACATAGGAAAAGAACGGATTATCCTAGAGGGAGAAGTACCAAGCCCACTCAACTCACCATCCGGCTGCAAATTCAGAACGCGCTGTAAATTTGCCACTGAAAAATGCGCCCAGGAAGTACCGAAGATGGTTGAGATTGCGAAGGGGCATGAGGTGGCTTGTCATTTGTTTTAGATTTGAGGAAAAGCATTGGGGACCTGGTGATATTTCGGTTGGTAATATGATAGCCGGTATGGCTTGTAGCGTTAAATAATTTATATAATAAACAATAAACATAAAAAAGAGCTAAGGTTCTCATACAGCCTTAGCTCTTTTTTATGTTTGTTAAACAATATCCTTTCAAAAAAATATTTAAGTCTATATTTATAATTTTTTCTATCTTAATGCATAAAGACAGGGAAGGATTACATTTAATTCCCTTCCATACTTCTGATGGGGACATCAATGAGATGTTGTTTTTTGTTCACGGATTTTTAGCATCTTTATTTATAATGTTTTGAATGTAAACTAATAATAAAAAGTTTGCTTTCAAATTAGAAAAGGTTAGTCCCTCACTCCACTCCAGTTAAAAACCTCACACCCGAAAACAAAGGGGAACTCAATAGTTTAAACTCATAAAAAGTTTCAATATTGTCTAAGCATCCCTTAAAATATACAATTGATCATCTATTTTTCTTTACATAATCTCCAGATACAGTCCATATCAACTATAGATTCTTGTCCTATGCTAAATGTAATCAAAAAGTAAGTAGATAAAGACAATGACTAAAACATTAACTCTAGATACTTTTTGATGAATATTACAAATAAACAGGAGGTAATGAAAAATGATTAAAACATTATTAGCAGGAGCACTTTTAAGTACAGGATTGATAGCGGGAGGTGCAGTAGGTGCAGATGATGCGAAAATGGACAATTTAAAGTCAAATGAAGGTAGTTCAAATCAAGTAATTACACAGAGTGCAGATGGAACAACGTCTTTCTCACAAAACTTTGATGTACCTAAAGATGCAGTGCCAGCAACTCCTAAAGGAGACGCAAAAACAGTTGAAAGAACAGAAGGTACAGATTCTCAAGAAGGAAAAATGGTACCAGCAAAAGAAGGAAATTAAATAATATATAGTTATAACGAGGAGCGCCCAAAAAGTGGTGCTCTTTTTATATTATAGGAATTAACTAGTTCTACTGAATATAGAACTGTAGGAGGAATTGAGACTAGAACATGGGGCCTATCTCTTCAAATCATGGTGTTTAGGGCAATAGTTTTGGTGGTAACGTTACAATACAAACATTTTATTAGAGATTTTCTAAATTTACATACACTCTAGATAGACTACATATCAACTTCAGATACTTGTTTTATGATACAAGTAATCAAACAAAAGGAGGGCAATACAAAATGATTAAAACATTATTAACAGGGCACTCTTTTATGTACAGGAGATTATTAGCAGGTGGAGCAAATGTTGAAGATGTACAGACAGATAAGCATATTCCATATGAACAAAATGAATTGTAGCAAATTCTAGAAAAGTACGATTCAAAGAAGTTTGAGTTATAAAAAGAAAATAGATAAATATAGTGAAATAGATAAATTAACAAGAGAAAAGTACTTTGTGTATATCACAGTTGATTTTTATTTTCATTTGGATATAGGACTTGAATCAAACTTTTATACTAAAATATATACGGCAAAAAGGAGGGAGTATATTGCACAAAATTATTTATGGAATATTAATTTTAATGTATACTTTGTATTCATTTTTTGTAAGTGACGGAAGTGAAGTAAGGTTTATTATGCTGTTAACTATAGTACTTATCTTTTCTGTGGTTTTAGAAAAAAGGAAATGCAAACAAAACGACTGATTAAGGGTCGTTTTGTTTGCACTTTTTTAATTGGCTATTACAGTCCAGATGTTTTAGGGGGAGCACCAAATTTCATTTTTGGGGCACTATTAAATTTTTAGTTGATGAAAATATGGTGCAACTCCTACTAGAGAAAACGCCGCCTAAAATAGAAAACTTTTAACCTATTATCATTTATTCCGTAGCTTTTAAGGTATTTAACACGACTTTGGTTGCGTCTGCAATAAGTTTATCATCGTATTCAGCATCTTCTTTATCATGATTAGAAAGTATAGCAAGAACAATTGGCTTTTTATTTGGTGGCCAAATAATTGCGATATCATTTCTTGTTCCGTAAGATCCCGCGCCTGTTTTATCAGCTACTTCCCATCCTTTTGGTACGCCCGCACGAATCAATTTATCTCCAGTTGTATTTCTCTTCATCCAATCTACTAATAGTTCACGTTTTTCTATTGGAAGTGCAGTTCCTAATGTAAATGATTGAAGTGTCTTAGCTATCGCTTCTGGTGTACTGGTATCATGTGTTTCTCCTGGATGCACTTCATTTAATTCAGGTTCAAATCGTTCTGAAGTAGTAACAGTATCTCCCATTTCTCTCAAGATTTTTTCAAATTCAGAGGGCCCCCCTAACTGTTTAAGAATCAAATTATGTGCTGTGCTGTCACTATATCGAACAGAAGCATCTGCAAGTTCTTTTAACGTCATTCCTGTATCAGCATGCTTTTCAGTAATTGGATTATAATTAGAAAGATCTTCATGAGTATACGTAATCCTTTGATCAAGAGCTTCTAATGAGTTCTTGCGTAAAAGAGCGCCCACAGCTAATGATTTAGATGTAGATGCAAATGCAAAACGATCATCTGAATGATAAGCAACAGTTTGATTCGTACCTGTGTCCAGTGCATAAATACCAAGCTTAGCATCATATTCTTTTTCAAGTTTAGCAAAAGATTGATTACCTGTATTTTCTTGTTTAATTTGATTAGCTTGATTCGTTTGTTTAGGTGATTCAGATTGAGCATTACTATTGGAACAGCCTATAAGTGATACACATGAAAGTAATACTACAGGCACAATCTTTTTGTAATGTAAAATGTTAAAGAACTTGTTTAAAACGAACATAAATTTTCAACCTCTTTCAAGAATATATGGATTTTGTCTAGGTATTCTAAATACCAATGCAATTAAAGATGGCATTGGGTAACAATACTACTGCAGCTAAAATTTCACAGGTTAAATGACATCCAAAACATTTATCCCGCTATTTGCCGGGCAGTAAGACCCCCGCTGATTAAAGTTTCACTTTATATGATTGATAAGTCACAGTTTGCGTTATTTCTTTTTTGTTTCCACTTGTAATACTTAACCGTAGTATTACAATACATGTTTTTTACTTTTGGGAATAATAAGTCCTTTCATTTTTTTATAATACATAAAAATAGATGTCAAACGGGATATGTTGTATCCAATCTGGACAACTCATATTAGAAATACACTTATTAGACACTCTAAGTAATAAATTTGTTCCACTTCAAGATGAGGAAGAATTTGGGGTTTGTAAAATAACAATGGAACTACGTGTTTTTTCGTCATACAAAAACCTCTACATATAAGTAGAGGTTTTTAAATTGCACATTAATGAATTATGTTTTTTCAGGTAAACGAAGATTATAGAATACATCATTTTAGCTAGATTTATTATTAACTAATGTATCCCCGCCACCAAGCTCCGCCTCAATCTGGGAAGTCTTCGATGACTCATCCATACGCCAATATGTGATAAAGCTGATCGCGATACATCCAGCTACGTAGAAGTAGAATAGTGATTCCATTCCGATACTCTTTAGCCATAATGCGATGAACTCTGCGGTTCCGCCGAATATCGCAACTGTTAGTGCATACGGTAAACCTACGCCGAGTGCACGAATCTCGGTTGGGAAGAGTTCTGCTTTTACAATTGCGTTAATGGAAGTGTAACCAGTAACGATAATGAGGCCGACCATCATGAGTAAGAATGCTACCATTGGTTCTGTCGTTTTTTCTAGGAAGAAGAAGATTGGTGCTGTTAGTAACGTTCCGAGAATACCGAATGCCATTAATAGTGGGCGGCGTCCAATTTTATCGGATAATAGCCCCGCAATTGGTTGAATTACGACGAAAATAAGTAGTGCGACAAAGTTAATCCAGCTTACAACTTCTTTCGGAAGACCGACTGTGTTTACCATGAACTTTTGTAAATATGTTGTGTACGTATAGAATGCAACAGTGCCTCCTAATGTTAGGCCGACTACTGTTAATACTGCTTTCGGGTGTTTCATAAGAGCGCGAACGGTTCCTGCGCTTTCGCGTTTTTGTGATTTTATGTTTGAGAATTGCTCCGATTCATCCATCGTGCGGCGAAGCCATAATACAGCTACTGCACCCATTGCTCCAATAATGAATGGAATGCGCCAGCCCCAAGCTTTCATATCTGGTTCGCTTAGTAATTGCTGAAGAACAATTTGAACGCCTAACGCAACCATTTGCCCAGCAACGAGCGTTACATATTGGAAGCTTGAATAAAAGCCACGGCGACCACTACTAGCCATTTCAGATAAATACGTCGCGGAAGTTCCGTACTCTCCGCCAAGTGATAATCCTTGTAGTAAACGGGCAAGAACTAAAATAATTGGCGCCATAATACCGATGCTTTCGTAACTAGGTGTACAGGCGATAATTAAAGAACCACCGGCCATAACTGTAATCGAAAGCGTTAATGCTGCCCGGCGTCCGTGCCGATCTGCATAGCGTCCCATTAATAAACTTCCGATAGGGCGCATTAAAAATCCAACTGCGAAAATAGCCGCTGTGTTCAATAATTGGCTCGTTGGATCTCCTTTAGGAAAGAACTCTGCTGAGAAGTAAACAGCGAAAGCAGAGTAAACGTACCAGTCGTACCATTCAATTAAATTGCCGACAGAACCTTTGAAAATATTGCCGGCGACTCGATTAGATTTTACTTGAGCCATAATCATTCCTCCTCTTGCTTAGTAATAAAAGTTATATATGAAAGCGTGTTCATTGTAGTTGAATTGTACTGTCTATAGAATTAAATCTCAATATTATGACAATTTTATTCTTTTTGTACTTTATGTACATGGATAGTTTTAATAGTTGCTTCATTATTAGTTTTGTCATAATAATAGAAAAAGGAGATTGATAGTTTAGAATATTTTATCAAAGGATATGGAGCATGAAGAAATCACGCAAAGTGTCATTACAAACGAAAATAGTAAGCTTAATTATCGCGTTAATTTTATTTGTCGTTCTCCTATTAGCGGGAATATTTGTTTACATTCAGTCCGTTGATACAAAGCGCCAAGTAGAGCAGCTAGCACTGCAAACAGCGAAGTCGCTCTCTTTTATGCCAGCTATAAAAGATGCTTTTCAAAATAATGAGCATAAAAGTACGATTCAATCTATTGCGGAACAAGTTCGTGAGCAAGCTGGTGCAGATTATGTCATTATAGAAGATCGCTTTGGGGTTATGTATTCCCATTCTAATTCGGAATTAATCGGCACAAAGAGTAGTAATCCATATAACTATGAAGCACTTACTTTTGGTGGCTATTATACGCTTGAAGGGAATGGTGAAAGTGGTCCAGCTTTAATGGCGAAAGCACCTATTATTGTTCATAACGGAGACTATGATCAAGTCGTAGGTGTTGTGACAGTAGAGTTTTTAATAAAAGGTATTGAATCTAACATATTGAGCAGAACGAAAGAAATTATACTCTTTTCTTTAGCTGTATTATTAGCTGGAATTGTTGGTGGTATTCTTTTAGCACGTAGCATTCGTAAAGATACACTCGGTTTGGAACCGAATGAAATCGCAGCGCTATACCGGGAACGAAGCGCAATACTACTATCTATAAAAGAAGGAATTATCGCCATTGATCAAAATGGTTTTATTACAATGATGAACACCTCGGCAGAAGAAATGCTTCATGTAAATGATGATTATATGCAGCAGCACATTTCAAAAGTTTTACCGGAATTTAATATGGAGAGAGTGTTAGAAAGCGATCAAGAAATCGCGTTTCAAGATAAAGTGTTTATTTTAAATAGGACACCGATACTCGAAAATAATAATACGGTAGGCGTTGTATGTAGTTTTAGAGATAAAACAGAATTACAAAACCTTGTGAACACAATATCTGAGGTAAGAAAGTATTCAGAGGACTTACGCGCTCAAACACATGAATTTACAAATAAGCTGTTCGTTTTATCAGGATTACTTCAGTTAGGACATTACAAAGAAGCGATTGAATTTATCCAGCAAGAATCTAATATTCATCAAAGCCAAAACCATATTTTATTCCATCAAATTCACGATGCGAAAGTACAAGCTATTTTATTAGGAAAACTCGGAACAGCGTCTGAGAAGAAAATTGATTTTCATATTGAAGGAGATAGTGCGCTTCATCCGTTACCAGACCATATAAAAGTTTCGCACCTTATTACGATTCTTGGAAATATAATCGATAATGCATTTGATGCGGTGAGTGAACGAGAGGAAAAGAGTGTTTCTTTCTTCGTTACGGATATTGGGCACGATATTGTGTTTGAAGTGATAGATAGTGGAGCAGGGATACCGGTAGAAAAAATTACGACCATTTTTCAAAAAGGATTTTCAACGAAAGGAAATGATCGTGGTTACGGACTAGCGAATGTGAAAGAAATGGTAGATCTACTAGAGGGAACAATTGAAATTCAAAACGAGAAAAATGGGGGAGCGATTTTTACAATTTACCTTCCGAAAACATTGAGAGAAAGTACATGACAAACAGGGGGATGGGCATATGTTGAAGGTTGCAATTGCAGAAGATGATTTCCGCGTCGCACAAATTCAAGAGGAGTTTTTATTAAAAATAAAGGACGTAAAAGTAATTGGAAAAGCGTTGAATGCGAAAGAAACGATGGAACTACTACAAAAGGAGGAAATCGATTTACTTCTATTAGATAATTATTTACCAGATGGAATTGGAACAGACTTATTGCCACAAATTCATGCTGACTTTCCAAGTGTTGACGTCATTATGGTAACGGCGGCGAATGAAAACTATATGCTAGAAAAAGCAATTCGAAACGGCGTAAGCAACTACCTTATAAAACCAGTCACGTTGGAAAAATTTGTTCGTACAATTGAAGACTATAAAAGAAAGAAGCAATTATTACATAGTAACAATGAAGTGAATCAAACACTCATCGATAACTTCTTCGGCATTTCGCAAACACAAGACATAAAAAACTTACCGACAGGTGTGGATCCGTTAACACTGCAAAAAGTGAAAGGCATTATAAAAGGATTTGAAGAGGGCATTACAATAGAAGAAATGGGAGAACAAATGGGTGCCTCCAGAACAACCGCAAGAAGATACTTAGAATACTTAGTAGCAACAAATGAATGCACAGTAGAGTACACATACGGCATTATCGGACGACCAGAACGAAAATATCGAATAGGACGAGGACTATGAAAAAACTATTATTACTATGTATATCGATCATGACAGGAGTAATAGCTGGTTGTTCTTCGGAAAAATCCCATACGAATAAAGTGAACATCGACAAAGTAGAAATCGTTGCGCCAAACGTTCAAGGAGCAGGATGGGACTTAACGGCACGAGCGATGAAAAAAACACTGACAGAAGAAAAAATCTTCACAAAACCAATCACTGTCACAAACAAAGTAGGTGGCAGCGGTGATGTCGGATGGAAATATACGAAACAAAAAGGCGGTCACGTACTCGCGATTAACTCAAGCTTACTCATAACGAACAACCTACTAGGCCACAGTAAACTAACATATAAAGACTTTACTCCGCTCGCAACACTCGCATCAGATTGGGAAGTCGTTGTCGTATCAAAAGACTCAAACATAGAAAACGCAAATGAACTAATGAAACAACTAAAACAAAACAAGAAAAACTTCAAAATCGGCGTTGCCCCTGGCCTAGGAAACGACGATCACCTATCATTCGTACAAGTAAGCAAAGCATTCGGCATAAACCCTGCCGAACTACAATTCTTTGTCTACGAAAACAAAGAAAAAATCATAAACGCCCTAACAAACAAACAAATCAGCGCCGCAACCATGACCCTATCCGAAGCCGAAAAACAACACAAAGCCGGCAAAATAAAAATACTAGCCGTATCCGCACCAAAACGACTAGACCGACTACCAGAAATCCCAACATGGAAAGAACAAGGAATCAACGTCATCTTCCAACACTGGAAAGGGATCATGGGCCCAAAAGATATGACGGAGAAAGAGATTGCTTATTGGGATGATGTGATTAAGAGGATGGTGGAGAGTGATAGTTGGAAGGGGATTTTGAGGGAGCGGGGGTGGAATTCTTATTATAAGGATAGTGGGGAGAGTAGGGGGTTTTTGGAGGAGAGTAGTTTAGGGTATGGTGAGTTGGTAGGAGGAATTAGATTGAAATGATGGGAGGTAGTACTTCTACAATAAGCTATGTAAAAGAACACCTTCTCACTGTGTGTACTAATCATGTGAAGTGAGAAGGTGTTTTTTTACGGTTATAGAAATTATAGATTAAGATTAAATCATTCGTTAACGTTATTGGCGACAACAGAAGCAATATAAGAACTATTCAACCAATAACACTGCTTTGTAATTTGCTGTCCATCAGGTAAAGTGACCTTGTCAGCCCCGTTACGAGCTTTTGGTCGAATATGTGCAACGCCGTTGAAATTCATTTTTGGTAAGTTATTTATTTCAACGGTTTTATCACCACGTGTTTTATATTCAAGTTTAATACCTTCATTTACCACTGTGTTTACTTCTTCCCAAAGTTCACGTATTTCTTTTTCTATTGTAAGGACAGGCATGTTCCAAAGTTTAATACCTTTAAAGTAGAGCTCGCGATTTGGGTTTTCTTTTTTTGTTTGTTTAAATTCAAAAATTACAAATAAAAATTTGGTTTGGTAGAAGCGTTCTCGAATTTCGCTCTCTTCCCATGCTTCATTTGTCCATTGATGAAAATCAATAGTTTCAAATGACATGCTTTGTTCTGGTTTTCCGTTTGGCTCTAGGCGGACTGTTTTAAATTCTATATTTGCTTTAGCGAATTCTTCAATATTAGTAAGACGTGTGTTTTTAATACCTAGTAAAGAGCTTACCAGTGATGGAATGAAATTTTTTGCAGTAGGTTTAGAATCTATTTCTAGTGAATGGGCAATCTCTTTATCTGTTAATCCTATATAAGGTTCGAATTTTGAATGAAGGAATTCCTCTAATGATTTTCCTTTTAAGTCGTTTGCTGTTGTGAAGCTTATTAACTCTTCATTTTTGATATATCTACGAACTAATGTAGTCATATAAGATGGTTTTAATGAAAATGCTCGTTGCATTGCTTGTATTTCGGAAAATGGTTGTGGACGAATTGAATTTTTATTTGCTCCTTTTGTACAGGCTCCCAAATAATTTGTATCGCCTTCAGATAACTCATGTGCTCTTCCAGAACGAATCTTAGATACGATTGTTTCCCAATCTTGTTTTATTATTTCTAAGTCAGCTTCAGGATATGAAAATAGAACACTCTTTGCGATATGGAAGTCTTGACGATTTAAATCTGCTTTCCATTCGTAAAACATAAGTAATAATTTTTTGTTCTTTTCCCAGAAGCTAGACTCTTCAAAAGATGTATTAACTTCCTCCATGTAGTTAATGATATTTAAAACTAAGCGTTCTTTAGCGGATAAAGAACCATTTTTATTTTGTTTAAAAGGTGTTACTTTTAGTTTAACTCCAAGGTTTGTAAAGTTAATATCCGCATCTGAGGCGCTTTCATACCCAAAAAATCCTTCTTTGACTAACTGACCAAGTTCACCTTTAGAATTTGCTGTTGTAAGTTTATTTGTTGAATCAATGTCACTAAATTTGTGTCCTTCAGCTTTTTTTGCTTTTAACATTAGTTCATCTAGTGTAACGTATGTAACCATAGTAAGCCCCTTTCGTATTCTATATTAATTAGTTTGCTTAGAAACCGTTAAATGAAAAGTTGTGATATAATAAAAAGCTGTTTTAATTTTATAGAGATAAAAATTATGTAAAGGAAAATCAGAGGATTTCTTACTAAATAAGATATGGAAATCCGAAATCTATATTATGGAATAGAAGTGTTTACTCTCATAATGGAGGGATTGATCTTTTCCTTACTTTTTATTATAATGAAGCATAAAGAAATAAAACACCGAAGGGATGTTCGTGTATTTATGGTGAAAGTAGTAGAACTTTTTGCGGGAGTGGGGGGTTTTAGGTTAGGACTTGAAGCGAACGAGAATTTTGAGATTATTTGGGGGAATCAATGGGAGCCCTTAACTAAAGCGCAGCATGCATTTAATTGTTATGCCACTCAATTCGAAAATAAAGGAATACATGAAAATAAAGATATAGCAGAGGTTTGGCCAGAAATACCTGAGCATGATTTATTGGTAGGTGGCTTTCCATGTCAAGATTATTCAGTAGCACGCACAATATCAAATGAAAAAGGGATACAAGGGAAAAAAGGTGTTCTTTTTTGGGAGATAATGAACATAGTTAACTCTCGCAAGCCAAGATTTGTTTTGTTAGAGAATGTAGATAGATTATTGAAATCACCAGCAAAACAAAGAGGTCGTGATTTTTCTATTATGCTGGCGAGCTTTAGAGACGCAGGGTACGCAGTGGAATGGCGAGTTATTAACGCTGCGGATTATGGGAATTCACAAAGAAGACGAAGAGTATTTATTTTCGCGTACTTAAAAGAATCTCATTTTGCATCAGTTCAAAGTGAAATGAAGTCATTAGAGATATTATGTGGAAATGGATTTTTCGCTCCGATTTTTAATGTGCATGAAGCGCCTGAAGAAAACAAAAAAAGAGGGCAATTTGAGTTGCCGGTCGATATTATTGAGGTTTCTGATACATTTAAAGCTGAATACTATAATTCTGGCGTGATGATAGATGGACAAGTATATACTGAAGAAGTAGTTCCAGTAACTGAAAATCCAAAGACTTTAGGTGAGATTGTTCAGAAAGCATATAATAAATTTGGTCCTGCAGATGAATCATATTACTTGAAAATGGATAAGGTTAACAAAAAGGGAAGAACGGAATTTGAGGAACTTAAGTACCTTAAAGGGCCTAAAAAAGAAGAAAGAATATCAAAGGCGACAGGTCATAAATATTTCTACTCTGAGGGAGGGATGGCTTTCCCTGATGTTTTAAATAAGCCTGGACGTACAATGTTAACAAGTGAAGGGACTTGTAATAGAAGTTCTCATGTAATTGAAGATCCTTACACAAAAAAACTAAGATACTTAACACCAGTTGAATGTGAATTGTTAAATGGATTTCCGATGGATTGGACGAATACAGGTATGCCACAAAGAAACAGGTACTTTTGTATGGGAAATGCTTTAGTGGTTGATTTGGTGGAGCGAATGGGTCAAAGGATTTTAGAGATTAACAAAGAAGAAGAGAAGATGGATAGTGTTGTACAGTTAAGTTTATTTTAGAAAGTAAATGTAGCATGTTTTTGTGAAAAATTTAAAAGTATATAGTGTTGGATAACCTGGGTTCTATAGTTAAAGACTCAGGTTATTTTTTATGTAATCTTTTAAAAGTAAGAATGGAGTAGTGGGAACTGTTTAATTTTATTATGAATGGAAAATCCACTAATTTCCTTTTTTCTTAATACCAACAATTCTTCTATAGATATTGTATAATATGGAATATATTCGAAACGTATTTTTAGATTAAGAGGTGTTACATCATTGGAGAAATATACATTTGATTTTCTACAAGAGGTATTCCCCGAGTTAGCGGAGATGGGGAGAGATATTGAAAATGTTTTTTATCAAGATCCCCAATCGGTTTTAATTAAGGGAAGAATATTTGCAGAGCTATTATCAAAACGCATTGCGGAAGAACATGAACTGCACGACGTACAATACTTAAAGCAAGTAGAGCGTATTCAAAAATTAGAAAGAGAAGATATCTTATCAAAGGAAATTTCCCGTTCATTTGATACTGTTCGCTATTTAGGAAATAAAGCGGCACATGAACATATTGAAAGTGGGGTAGAGAGTGCTTTTAAAATGCATAAAAATCTATTCCAAATTGCAGTGTGGTTTATGGAGGTATACGGGAGTTATGAGTTTGTTGTCCCGAAATACAAACATCCACAGCCGAAGAGTAGTGTACATATTGTGGAGAAATTAGAAGAAAAGATATCTGCTAGTTTAGAAGAAAAGTTAAAAATGCTAATTGAGATTGCAAGTAAACAAAATACATCAAATCAAACTGAGGAATTAACAGAAATAAATAACGCTGAGATTGCGGTAGGGTTAGAAATTGAAGATAAACAGTCTGTAGATAATGAAGAAGAAGCAGATAACAATTTTGTGTATGATGATTTTATTTTAGGAGAAGGAGAGAGTTATTTACTAGCAGAACTCTCGAAGCTGAAAGAATCATCTCAAGAGGCTATCGAAAATCCTAATGAATTTAGTTCGTTTAAGGATTATTTACATGTAGAAAGAACGATACAGAACAATATGATGTCTGCTCTAACAGCAGCAGCTGGGCAAAATACGAGTCAATTAATTTTCTTGTGTGGTAGCGTTGGAGATGGGAAATCACATTTATTATCGTATGTGAAAAATAAATATCCTGAATTGATGGAAGAGTTTTCGGTGCATAATGATGCTACGGAAAGTTTTGATCCACAAAAGAGTTCCCTTGATACATTAGCGGAAGTATTAAAGCCATATAGTGATAGTGAGATTGATGGTTCTAGATTCAAGCTAATTTTAGCTATTAACCTAGGAGTTCTGCATAACTTTATTGAATCAGATTATGCAAAAGAGAACTACCGAATTTTAACAAAATTTATTGAGGAATCTGGAATATTTGAGGCAAATGAAGTTGCTACTAATCAACAAAGCGGTAATTTCCACTTGATTAGCTTTAGTGATTATCAACCTTTTGAATTAACTAGTGAAGGGCCAAAATCAAATTATTTTTCATCTATTTTAAAGCGAATTGTGGTTGAGTCAGAAAAAAATCCATTCTATCAAGCTTATTTGAAGGATAAGCAACGTGGTATAAATGGATTCTTTATGGTGAATTATGAGTTATTGCAACAACAACAAATACGAGATGGTGTTTTAAGTATATTAATTGAAGCAATAGTTAAGCATAAGATGATTATTTCGACACGTTCCATGCTTAATTTTATTTATGATATTTTAGTGCCTTCTCATGGCAATGAAGATTTTCTTGGGGCAGGTATGATGGAAAAAACCGAAGCCTTATTACCGAATTTATTATTTGATGGTCAAGAAAAATCAAATTTACTAGCAGTTATTTCTAAAATGGATCCTATTCATCTACGATCAAATAGTGTAGACCAAATGCTAATTGAGCTAAACAATTCAGTAAATATGAAGAATACTTTCCAAAAGCATTTGAATTTACATGGACTTGATGGATGGATAGAAGGGCTAGAAGAGATGGGCTCTTTCTTTGAGCTAAGTGATTCATCTAGACAGGTATTCAATAAAACATTAATACGTATGTCATTATTTTTATCTCCGGTTTTAAATGAAATATTTGGGGATGAAAATTATAAAAAATATATGGAATATTTATATGCTTTTAATAAAGGAAATCGATCTGATTTAAAAGATATGTATAATTTAGCCAGAAAATCAATTTTTTTATGGAACGGAAGTCCGAAGTCAGATTATGTATTTATGGATTACTCAAATGATACTACTCAGGTTGCACAGTCTCTTAAAATTAAGCCGTTTGTAGGACATTTGAAAGGGGTAGAACCGGAGGTTTTAAATCGATTTAAATTAAATATATTACTTGCTTTTTCCAATGAAGATAAAGTAGCTCCTGTATATTTAGAAATTGATTATCCATTATATGAAATGATGGTCAAACTTTCAAAAGGTTATCGCCCGAATAAAAAGGATAAAGAAGATTGTATTCAGTTCGTTGAATTTGTGGATAAGATAATGAAATTAGGAAATAGAGAAAAAGAATTATTGTTTGTTCAATCTAATGAAAATGGAATGTTTAGACTAACATACGACGAAGATTTTGAAGAATTTACGTTTAGAAGGGATTAGAAAATGATTGTAAGAGAGAATTTAGAGGATTTGAAAAACTCGCTGAGTATTAAACCAGAAAAGTTAGGATTAAAACATACAATAAATAAAAAAGCTCCTCTGTTACCTTTCTCTACCCGAGGAACAGAGCGAGCAAAATTCGCAAAAGGGTTTCAGGGAGTATTAGGAGAGTTTACGCGTCTAGTCAGCGGAAATAAGTTGAAAATGGAAGTTAATCTAGAAGAACTTATTGGAGAGATTAGTAAATCTGTTGATGTATCAAAGCAAGATAAGTCGCAATTTGAACAAATACTACGTACCTTTCTGCAGGATAGTGACAATACAATTAAAATTTTTCATTTGCATTTGTTTCAATATTTACCATTAAGTGATAAGGCTGATAAAAAAGGAGAACAAGATATTGCTAGATTCCTTTTAGACGTCTTATTAGGTGAAAAAGAAACAGTAGAAGAGATTTTTGGAAAAAGCGATTCAACAGATTTAATGTCACGTCTTGTATTAAAACAATTAAATCATTTGGAGAGCGACGAAAAAGAACGCCGTCCGTATATTAATCAAATTCCATTTATCTCAAATCTATTCAAAGAAGATTTTCAATTTTTAGCGGAACATAAAGATTATTTTAGAACTCATTATCATTTGTTTCTTAGTTATTATTACTTTTTATATATTACTCAATTGACTTTAAAGCTTTCACAAGTTGGGAAAGCGAACTTTAGTGAGAACAACGAAGTTTATTTTACACTTGACTGGGAGTCTACGAGTAAGAATAGAAAAGGTTATACTCATGGGTATCAAATGATTAAAGATACAGGTAGACATTTACTACTACATATTAATTGCTTAGAACATTTAAATTTCCTAATGGGAGTAGAAAAAGCAGGTGGCTATCCTGAATTAAAGGAAACATATCAGCAATTATCCGATGAGGATAAAAAAGTATTTTTAGAGATGCTTTGTGATTGGGTTATGGAATATAGAAGACATTTAGGTCTTGGGGCTTATGAAGGAAATTTAGAATTAGAATATGATACGCTTGTACAATCCTTATTCCGTAGTATAGAAGAAGCCTATGAAAAAGATACGATGCAAGGCCCCCGACACAGATACTCTTTATCAATAGAAGAGGTTGGGAAAAAATATTTCTTAAAAACTCGAGGTTCACTTGGTTATATGCTTAATATTAGTCAAGATATGTTATTGCTACTAACAGCATTGAGTTTAAAAAAGGAAAGAAAACCTTTAAAGCAAGTATTTATAGATTTAGAAGCTAGAGGTTTATTCTTCGATCGTTACTCAAAAGAAGAAATTGTACAGTTATTTGATAAGCTGAATTTAATAGACAAAAAAAGTGATAGCGGTGATGCACAGTATGTTAAACCAATTTTATAATTATCTTTCAGATAAACTAATAAATTATTTACAAGCGGAAAATCTTAGAGGGGGAGAGCGATTTTACCTTCAATTTGATAATCATGAACAGGTACAAGCATTTTATGACACATTAAAAGAACAAGACTTATCACAGGCGTTTTATTATCAGCATAAGCAAGGAACCCCATACGAAACGATTGCTATTAAGGTTTCAGAGGAAATGAAAGTAGTTGTTGCGACTACATCGGCAAATGTTACTCCAGACTTTTTAGTAACACTTCGTAATGAAGTCGGTGAACAAAAGGGTGTTTGGGAGAAAACAGCTTTACTTAGTATATGTCATGAGACACTGGACAGTATTAAGGGCGGTAGCAGTGATTTGCAAAAAGAAGGTATGCCATTTAATGTGAAATCAATTTTGAAAACATTAAAAGAGGAAATTGAAACTTCTGATCTAAACAAAGACGAAAGGGAAGTACTATCATTTTATTTACGCAAAAAATTGGATGATACAATTGTGCGACCATCTCTGTGGGATTATGAAGAAATTCTGGGTTTTTTATCAAAACAGAAAATTGCTAGAGAAGATTATTCTAATTTAGGTATTTTCTATGATGAAAATTTAAATCAATTTACTTCAGCTCAAATGAAAAAAAGATTAGAAGAAAATGCTTCATTCTTTGAGAAAGTTCAACATATGCACGAGTATGAACATTTAGAGAGTCAATTAGAAAAATTATTTGATGAGAAAGGTGTTTCTCGCCTGAAGAAAGAAGATTGGCAGCAAGCGGATTATGTTCTTGTTAAAGATTCTTACGACAAAATGATTGAGATAGACCGACCATTAGAATATATCGAATCACCAAAGAAATATTCAAAAGAAGGTCTGCTATATTGGGAAAAAGCACAAGCTGAGACAAAGGCTGGGAGACGTAAACGCCATATTATCATTTTTAATCCTACACAGATAGAAAATATCAACTTGAACTTTGAATTTGAAGAAAAGTTGAAGAAGGAATACATTCATAAAAATTCACAAGATTTCTGTGGGATATCTGGGAAAAAGTTAACTATTAGTTTAACGCATAAGCAAAATGTGACTTCATTCCATAAAGTTGTATATACACATAAAATGCAATCTAAATCGAAATATGAGTTTCATATTGCTGTTGTAGAATGTGAAGCCTCTTTTTTACAATCGCTTCAAACAATTTATGAAGTGAATGTAAATAAGAAAAACGTAATTATGAATAAAGCTGAAGAACGTATTATTTTTGGAGATATTTCTAATGAGCCAGAAGAAGTATTTATTGAGGAAGATGCACAGATTATAAATTGGCAAGGTGGAAGTTTTGAAGTCTCTGAATCTTCTCCTGCATGGAATGATGATAGCTTATCATTTTCTGTTCAAATTGAAACATCTTTAATTCCTATTCTTATTAGAGAGCAAGTTGCAAAGACTGTTCCAGTATCAGGAGAAAGGATATGGAAATTAAAAAGAGAACATCAAGAAAGCTTTGAATATAACTTTGATACAAATAAATTAAAACAAGGTGCAAGGGAATTTTCAGCACGAGAAGGATTTCGAAATTATTTACAAGACGAGAGAGTATGGATTGAAAATGAAATCGCTTTTGCAGTTAGAGGGGCATCAGGCCTAAATAAGGTTGAATTATTAATGAACCCATCATTGAGAGATGCGTATCAACAATTATTAAATTACTATAAGTTTAATAATACGCTTCCTAGTCTTTGTTTTGTGGATGATCAATTAAGAGACCTATATATAAGATATTTGAAGACTTTTAACGAAAGCATTGCTCATATACAAGAAAATGTAATGTTAAAAGAAGAAGAAAAGAATCTGTTTAAATTGGGAGTTATTGAAGAGGAACAAAGGATCATACTAACACCGTTGCATCCGCTTAATGTTGCCTATCAGTTAAGTGTTAATGATGAAATTAAAAACGAAGTAGTTGAGATGCATATTCTAAATCGTCTGCATCCTAACAATCTATTGCCATATATATATGGACAGAATGATGAATTGTATAGACCAGTTTCTCAAAATGAAGCGCCTGAATGGACTGTTTATGAACCACTTCATAAGGTTGCGATTGGAGAATCTAATGCATTTTTAGCTAATGTAGTTGAAGAAAAGCTTCAACAATTTGTGGAACATTTCCAATACTTATTTTTACAAGAATCTAAGTCTCCGATACGAATCAATGTGATTAATATAAATAATGATAAAGAAGTTGTAAGAGGTTTAGTACAGTTTATTAAGAAGCAGATAGATAAAAAAGGGCCGTCCAAAATTATACCAGTAGAGGTTGCTTTATATCATGAGAGTAATATACTAAGTGCTTTTGAAAAATTTTCTATATATGATGATGTTCAAAAATTCGAGGAGTTCTTTGAGTTATCGTTAGCATCAAAGAATCTCGATGCTGTAGACGTATTAAGGCTGATTCGAGAAAATGTTTTCTATTATAAACTTATTGGTACGAAAGAATATGGTTACGCTCATATTT